>Ga0172373_10002187_pt1 | contig 30449 bp, 27 predicted proteins | sample Lak10m_2_FD_114546 | JGI IMG/M metagenome (GOLD analysis project Ga0172373, IMG submission 114546) | Freshwater microbial communities from Kabuno Bay, South-Kivu, Congo - kab_092012_10m | ecosystem: Environmental > Aquatic > Freshwater > Lake | place: Democratic Republic of the Congo...
GAATTGCAGAAATAAAGCAGCAAAATGTTCCTGTTGTAGTATCTTCAACCCCACAACGTGCTGAGCATTTGGGCAAGATAGCTGTTGAGGCTGGTGCAGACGCTTTTTTAGTTCAGTCGACTGTAGTTTCAACACAATTTAAGGCCAAAAAGGATCAGTTTGTTTTAAACTTAAAAGAATTTTGTAAAAAGATGCCTATCCCAGTTATGGTGGGGAATGCGACTACGGTAGATGTTACGTTAGAGTTGATGCGCACAGGGGTTGCTGCCGTGTTTATAGGGATAGGGCCTGGTGCAGCTTGTACTACACGAGGCGTTTTGGGTATAGGGCTTCCTATGGCAACTGCAATTACTTACGGGGCCGCAGCAAGAGAGGCTTACTTTAATGAAACGGGTAAGTATGTTTCTATTATTGCCGATGGAGGCATTGTGAATTCGGGAGATATTTGTAAGGCCCTGGCTTGTGGGGCTGATGCGGTAATGATTGGTTCTCCTTTAGCTAAAGCAAAAGAAGCTCCAGGAAATGGATTTCACTGGGGAATGGCTACTCCCAATGCTGTACTTCCTCGAGGTGCACGTATTGAAGTAGGAACGATTGCTTCTTTGGAACAAATTTTTGTGGGTCCGTCTCATAGTGATGACGGTTCTCAAAATTTGGCTGGAGCTATTAAAACAGCATTGGCCACACTAGGTGCTGCGACCATTCGTGAAATGCACAACATTGAAGTGGTTTTAGCCCCTTCATTACTAACGGAAGGTAAAATTTATCAAAAGGCTCAAAAGTTAGGGATGTACAAATAAATCATGATTGCTATCTTAGATTTCGGGTCCCAATACAGTGAGTTGATTGCAAGGCGAATTCGCGAGGCCAATGTGTTTTCTGAGGTGCTTCCTCATACTGTTTCCTCAGATGTATTGAAAAAATACAAAGGTATTATTTTGTCGGGTGGGCCTTCATCTGTTTTTGATGCGGAAGCTCCTAAAGCTGATCAGAGTATCTTTGAATTAGGTTTACCCATTTTAGGTATTTGTTATGGCATGCAATTAATGTCGAAACAATTAGGTGGCGATGTAAAACGGGGCTCTAAGCAAGAATACGGTAAGGCTATGTTACAAATTGATGCTTCTTTGGAACTGTTTGATGGATTTCAGGAAGATATGTTGATTTGGATGAGTCATGGCGATTCAGTAGTTCAATTACCTCAAGGATTTCAAATTTTGGGCCATACAGAAAATACTGCGATTGCAAGCATTGGAGATCCTACTCGTAAATTTTACGGTGTTCAGTTTCACCCTGAAGTGGTTCATACCCCCCGTGGGCGTGATGTGATTCAAAATTTTGTTTATAAAATTTGCCAATGTCAGCCCGATTGGACACCTGCTTCGTTTATTAAAGTAGCTATTGAAGAAATCAATCAGCAGGTGGGTGATGCCAAAGTGCTTTGTGCCTTATCGGGTGGTGTGGACTCGACCACTGTTGCTGCACTGTTGAAAAAGGCTATTGGTGATCGATTAACTTGTGTATTTATCGATCAAGGATTTATGAGAAAAGGAGAGGCTGAGCGTATTCGACAGCTTTTTAACAACGATTTTAAAATTGATTTAGTTTACATTGATGCTTCCGAACGCTTTTTTAAAGCAGTGAAGGGTGTTACTGATCCTGAAGAAAAACGAAAAAAAATCGGAGAAGAATTTATTCGGGTTTTTGAAGAAAAAGCGGCTGAGTTGAAATCGGATTACCCATTTTTGGCTCAGGGTACTTTGTATTCAGATATTATCGAATCTGCTTCAGTGGGTGTTTCAAAAACTGCAGTAAAAATTAAGTCTCACCACAATGTGGGTGGGTTACCTGAAAAGATGAAGTTTAAGATAGTAGAACCTCTTAGAAAAATCTTTAAAGATGAAGTGCGTAAGGTGGGTGCTGAATTGGGTGTTCCTGATGAAATTATTCAAAGACAACCTTTTCCTGGACCGGGTTTGGCCATTCGTATTTTAGGTGAAGTAACCCCTGATCGGGTAAAAATTTTACAAGATGCAGATGTGATAGTAATGGATGAAATTAAGGCAGCAGGATATTACCGAAAGCTTTGGCAGTCGTTTGCAGTATTATTGCCGATTAAGACAGTGGGTGTACAAGGTGATAATCGAACCTATTTAAATACGGTTGCTTTGCGTGCTGTAACGTCTGAAGATGCTATGACGGCTCATTGGGCGCATTTACCCTATGATTTACTTGAGCGTATTTCTAGCCGAATTATTAATGAAGTGCCTGAAGTGAATCGGGTTGTTTATGACATCTCTTCTAAGCCGCCTTCCACTATTGAGTGGGAATAAAATCGAAATTTAAAAACACCCCTACTGTGTTATTTTGTATCTGAGTATTTTTAAATTCCGTTAGGTGTCTTAGGCACTTTTTAACCAATCTTGTGCGGCTTCTGTGTGCCATGCGGCGTTCATGTAGGGTTTGCAGTGTTCTGGTACCATGACTTGGTAGCTTAAAAAACGGCCTACAATAGGGGTGTAGAAAGCATCGGCGATACTCCATTCCCCAAATAAGAATTCTCCGTCATCACTAAATTTTTTTCTGCAATCGGTCCAAATTTGAAAAATGCGTTTTATGTCGGCTTCGACTTCCGGCGTAGATAGGTAAGTTAGATGTTTTCCTTTAGCATTAAAGGGCATGGCTTTTCTGAGGCTTGCAAAACTAGAATGCATTTCGGCTACAACAGATCTAGCTAAAGCGCGGCTATTGGGCTCTTTGGGCCATAAATTTATGTATGGAACCAGTTCAGCCAGATATTCGCATATGGCTAAAGAATCCCAAACAATCAATTCTCCATGGTGCAAAACAGGTACTTTTTGAGTAGGCGAATAAGGCGCAATGGTTTGCTTGAAGTCATGTCGGTGAAGATCGATTTCAAGTTCTTTAAAATTTAGCCCTGTTTGCTTTAAAACCAACCAGGGTCTCATTGACCATGAGGATGTATTTTTATTGCCGATAACTAAAGTTAAATCCATAAGGTGTTCCTTGTAAAATGAATAGTAAACGTTGTTGCTCAGGAGGATTATAGCCTAAAGACTCGGCTTTTTGAAAAGATTGTTTTGCAGCCTCGACGTTGTTTAAGTGCATATAAGTAAGCCCCAAGTTAAAGTAAAGAATGCCTGAATGTGGCGAAAAAATGGCTGCTTTTTGAAAAGCCATTAAAGCATTTTTAAACTGATTTTCCTTGTAATAACTTAATCCCAAATACAGCCAGGTTTGGCCTAGTTGAGGGTTTAATTCTAAACACTGTTGGTAATGAAAAATGGCTTGGCTTGGGTTTTGAATAGTGGTGTAGGCTTGGCCTAAATAAAAGTGGGCCTCGGCTTGTTTTGGGTTTCGTTTTAAACTGTTTTCAAAGGCTAAAATTGCGTTTTGGGGTTGTTTTAGCATGAGGTAAAGTCCACCCAGTTCATAAAAGTTTTTTGAATTGGGCTTGTTTTTGATTTCGTTTAGAGTAAGTTTTAAAGCAATAGACAGTTCTTTGTTGGCAACTTGCGTGTTTTTTAGCTGAAGATAAGTTTTGGCTAAATGACTATGAGGAGCTGCGTGGTTAGGATATTGCTGCACAGCATAGGTCCACAGCTCTAAGGTTGATTTCCAAATACCTTGTTGCTGTATATTGAGGTAAAAAAGTAGGGGGATTATTATTCCAAGTAGAAGTGTGAGCAGTTTGTTTTTTGAAAATTGACTGATTAAAAGAAAGGCCCAGTAGCTTGTTACAAGCAGGGGTAAATAACTAAATCTATTAGCCATGGCTTGATCCCCTGCATGCACAAGCCCTAACGAAGGGAGAAGTGCTAGGGTGTAAAACACTAAGCTTATGGGAATTTTGTTTGTTTTTCGTAGCCAAAAGCCCAGGCCAATAAGTCCAAAAATACTGGCTATGATAGCTAAAATGTGTAAACTTGGGCTTGTTTCTAATGGGTATAGTGGACTTAGCTGAAGTGGGAAAACGGTTTTAATTAGGTAAAACCACCATCCAGTGACTGCATTTAAACAGCGAAGTAATAGGGGATAAGATTCAAGAGGGGTTGAGGGTGTTGATTTTAGTGTTGCAAAAATGGATACAAGGCTAAGTCCCAAAAATGGAAGGGTATATTTTATGCGTTCTTTTTTGTTTAAAAACAAGCAAAGAAGTAGGGGTAAAAGCAAAGCAGAAGGCTTAGATAGCAGTGAGGCCCAAAAAGCAAGTAAAGCGTAGGTATAAACTTTAAATGATTTGGTTTTAAGAAATGAATAAACACAGTGTGCAGCCACTAAAATAAAAAAAACACTCAGCAGGTCTTTTCGTCCAGAAATCCAGCTTACGGATTCCACTCGTAAGGGGTGGATGGCCCAAGTCAATGTGGCCACAGCCACACTGACTTGGAGGGCTACTCTAAAAGCCCTGATACTGCGTTCAAATGGCTCGCCAAAATCCTTATGTTGTTCGGTTTTTACTAATTTCTCTAACAAAAAATAAAGCAACATGGCGTTTAAGCTGTGTAAAATGAGATTTGTTAGGTGAAATCCAAAAGGGTTAAATCCCCATTCTGAAAAATCAAATGCGAGACTAATCCATGTGAGTGGAATCCACAAACCGCCGTGGGTATCAAAACAAATGCGGTTCAAAGGAAGTTGGCTAAAAGCTGTGACCAAAGGATTTTGATGAATATAGTAAGTATCTTCCCAGCTTAAAAAATCATGACTAAGGCTGGGTATGAAGCATGCAAACGTAATGAGTCCTACAGAGATTCCTAAAAATACTGTGAAATTTTTTTTAAATGTACTTAAAAACATAGCCTAATACTACGTTTATTTCTTTACAAATCAAAGCGTTGTCACGTATACTGCCGGCCTATGAAAATACATGAATACCAAGCGAAAGACATTCTTAAAGACTACTCAATTCCAGTTCAAGACGGTTTTGTTCTTGAATCCCTTCACGAAGCTGAAGCGGTAATTGATAAAGTAGCTAAATCATTTAATGCCCAGCAATTTGTGGTGAAAGCCCAAATTCACGCGGGTGGCCGAGGGAAAGGCGGCGGAGTAAAATTTTCACCAACCAAAGAGAAAGCTTTGGAAAATATTAAAGCCATTTTAGGTATGCAACTAATTACCCATCAAACGGGGGCTGAAGGTCAGCTTGTGCGTAAAGTGATGGTAACTGAGGCTATCGATATTGATAAAGAATATTATTTGGCTATTACCCTAGACCGTGCGGTAGGTAAAAACGTTATTATGGCGTCTACCGAAGGCGGTATGGAAATTGAAGAAGTGGCTGAGAAAACACCCGAAAAAATTGTTAAAGAATGGATTGATCCAGCTTTTGGAATAAAACCCTTCCAAGCACGTAAAGTGGCTTATGCTTTAGGGTTTGAAGGTGATTTGTTCAAACAAGCTGTGGCTTTAATTACAAACTTATACAAGTGTTATGTTGAAACCGATTCGTCGTTGTTGGAAATTAACCCTTTAGTAGTTACTAAACAAGGTAAATTACTTGCATTAGATGGCAAATTTAACCTGGATGAAAATGCTTTGTATCGTCATCCCAAAATTGCCGATATGCGAGACGAACATGAAGAAGATCCAACTGAAGTTGAAGCCAGCAAATTTAAGCTTAACTACATCAAATTAGATGGTAATGTAGGATGTATGGTAAACGGAGCCGGTTTGGCGATGGGGACCATGGATATCATTAAGCTTAAAGGTGGCCAGCCTGCTAACTTTTTAGATGTGGGTGGTGGCGCCAACGTTGAAACTGTAAAAAATGGTTTCAGAATTATTTTGTCAGACAAACATGTTAAAGCTGTTTTAATTAACATTTTTGGCGGGATTGTTCGTTGTGACCGTGTAGCTAACGGCATTATTCAAGCGGTGAGTGAACTTGATTTAAATGTACCTGTAGTTGTAAGGCTTGAAGGCACCAATGCTATTTTAGCCAAAGAACTTTTAGAAAACTCAGGCGTGGCCATTATTGCAGCCGGCTCTTTGGAAGATGCCGCTGAAAAAGTGGTAGCGGCTGCACTAAAGCAGTAAAGGTGAAATTATGTCGATTTTAGTAGATAAACATTCAAAAATTATTGTACAAGGTATCACTGGATCTGAAGGTTCATTCCATGCAGGTCAGTGTTTGGAATACGGAGGAAATGTAGTAGGTGGTGTAACCCCTGGTAAAGGTGGGCAATTTGCTTTAGATGGCAAAGTGCCAGTGTTTAACAGCTGTCACGAAGCTAGGCAAAAAGTAGGCGCAAATGTATCGCTTATTTTTGTTCCTCCAGCCTTTGCTGCCGATGCCATCATGGAAGCTGCTGATGCAGGGATTGAACTGATTGTGTGTATTACTGAAGGCATTCCAGTAAACGATATGGCTGAAGTGTATGCCTATTTGAAAACCAAAAAATCTCGCTTAATTGGACCTAATTGCCCAGGTTTATTAACCCCTGGTGAAGCAAAAGTGGGCATTATGCCTGGTTTTATTGCTCAAAAAGGTCGTGTAGGTGTTATTTCAAAGTCAGGAACTTTAACTTATGAAGCTGTTCACCAATTGTGTCAAGAAGGATTGGGTCAATCAACCTGTGTAGGTATTGGCGGCGATCCTATCATTGGAACCAAAATGGTGGAATTGCTAGAGTTGTTTGAAAAAGATCCCGAAACAGACGCTATTGTGATGATTGGTGAAATTGGTGGCTCTATGGAAATTGAAGCCGCTCATTACATCAAACAACATGTTAAAAAGCCTGTTATTGGCTTTATTGCCGGTCAAACGGCTCCTCCTGGACGTCGCATGGGTCATGCTGGTGCTATCGTTTCAGGGGCTGATGAATCAGCCGCCGCTAAAATGAAAATTATGCGTGAATGTGGTGTTCACGTTGTAGATTCTCCTGCTGAAATAGGGAAAACTGTTAAGGCTCAATTGGTATCTGTTAGATAACTTAGGGGCTGTCTAAAAAGGCCTGATCTGCATTATTTTCGCTTCAGTCATTGCCGTTTCAGGCAACTCCTTACGCGACAAATAGCCCATCTCAAATCTTTTTAGCACAGCCTTTTAGGCCTTTTGAATATCGCCTTTTCTGCCAGCACAGTTCAGGGTTTTTTTGAGGCAGTTATTTTAATAACAAAATCGTAGCGTAGCTGCACCTTAGCCTGCATCGCCCTCGCAGGACGAGCACCGCGAGTACAAGTGGGGTTCGATTGCGGATAAGCCCAGCGGGGTTTAGGGGTGCCGTTGCGGCGCTTGAGCATGTCGGCCCCTTCAAAAAAAGTGTTATACTCAATCCTATGACTTTTAAAAACATAGTTTTAATGGGTTCCCCGGCTTTTTCTGTGCCTGTATTTGAGGCGTTGTTTCAGCTTTATCCTCAGGCTATTCGTGCCGTATATACTCAGCCCGATAAACCTAAAGGACGTGGTCAGCAGCTAGAAGCCACGGCAGTGAAGCAGTGGGCACTTTCGAAGGGGTTGTCTGTGGTTCAGCCTCTTAATAAGCAATCGTTAGAGGCCTCTATTTTGCCTTTAAAGCTCGATTTAGTGGTAGTCGTGGCTTATGGCATGATTATTCCTAAAACCATCACAGATTCGATTTTATGTGTGAATATACATGCTTCGTTATTGCCCAGTTATCGTGGGGCTTCTCCGATTCAGTCAGCGTTACTAAATGGCGATTCTCAAACAGGTGTAACCATTATGAAACTTAACGAAAAAATGGATGAAGGTCCAATTCTAAGCCAAAAAACTATCCCAATTTTACCCTCTCATACTTTACAAGGTTTAACGGATGATCTCTCTGTTTTAGGGAGAGATGCCTTTGTTGAGTGGCTTCAAACCGCATCGGCTCAAGGCATTGAAAGCGTAGCTCAAGACTCTACAAAAGCAAGTTATTGTACCAAGGTAACTTCAGATATGGCTGAACTTTTGACTACCGATTCACAAGACCTAAAATATAGAAAAATTAAGGCATTTTCGCCCAAACCAGGGGCTTGGTTGTTGTGGCAGGGGAAGCGCCTTAAAATTTTAGATGCAATAAAAAATTTAGAGGGTCAGGTACTACCAACTTGGGTTCAGCTTGAAGGTAAAAAAGCAATAGACTTTAAGGCCTTTTGTTTGGGTTACCCTGAGGCTAAGCTACATTCGATTTTGTAATAAAGTTAAAATGGCTTCAAACGAGTCTTTGTATGAGTTTTGAGGCAGACCTTCTAGAGACTTTTTAGCCACATTTAAATAGCCAAGGGCTAGTGATTTTGTGTTTTCAATGGCATGGGGGTGTTGTACCAATAGGTCTTTGATCTGGTCAAAGGTAGCTTCTTTAGATTGCATACTTGTAATTAATGTTTTTTGAAGCTCAGGGCTTGCATTTTTAAGCAATAGCAAGATGGGCAGTGTCATTTCGCCTTGTTCGTAATCTTGACCTGGTTTTTTACCTAATTGTTTTTCGGTAGCTGTAAAGTCCATAACATCGTCGCTAATTTGAAAGCCCATGCCTAAACCAAAACCAAAATGTTTGGCTTTGTAGCAGGTTCTTAAAGATTGACCCGCCAAATAGGTTCCAGAAAAACAGGCTAAAGAAAATAAAACCGCTGTTTTTTTCTTTAAGGCTAGTAGATGGCTTTTGATGTCTAAATTAAGGTTGTCTCGTTCAAGTACTTGTACCAGTTCTCCTTCGCATAAATGCTGAACTGTTTTGCTGATGCGTTGAAGCAAGGCGATATTGTTGGTTTTTGCAATTAAACTTAACGACATTGAGTATAAATAAACACCAATAGGAATGGCGGCTTCGGTGCCCCATTTTGCATATACACTGGGCTGATTGTGGCGAATGTCGGCTTTATCGATAATGTCATCATGTATCAGTGAGGCCATATGAATCAGCTCAAGTGCCGCGGCTAGGTGAATAACTTGATTTAAGTTTTCTGATTTTCCGTTATGCACTTTGAAAAATAATAAGCAAAGCAAGGGGCGTAACCGTTTGCCTTTGGCACTTAATATGTAGCTGTTAATTTCGCGTAAAGGTTTGGTTTGGGTGTTCAATAAGGTTGTTTCAATAACCTTTGAAACCTGATTCATTTCAGGTTCAACCAATTTATATAGGTTCAATAGCGGATGGCTCATAGTCTTTCACAAATACCATCTACATCTACATAGGTGTCAACCAAATGTTGTACCATGGCAATTTTTTCTGATTCTTCCGAGCGTAATTTAAAAATCATGCTGTTTATTTTGCTTGCAATGCTGAAGGTGTCTTCTTGAACCAGCATCATAGGAATTTGGGCATGTTCAATCAAAGCTGATAATTTAGGATGAGGTCGAATGCCCCCTGTAAATACAATTGCTGACACATTATATTTCATGTGTTCGTTCATAATGTTGCCATACAGGGCGGTCATAATGAGGTCTTCACGGTTGGCGGGCACGATCAATAAGGTGTTCGGCGAAAAATAGTCCATGGCATCGTGGGGTAGCATGGCCCCGATGACAAATTTTTCAACGGTATTTTGAAGCCCGTCTTTACCTCCAAGTAGTTCAGCATCTAAATCTTCATAAAGCTCAGCGACACTTGGTTTTGTAAGTAAATTAACCCAAGGTATCATGCCAAAACAGTGTAGGCCTTGTCTGGCTAAACCTTTTGATAAAGTGCTTTGTACTTTGTCGTATTTGTCAGGATTAATTTTGTTAATGATAACCCCCGCAATGGTGCAGCCTTTTTGTTCAAATAAGGCTTTGTTAAGCATAATCTCATCAATTGAGCGACCAATGCCACCCAAAGCTACTAAAATCACTTTACTATTTAAAAGACTTGCTACATCGCCATTCGACATGTCAAAAACCGAACCGACTCCTCCGTGTCCAGTTCCTTCTATCAGTATCAGATCTTTGTTTTTAGAAAGTTCAGAATGTGCTTTTTTTATTTTTTTGGCCAATTCCCCTTTTTGTCCGTTTAAGATGTAATTTTCAGTAAATCCAGCGGGTACAGCTATAGGACTCATAGTTGTTAAAGAATCGGCTAAGTTATATACCGACTGAAATAGCACGGCGTCTTTATCAATTTTTTTGCCGTTTACCAGATAATATTGCTGGCCAACGGGCTTCATGTAGCCCATTTTGGAATAGCGTTTTTGCAAGGCATGAAATAAGCCTAAAGACACACTGGTTTTGCCATCGTTTTGGCGGGTTGCAGCTACGAATACTTGTTTCATACTGCATTACTTTACAAGTTACTGATTTGAAAGTCGAATGAGTTCGCTACTATTTCCTTCTCCCATGGCTTTTAACGTATAAACACCGTTTGAAATACTATAGTCAATTTTCCCTGAGGGGTCGGTATCTGTGTACTGTGTACCTGTAAATGGGTTTATGGGGGTTTGTTTTAGGTCGCCATTGGCTTTCAGGGTAGTCGCCAGGGTTTCTATTCCTACGTTTTCAAGAGGGTAGTGTCCCAACGATGCAGTGTACGATTCAAGCGATGTTTGAAGCGATTGAACCACTTGTTTGACTGCTGCATTTTTTGTTTTGGTTTGAACATTGCCATAGTTAGGAATTAATACCGCTCCTATAAGTCCCATAATGGCTAGTGCAAGTAATAATTCGATTAAGCTGAATCCTTGGTTTTTCATAAAATCTCCATGTAATAAAAATATTAATATATATTTTGTATAACGTTATTTTATTTATGTAAAGTTGTTTTTTTGTCTGGGCCAAAGAAATGCTATACTTGCCCTGTAAAACGTTTATGAAAAAAATTACTCATCAATTTTCGTTTTCGAACTTGCTATTGATAGTTATAGCGGGTTTGGTAGCCTTTTATTTTGTAAAAGCCGCTCCGTTTTTAAGTTTGGTTGCTTTTTTGCCTTACAGTATGCCGTACTCTATACAAGCTGAGTTGGTTTTTATTGTTATTTTGTTTGTAGCCATGATGACTTTGATTGTAAAAAAAGAAGTTGGAACAGTAGTGATGGCGGGGGCGTCCATTTGTGTTCTTGCGGGTAAAATGTTGATTTTTTTTAGATCATCAAAACCTTTTGTGTGGGGAGAGATGGCGATTCCAGCAGCTATTTTAGCCCTGTTAGTTTTGCATCATTTTGTAAAGAAAAACGATTAATTTGAAGGAGGAAGGCCTGTGCCGTTAGCAATGGAGAATAAGATTAAAGCCAAAGTAAATACCCTAGATTTAGCTGATCAATTACGAAGAATGGAGTATAAGCAGTCGCTTTTAGAAGAGGCTTTACGGGATCAGCCGATTTCAGTGGCTTCCTGTTTTTTAACCGAAAATTCTAAAATTCAACCGGTTCATTTTGAATTGGGACTTGCGTTTGCAGCCCAGGTTTCCGAATCTACTAAACTGCAGTTGCCAGGTTTGGTGTCAAAAAACGTAGCTACTTTGTTAGAGGCTAGTTCAAAACCTTTGGAGGTAAAAGGTAAGCGTATAGGCGTTTTGTTTTCTGGGGGCCCGGCACCCGGTGGACATAATGTGATTGCTGGTTTGAAAGCAGCGTTGGGTGATCACAATACCTTAATTGGAATTAAGGCTGGCCCAAAAGGTTTGTTGACAGGAGATTTGTTTGAGATTTCTGAGGAGCAAAGCAAAGCCATTTTAAATACCGGTGGTTTTGATTTTTTAGGTTCGGATCGGACTAAAATTAAATCAAAAGATCAGTTTGAAATGGTAAAAAATGTGGTTAGGCAACATGCCTTAGATGGACTTGTGGTGGTAGGTGGAGATGATTCGAATACCAATGCTGCTTTTTTGGCCGAATCGTTGATGCCAGAAAAATGTGCGGTTATTGGGGTGCCTAAAACCATCGATGGAGACTTGCAGCTCGGATCTTTATTGCCTATAAGTTTTGGGTTTGACACGGCAACCAAAATTTATTCGGAGATGGTGGCTAATATTTTATCGGATACCCCTTCTTCTAGAAAATATTGGCATTTTGTTAAATTAATGGGACGTTCAGCTAGCCATGTAACCCTAGAGGTGGCTTTACAGACTCATCCCACCATTGCTTTGATTTCTGAAGAAGTGGCACAAAAAAACATGACCGTTGATGAATTGATTTCTTCGATAGCCTTGGTTGTAGCCAAGCGTGCCTCACAAGGAAAAGCCTACGGCGTTGTAGTTGTTCCTGAAGGGCTTATTGAGTTTATTCCTGAATTTAAAGTGCTTATTAAAGAGTTAAATCGTATTGTGGCACAAAATCAGAAGGATATGGATATATTGAATTCTTCTGAGCAACAAAAATTTGTTCAGGCAAAATTACCTAAAGAATACACCTCTATTTTTATGTCTTTACCTGAAAAAGTGCGAGCGCAATTGTTGTTAGAGCGTGATTCTCATGGCAACTTGCAAGTATCCCAAGTGCCTACTGAGCAACTTTTAGTAGACATGGTGGCTATGAAGCTAAAAGACATGAAAACCAATCCTGGAAAATATGAAGGAAAGCTGCAATGGACCGATAAGGCTTTTGAGAAGTTTAGCCAGTTTAAATTTTCGGCATTAACTCACTTTTTAGGGTATGAAGGACGTTGTGGTGTTCCCAGTCGTTTTGATGCATCCTATACATTTAATTTAGGTTTAACGGCTGGCTCTTTGGCTTTGGCTGGACATACGGGGTATATGGCCAGTGTGACTGATATTGATCAGGGGGCAAAACCTATTGCACTTCCTTTGGCAGGCTTGTTAGCAGAAGAAATTCGAGGTGCAGATACTCAGTTGGTGATAGAAAAGGCTTTGGTGAAAATGGATTCTCCAGCTTTCACCTATTTTGCTTCACGACGTGAAGAGTGGTCTTTAAAAGACGGCTTTTCAAATCCAGGTCCTCGTCAATTTTGGGGTCCAGTGGCAGATACCGTGCCCTTTACAGTGGCTTTGAATCAGGGCTTAGGTTCGTTTCGATTTAATTTGGGGGAGTCGGTTAATCCCACCTCATAATCGAGGTAATGAAAATTGATAACACATTCAAGTGTGTGGCTTTGTATGTTGCCATTTACAAACCAAAGATAGCCATATTCGATTAAGGCATCCATTTGTTTTGTAAGGGGGATTCCCAGTCCAATAGATGGATTGATTATAAATCCACCACCCTGGGGGGCCCCCCCCCCTCCTCCTGCTCCAGCAAATAAGCGAGCATCTAAAATAAAGTCAGATGTTTTGTGGTATATACCCGATATAATTCCTCCCTCTAGATATCCTGAACGTTTGCCATAAATGGCCCCAAATCCAGCTTTGCCCCAATAGATTGATGGACTAATAAAATGCCTTAATTTAGCACCGTATAGGGCGATAGGTTCATTGTTGCCTAATGAGTACGCCTTAATATTAAAGGACAACATGTTGTCAGAAATTTTGTAGGAAGGTGTGGTCTGTGGAAGTGTTTCACAACAAAGGGGTATGCAATTCATCAAAAAAAAGAGAACTGCACAATTAATTAGTTTCATTTTAAGGCTCTAAAAAAGCCAATGATCCATTTGAAATTATGCTGCGGTAAAAGCAACTTTTTCTAGATTTGCCTTGCTTGTTTTTTGTGTGACAAGCTGATTGAGTTTTGGGTTCAACCAAATATAAAATAGCATTTTGTTCGCAATTAACCCTAACCTCAATTAAAGTTAATAAGTCACCTGAGCTTGCTCCTTTAACCCACAATTCATTTCTTGAGGTACTCCAAAATGTGGCTACTTTGTGAACTAAACTATAGTCTAACGCTTGTTGGTTTACATAACCTACAATCAATACCTCCTTGCTGTTGATATCTTGAGCGATGGCTGGCAACGTGTTTTCGGCAAGTTTTGCAACTGATTTTAATTTATCAAACTGAAGCTTTAGTTCAGTTCCTTCTTCAAGTTCATTAAAATTTGGGGACGGCAAAGGAAATTCCCTTTTCTACGCTTTCTTTTTCTAAAACAGGTGTGTTGGGATATTTGGATTGGATTTTTTCAACTACACGATCCACTATGTATCTAGGAACTGAGGCTCCCGAGCTAATGCCCACCCGTTCTTTTCCATCTAGCCAGCTCAAGTCTAGTTCTTCTTCGGTATCGATAATGTAACTAACAATGCCATGGCTTTGAGCGGTTTCTTTGAGACGGTTGCTGTTGGAGCTGTGAGGGGAACCACAAATGATAATGACATCGCATAGTTTTGAAAGTTCATAAACGGCATCTTGTCGGTTTTGAGTGGCAAAACAAATATCTTCTTTGGGCGGGGCTACAATGTTTGGATATTTTTCTTTAAGTTTCGCAATAAGTTTGGCAGTTTCTGTGACAGATAGGGTGGTTTGAGTTAAGTAACCAATAGGTTGGCTAGGGTCTAGATTTAATGCATCGATGTCGTTTTCATCTTCTATAACATGCAGTAAGTCGGTTTTAACGTAGCCCGAAGTCCCAATAAGTTCTTGGTGACCCCTGTGTCCAATTAAAACGGTTTGAATATTTTTTTGTGAAAACTGTATGGCTTCACGGTGCACTTTGGTTACCAAAGGACAGGTGGCATCGATGTAATGAAGATTTCTTGATTTTGCATCTTCGTAAACGGTAGGGGCTACGCCATGAGCGCTAAAAATAACTCGGCTTCCCTCAGGAACTTCATCTAAGCTTTCGATAAATACAACGCCTTGTTTCTCAAAGTCGGCAATCACCGAGTGATTATGAACAATGTGATGGCGCACATAAAGTGGGGTTCCAAATTTTTCTAAAGCACGTTTTACAACTTCTATGGCACTAGAAACACCTGCGCAAAATCCCTGTGTTGAGGCTAAATGGATTTCTTTCATGCTTGGGTTCCTTTTTCTATGCTACATACAGCGTCGATGCCGCCACGGGTATTGTAAATAGTGGTTACTTTTAGGTAAGTGGGTTTAAGTACGGTGTATAAATCTTCAAAAATTCTGTTGGTGGCCGCTTCTTGATAAATACCCACATTGCGAAAAGACGTGAGGTAGTATTTGTACGATTTTAATTCGATACAGGTTTTATCTGGGATGTGTTCGATTTTTAAGATTCCAAAATCAGGTAATCCTGAGAAAGGACATACACAAGAAAATTCTTTGGTTTCATAGCAAATAAATTGTTTATTTCCAGAATATGGAAAAGTTTCCAAAAAATCGGTCCGAATGTCGCTTTCGGGGGAAAATGTAAACTGACGTCCTTCTGCTTTGGCCATAGTGGGTTTATTTAAACATATTCTTTTGAAAAAAACGAGTTTGTGGGTAGACTGTTACTCTATGGATTCTTATGCTAGCGAGCCTAATGCACTGATAGAACATCTGTTTCAAGATATTCATCCCAAAACGCTTTCCATTGATTCGAGGAAAAAATTAGGTATTGCAGATACTTCCTATGTGTATGGTGAATTTTCGCCTGAGTCGATAGTGGAGTTGATGCAAGAATTTAAAAGAGATGAGCACCACGTTTTTTATGATTTGGGATCAGGAGTAGGAAAAATTGTTTTTACTGCGGCATTGTTTTTTACTTTTGATAAGATTGTAGGGATAGAGTATTTGGATTTGCTTCATGAGGCGGCAACTCAAGTGCTTAACCGTACAAAAAGTGTAAGTTCAGACGTGAATAGAGCTTTGAATAGAGTAGAATTTGTGAACGCAGATTTATTAAAATATGATTTTTCAGAAGCGGATATTGTTTTGGTAAATGCGGTGTGTTTCCCTACCTCTTTGATGGAGAAGTTGGTAAGAAAGCTAGACGATTTAAAACCTGGAAGTTTGGTTATTACCTTGGCTCAAGCCTTACCCTCAAAAGATTTTGAAGTTAAATTTAGTAAATTGTATGCCGCAAGTTGGGGAAAAACTATGGCTTTTGTTCAGGAGCGGGTAAGTTAAGTTTAGTGCTTACCTCGTATATTTTTTCTAAAATAGGGTGAAATTCTTTTCCTAATGAAGTAAGTTCATATTCGACTGTAGGTGGAGAGGTAGATTGCACAGTGCGAGTAACGATGCCTGAAGATTCTAGTTCACGCAGGCGAATGGTAAGTACTCTGGCTGAAATGGCACTAAGGTCTCGTTTTAGCTCGCCAAAACGACGTTTTTGATCGCGTAAATACCACAAAATGTGTATGGTCCAAGCACCCGCTAAAAATTTTAAGCACTCAGAGATAGGGCATGGTTTTTGAGGATCGCAATTTTTAGAATTATTTTTTACTTTACCCATAGTAGTTACTTAATTGTAACTAGTTTATTTTTGTAAGTAAATATCATAAAGTAAGTATTATCCATTTGATCGAAAGATAGATTTTATTGCAAAGGAGGGTTGTTCTCGAATTTGTATCAGTAAATTTAAAATTAAAAACTAAGTAAAAGAGGATTTTTTATGAAATTAAAACCTGTAGTTGCTGGATTAGTTTTAGGATTATTAAGCATTAGTGCAGTAAGTGCTGCTGACTATAAAGCTGATTTAGCTCATTCATCTATTGCCTTTAAATTGAAGCATATGTTCACCTATGCAAAAGGTGATTTTAAAGATTTTTCAGGAAGCTTTTCGTTTGATGAAAAAACTGGAGCTTTGTCTAACATCGATTTTAAAATTAAAGTTTCAAGCATCGATACCAATAACGGAAAACGCGATGAGCATTTAAAAAGTCCAGACTTTTTTGAGGTAGAAAAATATCCTGAAATCACATTTAAGGCTGAAAAAATTAAAAAAATTGGAAAAACAAAATACAGTATTCAAGGTCCTTTAACTATGAAAGGGGTTACAAAACCTGTAACATTTGTGGCTGAATATTTAGGTTCAGCAAAAAATCCTTGGGGCATGGAAACATCAAGTTTTACGGCTAGCACCAAAATTAACCGCAAAGACTTTAATTTGATTTGGAATAAAACCCTTGATAATGGTGGGTTGTTAGTTGGGGAAACGGTGGATATTTCTGTAGAAATTGAAGCGGGTCCTGTACAAAACAAATAAGCGAATGCGTAGTGTCGGTAGAAACTAGGATTCCTCTGGTTTCTACCGATTGGTTTTCAACCGTTTATTTGGTAGGGGATATATTGAAAAAGACTTTTTTGTCTGCTGTTAAGCTAAGCGAATAAATGAAAAATCCTTTGTCGTCGATGGGCACCCCTTTGGTGTTAATGTGTAAATCGTAGCCTTTAGGTAGGTAGCCACTAATGGCAAGCTGGCCATTAGGCGCTGTTTCAATATCCATTGCTGAAACGTCTTGGGTTTTTTTAAGGTATACAAACACTTTAACTGGGTAAGTTTCAGAGATAGTTTTTGCTGTCGCTGATCCTGTTGGTGCTTCAATGAGGGTAGCATTTACCCTGATTTTTACGATATCTTCAAATGAATCAGCCGTGAACTGTATTAATCCGGGTCTAGCCGGAAAATCGATGTGAAACCCAGATTCAGAAGGTTTAAGTGTTACCTGAGTAATGGCTTGAGTATTTGCGGAAACGAGCAGTGAAGCTTTGGGAGTAAGACTCGTTTTAAATAGGGCTTTTTCTTCAATAGGGTTGGGCTGAAAGGTGTAAAAGTTCCATCCAAATGAAAAACGATGCTCTACTTCGGCAAACGATTGTTGAGGGAGTACGTAGGCATAATCGAACAAAGCGCCGTTCATAAGCATACCTAAGCCCAGGGTAAAATCACCGTTTCGTAGTCCAGCACGAGCTGCAAACGAATTGGCAATGTTTTTATTGCCAGTAAGCCAATATTCAGCCCCCCAAAAATAACGAAGGGGGAACCCATTTTCAAATTGAAAATCGGTATTGAGCTGTAATTTTTTGTCTAGAAGCACTGTGCTAACACCAAAGGTGTATATGGGGGATAGGGTGTCAGAATGGCCTGTAGACCATTTATAGGGGGTTGTAAGGGCATTTTTGATGTTAAGTCCAATGGCGATGGGTGTGTTTTGCCATTCAAAGTTTTTTTGAGCCGCAAGTCCAATGCTGAAGGCTGAAGCATTTTGTGTAGCCAGAGATTCAAAGGTGCTTTGTCCTAAAATACCTAGGTTGAAATCGTAAAATGATCCTTGCCAACTTCCAAAAAAGCTGTACAAACTGGATCCAAACGTTCGCCCGTTGATTTCGGGGAGTCCATCTGAATTGACTTGGGTTTCTTGAAATCCGCTTATTGAAGAAGCGACAAAGCCTAATTTTAAGGGTGAAATCTGAAACGGTTTTTCAATTCCAAAACTGTAAAATGGAACCCCTAATTTTTGACCTTGCTCTAGTTTAAACGAAAGGCTTTCAAAGGTAGCTGGCGTTGCCCAATTGTAAAAAATGCTTTCAGATCCCTCTGGATTTGCAACAGAACTACCACCCATGCCTACTGCTCGAACTCCCATCGGATTGTATAGCAAATCAGGGTAGGCGCTTACTGAAGTGACGAAAGCTAAACAAACTAGTCCGATTAGAATGTAGCGCATTTTAATAAAAAATTTCATTTATCGAAGCACCGCAAGTTTGAATTTTTGTTTTTGAGTACTACTTCCACTGGTGGCTTGTGCATATAAAAAGTATACCCCATTGGGTAAAGGGGCGTTGGCTAAGCTGGGTGTAAATGAAAAAATATGAGGGCCGGCCGCTTTTTCGGTGCTTGAGGCTTCGTGTGTATATAGGGTGTCTCCACGTAAATTGACCAAGTAGAAGTTTATTTTGTCGGCAGATTTACTGAGATTATAGCCAATGGTTAAAGCGCCTTTGTCAGGATTGTAAGGGTTTGGAGCTGCTAAGAGGGTAAAGATAAATTGGCTAGAGTCGACTTTAAACGTGTTCAGGTAGGTTTGGTTGAGCCCAACTATATTGCTAACATCGAGGCTTAGGGCATAGGTTCCGTCGGCTAAAGCGGAAGGTGTTATGGATACTGTAAGTGGTGTGGTTACCGATAATCCGGTTTGACTGTTTTGGGTGACGACCGTGTTTGTGGCGGTGTTTTTAAGTTGCATAGTCCACTGTGAAATACCTGATTCAGGGTCTTGTAAAACAGCGGAGATTAGGGGTGTTTTTGAGTAAAATTGGTTTGATGACAAGGACATTCCGTCTAGTTTGGGGGTTTGTATAGTGGGGGCAGAGGTATCGGATAGGTTAAATACGGCAAACGTAGAAAAATGAGTTGTTTTAAAGGTGACTTGGGTTGAGGTGACAGACAAAACAGTAATGCCAGCTGTGACCCATTTTTGTTTTACAGGCTCTAAAAAGAGTACTTTTACAAAAGCTGTAGAGGTAAGCGCTTGAGGTAAATTTAGGGTAAGAGTGACAGGGCTGAAAAAATTAACAGTTGAAGTTGTGTTTTGAAACGAAAGATTAAAAATGCTGACATAGCGGTTATGTGTAGGCGCGGTTACTGAATAGGAGGTAGTTGGGATCACTGAGAAGACTAGGGGTTTATCGACGGGTGATGCATTTAAGGGGATACTGACTTGAATTGAAGTTCCTTGGTGAGTGAGGGTTTGTTGAAGTTGAGTAAACGATAAAACAATCGCGTTTGACGTGGTTGATCTTAATCCCAATCGGTCTTGAGCTACAGCTACAATGCGGTTTCGTGAAGCAGAAACGTTCACTGATCCAATGCTAAATAATCCGGAAGCATTGGCGGTGCCTGTAGCGGCTAAACTTTGATTGGTCCCATTGGTATCACTTACATAAATAAATACCTTTGAAAGAGCCTCTGCATTGCCAGTTGCGGTAATGTAAAAATTAAATTTAGACCCAGGGTTTGATAGGGTAGGTGCATTTGGAGGGGTGTTGTCTATATTAAACACGTTACTGGTTGCGTAATAACTCGAAAATCCACTTCCGTCATAGGGTTTTAAACGAATCTGAGTACTTCCATTGAGTACGCCATCTTGTCCGGCTTGCCAGGTTAAAGGTTGAAAACTGCTTGTGTGTGAAACGCCGTTTTCATCAGCTGTAAGCTGGGTACTTTGTCCTGAAAGGGTAGCTTTTTTCCAAATATTATCGGTAGGGCTTAAAAATTGTACTTGAGAAGGGCTTTGAGAAAAGCTTAAGTTATGTTTGTCGTAATCAAAACTTGTGAAAGTAATTTGTACCTTAGTTGGGTTGCCAGTAGTTGTTTGAGTGGCTTGAACGGATTGAACCCAAGGTAAAGCATTGGTTATCGTAAAGGTGTTTTGTACAGAAGGTGCATCGTAAGCTTTTAAGGTGATGGTGTCGTTAATAGTGGCTGACACTTGTTGCAGTACTTGGCTGTGCCTTGATCTTACAAGGCGTAACACTCCTTGATAGACATTGGTATTGGCACCCGTTTCGTATAAATTAAGCCGAATGTTACGGGTAGATGAGCTTGAGTTGGCAGTGAGCTGAACAGTGTTTTTAGTGCTTGTGTCGCCTCCAGTTGCTCCTGATAATTTTATGTAAACGACGTCTAAATTTGAAAAGCTTGATGCGGGTTGTGAGTAGGCTGAATCTTTAAACAGTTGAATAGTGCTTGCGGCAACAGAAGGGGTTACATTGGTGGGGGATAAAAATAGTCCTACTGCTCCTCGGCCGTTTTGATAGCCTGGAATTCCAATTCCAAAATCGTCTCGACCATCGTTGTTAAGATCGCCTAAAGCACTTACGCTAAATCCGGTTTTATCGTTACTTGAAAGCCCTTTAATGATGGTTTTAGCTTGATTAATGGTTAGGGAGGATCCTTTTGTGAGTTGTTGACCTGAAAAAACGTAGGCTTGTCCTTGTAAAGCGCCTGTTTGATATTCGCCTAACACGAGGTCGGCGTAACCGTCACCATTTTGGTCTCCAATGGGTGCCACTGCATGGAGACCTGCTTGTTGATTAGCGGTTACTCCGGTAATTAAGGCGGAGTGTAACGAGCCCGTGGCTACTTTATCGGTAAAAGGATACCCTTTGTTGCCAAAATAAATATAAATCCACCCTTTTTTGCTATCCGAATTGGGGGCCGTAATAGCAAAATCGCCATACCCATCGTGGTTGATGTCGCCTAATCCAACTACTTTTTCACCAAAACCGTCAGACCCGTTTTGAGGGCTGTAAAAAATAGCATCAGCTTGTGAAACGTTAATCACTCCAGAGGCTGATTGTAAACCGGTGAAACCCTCTTTGCGTCCATAAAACAAATAAACTCTTCGACCCACTTCGGGACTTGAAGAGTCGGTATAGCTGCTAATGGCCACATCGTCGATTCCATCGCCGTTAATATCGGGTAAAATGGCTACACTATGGCCAACATTATCGTTGGCATTGACCCCATGAAATACAAAACTTACTTGAGTGGAAGAAGGGGCATCTAAATTAACATTTCCAAGTGTTGAAAAATTAGGTCTTCCCAGTAATACAAAGGCTTTTCCAGCGCCTGCCAAAGTTCCTGCCTTGGCCGTGCTAGCGCCAATCACAAGGTCGCTGTAGCCATCTCCGTTAATATCTCCGTTCATCGCCATACTTGACGGTAATTCGGATGCAAAATTAAACGTTAAGTTGCTTGTTGCACTGCTCATAATGGTTGAGGCTTGAGTTTGATTGAGGGTACTGGTCCATCCACCGGATTGGCTGCCCATATACACTAAAATTTTATTTAAATCGTAAAAGCCAACCACAAAGTCGTTTTTTCCATCTCCGTCTAAATCACCATTTGCAGCCAGGGTTTTTCCAAACCGAGAAATATCGTTGGTGACAGATGACACGAAGCGGATACTTAAGGGACTACTAACACTGTTTTGTGTACTGGTTTGGGCTTTTAAACCTAAAAAAATGTATGATTTACCTATTTTTGAACCTGATGCGGCGGTTTGAGGGGCTCCAAACAATACATCGGGTTTCCCATCGCCATTTATGTCGCCTGCATTGGTTAAGGTGTAGCCAAAGTTTGAACCTGATTCACCTAAAATGAGGCTGTTGGCGTTAGTATAAGAAAGAGTAGCTGCTCCAATAGAGCTGCACACTAGAACTAACCCCAAAAAAAGTCCTTTTTTTAGCATGATGTCTTTAGTATACCAAGCCTTGGTGAATTTCAGATATTTTATAAGGGTTTTGTACTAGAATTGTGGCAAGCCCAAAGAGTACGGCTCCTGATTTTTGCAATTGGTTTACCTGATCTGCTGTTGAAATTCCTCCAGTAGCCATTAAAGGAACGCCATAGGAGTTTAAAAGCTGGGTCATTTCAAGGGTGCGTTTAAATAGGGCTGGTCCGCTGTAACCACCGCCTGGAAGCGCTAAAATATGAGCTGGAAGTCCTATTTGGTCGCAACGCTTGTATTGCGTATTGCCTATGTTAATGAAGCAATTGGGATGGCTTTTAATGATGGCGGCATACTGCTTAAGAGAATCATTCGATTGATCAGGGGATAGTTTAATGCTGATAACCCATGAACAAAAGGTTTGGACAGTGTTTAATACTTCATGTAATAAGTTGGGATTTTTGCTTAAATCTTGACCTTCTGGGGTGTTTGGACAGCTAATGTTGAGTTCGATGTAAGGTTGAGCAAGGGACCAGGTAGAGGTGATGCTTAGTAGTGTTTTGATAGTATCGATGTAGTCTTGGGGACTGTTTCCTCCAATGCTAAATCCAAGGGGTTTTTTTGTGTTTTTTAAAGGATGTTCAAGCAGCTGAGCCAGTCCTTTTTCAAGTCCTTTTCCGGGTAAGCCCATGGCATTTATTAAGCCCATTCCCTCGGGGGTTTTTACCTCACAAATTCGAGGCTTAGGGTTTCCAGTTCTGGGTGCTTTTAAAAGTGTTTTCAGGGTGATGCCCCCGATGCCCATTCGGTTCCAAATGTTTAAAATTGTTAAATCATCTTTAAAAGAAGAGACCACTAAAGGAGAGCTGAATGACAGGGTATGAACATGCGTTTTTGGAGAGGGGGGTTGCGGAAAATAAAATAAAAATGAGCCGGCTACTGCGTCAAGTCCATGAAGTGATTTATCGCCTAACTCGATGGTTGATTCTAAGTCGTAGGGTTTTTTTGAAATTTTGCAAAGAACTGAGTGAACAGTAATAAAAATACGTCTGGTAATTTTATATCCAAAGCCAAAGCACTTGGCTTTTAAGTACCAAAAATAGCTCATTGAAAACTAGCCAATCCTTCTTCGGGTGTTGGAGTGATTACAAAAAGTTGAGTAAACCCAGCCATCGATAAAACACTTTGAATATCGGGGTTTACTGAGCAAAGTATCACCTGGCCTCCTTTTGGCTTGGCTTTTTTTTGTAAGACTAATAAAATGCGTAATCCAGTAGAACTAATGTAGGGAACTTGGCTGAAATCGAGAAGTAATTGAGCACTTTCGTTCTCAAGCAAGGTTTCAAGTTGGCTTTGAACATCGGCGGCGGTTAGAGTGTCGATGCGACCTTCAATACGAACGTGTAAACATTGGGGGTATTTTTGTGTGCTTAGTGTTGTCATAAGAGTCCTCGTTAAAAAAATTTACGCGTCTAAACTAAATTCTAAAAAATTATAAGGGTCTTGGCGTTTGTAACTTAATTCTTTGGTCATGTTTCGAATTAAGTGAATACCCAAGCCGCCAATGTTTTTTTCTTCTAGGGTTGTAGAGGTATCTACCTTAGGGGCTTCTAACGGATTAAAGGCAATGCCATCGTCTTGAATGACACCTTTAATACTTCCGGCTTCAAAGCTTAAATTGAGGTAAATAACGTGGGGCTCATGGTCGGTATAAGCGTAAAATATAATATTGCTGATTAGTTCTTCTAAAATTAAGTTTAAGTTCATATGGGCTTTTGTAGATAACGAAAATACTTCTGCACACTGGTCTAATACTTGCTGTACTTTAACCAGTTCGTTGATGTCGTTTTGAAAAAAAACACTTAAGGGGTTGGGTAAGCGATGTTCAGGTTCTTTCCACTGAAACCCTAGCAAGGTAATGTCGTCATGCTGAGGCATGGTGTTTGAGTAGCTAAGCACCTCTTGTTGGATTGTGTTGCAGATTGTTTCAGGGCTGTCTCCAACTGTACGCTTAAGCACTGCTTTTAGCCGATCAAATCCAAATTCTTCATGATCTTCTTTTTCTGCTTCTTGAACCCCGTCGGTATATAAAATACAGGTGCTTTGGCTTGGGAGCGTTATTGTTTTTGAGGCGTAGCTGTAAGTAGGCTCGATACCAAGAGGTATGTTTTCGGTGCTTTCTAATTCAGAAATGACGCCTTCAGCATTGATTAAAAAGGGGTTGGGATGGCCGGCATTGCAGTAGGTTAGTTCTCCAGTAGGGGTATGTAAGTACCCTAAAAACACAGTCGTGAACATGCTGTTTGAATTGTTTTCGCATAGTTGTTTGTTTAAGGATGTGATGAGTTGCTCAGGAGACAGACTTTGTTGCAATAACGCTTTGAACAGAGTGGCACATTTGGCCATAACCAACGAAGCCGTAATGCCTTTTCCAGCTACATCTCCCACAATAAAATACACCCGGTCTAAATGCTCAAGATGAACAATGTTATAAAAATCGCCGCTAATGTCTTTGGCAGGTTTTAATAATCCAAAAAATGAGCTATGAGGAAGTTCAAGCGAAGGATGTTGAGGTAACATTTCAAGTTGAATACTGGCTGCAATGCGTAGTTCGTTTTGAATTTTTTCTCGTTCGGCTGTGGACTGTTCTAGTTCTACTAGATAATTTTGTAGCTGAGTTTGCATTTGCTCAAATGACAGGGCTAGTTCTCCAATTTCATCTTTTGTAGAGGTTAACAGGTGTAAATTAGCCGCTTGATCCGTGTTAAATGTAAAGTTTTGGTCTACGAGTTTTTTACTAAGTTGAGTAAATGTTTTTAGGGGTTGGGCAATTTTTTGAAGCATCCAATACACAACAAAAAGGCTAACAACAGATACTAAAATACACAGTAAAGCAACTTTTAAAAAAGCTTCTAACGTTTTGATATAAATGGGCTTTAGGGCCATTCCAATGTAAATATGGCCAATTTCACCTTCTAAAATGGGCATGCTAATGTGAATCACAGATCCAATTTCAGGTAAAAAAAAGGGATGAAAACTGGAAATATCAAATCGTTTAATGGGGTTAGAATGGGTGTGATTTAGTAAGGTGGATGGAATTTCGGGTATAAAAGTGTGAGCGATGACCTCATAATGTTTGTTTTGATGGGTTTCAACCATAATATAGGCTACCCCTTCAATGTCTTTAAATTGGTTAATAAGAGCCTGTAATGAGGAAGGATCGCTGTTTAAAATGGTGTCTACACTTGAGTCGGCTAACCCTTGGGCAATGGCAATACCTTTTGATCGATATTCATTGATTAAATTTTTATAAGAAAACCAACCTGCTGCACACGAAATTACTAAAATAGAAACCCCAAAAATAAGGCTAAAAATAAGTAGCATGCGCTGAAATAATTTGGGCATTTTTATTTTTTCCATTGAAGCCAATCTTTCTCTTGTAAGGGTACGAATTTGTTTTTATCGTTAATGCCTACATAAAACACGGTGTGTAAGCCTTGATTGGATTGAGAATTAAAGTGTACCGGAAGCTCTATACCTAAATCGATTTTTGGAGACGTGTTGAGATAGCTTTGAATTTTTTGAGGGGAAAGAGGGGACCCCAAAGTGGCAAACAAATGTGTCCACAATTTGGCGGCTAGAAACCCTTCAAAACTTACAAAACTAGGTTTTTCGTGCGGGTAATATGTTTTAAGTAGCTTTAAATAGTCGTTCACAGCAGGTAACTGAGTGTTAAGGTAGTAGGGTACGACTTGAGAGTTAATGAGATTTTGGGTGTAATCTTTTTGGGTTTTTTGTTCTAGCCTAGAGAGCTGGTTTAATAGGGCTTCAGAACCCACAAACGAAATGTTTGCGATGGGCACCTGTAGACCTGCGTTACGCGCATCACGAATAAACCCAGCACTGGGTTCGTAGGTACCAACGATGATGATTGCATCGGGATTCGCTGCTTTTAAAATGGAGACTTGTTTTGAGTAGGATTCATTGAATGAGGTGCCTCGTTTGTACGTGGTTTCCTTCACCAAATAAAGCCCCCGTTTTTTCAGTGCTTTTGCTATGCCACTCCATCCACTTCGGCCAAATGAATCGGACTGGTAAAAAATGGCAATTCGCTTTCGATTTAGCTTGAAAAAATGATCAACTAATCCTTCCGTTTCATCGTCGTAAGAAGCTCTTAGATTGAGTACATTTGAAGAATAAGGTCCTTTACGGACGGGTAAAGCCCCTGTAAGGGGAAAAAATAGCATCAAGGGTTTAGTAGATTCGTAGTGCTTAATTAGGGGTAAAATGCGAATCGTGGTTGGGGTTCCTACATTACCAAATAACGCATCAATTTTGTCGGTTTCTATTAATTGCACGGTTTTTACCAGGGCTGTTTTGGGGTCGTATTGGTTGTCATACGCCTTAAACTCTACTAACTGTCCTTTAATGCCGCCTTGGCTATTGAGGTGCTTAAAATAAGTAGAGGCTCCGGTGTAGTAATCGGTACCAATCGATTTGTTGCTACCACTTAATGGGGTGGTGAGGCCTAGTTTTATCGGGTTTGAGCTGCCAAAAAGAGTTGAGGAAATAAAAAGAGTGGCTAATACAGTATTAAAAAGACTCGTTTTTGAGTATAAAGGCATGGATATTATTTTAAACCAACCTGCACTTTAAACAAAGGCTTTAAATATTTCGTTAAGTTGATGTACTCGGTGTAAGTAGGTATGGGTTTCAAGAGTACGTTTTTGGCCGGCTTTGGCGATGTTGGTTAACGAATCAGGGTGTTCCAAAAGCCAGGTGATTTTTTCAATGGCTTCTTCGGGGGTTTTATAGCTAATAACTTCTCTGTCAGGTTCAAAAAAATCGCTTAAGTTGTCTTTGTGGTCGGTAACCAAACAAGTGCCTACTCCGGTGGTTTCAAATAACCTTAAATTGGCAGCATAAGGGCCTGCAATATCAATGTGGGCATTAAACCCAATACGACTGTTAGCTAGGGCTTGCAAGCTTTCAAGTCCATAAAGAGGCGGTTTTGTGTAAGGTTTTAATAAGGCAAGTTCGGTGCAAAATGAGGGGCGGTGTAGCCAGGTTTTAACCTTGTTAAAAGGAAAAATATAGCTAAGTGGGGTTTGAAGGGTTTTTGGGCTTTTATGAAACAGGTCAAATAACAGTGATTGAAACTGAAGTTTAGCCTTTGAGTTTGAGCAAGCGCTAATGCGTAATTGAACTTGAATTTTCTTTTCAACAAGGGTTTTTAAAATGTGTAATCGTTGGGTGTGAAAGCCTTGTTTGCTAACCACAGAGCCTGAAAAAAACACGTCGCAATGGGGATCTGTTTTTTTGATAAGAGGTAAAACCGAGGGTTCAAAAGCATGGGCTAATTCAAATGTTTTAATGCCGTAGGAAGACAGTTGTTGGGTAAAAAAGGGAGTGGGTACACCTAATGCGTCAAAGCCTTTAAATGAATCGATGTGTCTTGATTGAAACACAGCCCCACACCAGCCAATAACGGCTTTTATGGAAGGTGCCTGATTTCGAATTTCTTCGATCAAGGCACCGTTTAAGTGGATGGCTTCTTGAATGTATAAAATTTGAGGCGAATAGGCTTTGATTTGGGCCAATAAAATGGTTGTCAGATCTGTGGTGTTTAGCTTGTTTTCTTGGGCCCAAGTGTGTTGTAACAGGGTGGCATTTGAAATAATAAGGTCGGCTTCGACACCTATTTTTTCAAAATTGAGCTCGTAATAGTGCGATGACCAAAAGTGTTGATCAAGCAGATGTTGTTTTTGTTGTTCGTAGCTTAGGTGTTTTAGTGTATCTGTAAACCGAGCGTAATACTGGTCGATAAAATCGGTATAAAATGTGTTGATTCTTAAAAAACGGTAGCTCATGAGTTGTTATGGTTTTTTAATGTGTTTATTAATTTTTTAGATAGGCTTAAGGCGGAGGCGATGACTTGGTGCATATCGTAATATTTGTATTCGGCTAAGCGTCCTCCAAACCAAGTATTGGGTAAGGTTTCGGCTTTTTCTTTGTATTTTTGATACAGACCTGTGTTAAGTGTATCGTTTACTGGGTAAAACGGTTCTTTTTCAGGGGTCCAAGTTTGAGGGTATTCGTAGGTAATTACTGTGCTTGGACTATTCATAAATTCGAAGTGTTTGTGCTCAATAATTCGGGTAAAAGGAACTTCGGGATGTGTGTAGTTAATGACGGCGTTTCCTTGAAAATCGGGTTGATGGAGTACCTGAGTATCAAAGCGTACGGACCGATACTCAAGAGTGCCAAATTCGTAGCTAAAATAGCGGTCAATTGGGCCTGTGTAAATTACTTGATCAGCTAGGGCATCCAGTTCGTTTTTATGCGCAAAATAGTCGGTGTTTAAGCGAATATCGGCGCCTTGGGTCATGGCTTCAATTAATGGGGTGTAGCCTCCAATGGGAATGCCTTGGAAACGGTCAAAAAAATAATTGTCATCAAAGGTAAGTCGAATAGGTAATCTTCGAATAATAAAACTAGGCAGTTCACTGGGAGGTTTTCCCCATTGTTTTTGGGTGTAGCCCTTAATGAAGGTGGTGTAAATTTCTTCGCCTACTTGTGAAAGGGCCCATTCTTCTAAGTTTGCTGGGTTTTTAAAGGGTATTTTGGCGGCTTCAAGTTTAGCTTGTGCTTCCTGAGGTGTTTTTACATTCCACAGTTGGTACAAGGTCATTAAATTAATAGGAAACGAAAAGAGCTTGTCTTCGTAGCGTACTTTTGGGCGATTGACGTAATGGTTAAAGGTGGCAAATCGGTTTACGTAGTGCCAGATGTCTGGGTTGTCGGTGTGAAAAATATGGGCGCCGTAAGTATGTACCGGAATACCCTCTTGAATGTGGGTATAGCAGTTGCCAGCACTGTGGTTTCGTTTGTCTACCATCAATACTTTGTAGCCGTTTTCAAGCAGTTGCTGAGCCAAAGTGGCTCCAAAGAAACCGCATCCCACAATTAAAACGTCGTAACGCGTATTCATTTCGAATAAATCATAGCTCAAGTGTATACTAAGTTCTATGTCTACTTTCGACTGCAGTATTGTGATGCCTGTATACAACGAAGAAGCTTGCATTGAGGCCGTCGTTTTAAGTTGGATTCAAAGCCTTGAGGCATTGTCTATCCGGTGGCAGTTGATTGTACTTAACGATGGCTCTACCGACTCAACAGGTGCTATTTTGAACCAGTTAGCCAAATCGCAGCCGGGTTTGAAGGTTGTTCAAAAAGCCAATTCAGGGCATGGGCCTACTTTGGTTCAAGGGTATAAAATGGCCCTAGCAGATTCGGACTGGGTGTTTCAAACCGACAGCGATGATGAAATTAAAGCGTCTTTTTTTGCAATATTTTGGAATAAACGACATGAAGCTCAGGGCCTTTTTGGAATTCGCGAAGGTAGAATTCAAGCTTCAAATCGAAAATGGATTAGCAAGGTATCAAGGTGGGTGATAGGGGTAGGGTATTCAAGAGCGGTTACAGATGTAAATGTTCCGTTTCGTTTGATGCAGGCACGGTTGTTAAAGCCTATTGTAGATGTTTTGCCAGAAGATACCAAAACCCCCAATCTTATTATTTCAGGGGTTTATCCCTTGGCCTGTACCCATATTTTGAACATTCCTGTTCAACACTCGCATCGTAATACGGGGCGGGTGTCGTTGATGTCGTTTAAGTTGCTTAAATTTTGTATAGTTGCTTTTTGGCAGGTGATAGTGTTTAGGCGGACTGCTGCGAAATGCGATTTGCTGCGTTAAATTCTTGTTCACGTCGAATTTGCCTTGCATCTCATCATTTGGCAACAGTCCTTGGGTAAATTTGGGATATTTTAGTTTAAGTTGTTAGGAATTTTCATAATGTAGATGGTTCCGTATCCTTCAAAATAAAACTGTTTGCCAGGTCTTATTTTAAAATAATCGTTTTTAATTTGTGGGTTTTTATAGGTGGCCGTGTTAGTAGCTGGTGAAAATCCTTGGGCTAAATTGGGGCTGTATACCACCCATTGTGGGATCGAGTGAATGTATTTAGCCTGTGTGGCGTGGCAGATAACACTTTGGTTTTTAAAAGGAAACCACAGTTGAATATGGGTAAATACCGTTTCGTTAATGGGAATTTCTTTGGAAAGGGTTTGTTCAATAATCGAAAAAGAAGCATTGCGGTGTTGCTGTTTCCATAAATAGCCTAACCCCACGATATGATTGAGGCTAAATGCTAGTAAAACAATGCTTAAAAATAGAGTTTTTTTACCTGATTCAAAGTAATGATTCATCCAGTGGCTGCCGCAATATAAAGCGATAACGCTGATTACAGCCATGTATCGAGGTAAAAAAGGGTTTAAAAATAACAAGCCCAATCCCAAAAATATTAGGCTGATAGCCGCAATAACTTTAACTGTTCTTTTTGAAGTGTTTAGTGAAAATGCACCAACTAAAAAGCCCAGTTCAACAGTGGCGATTAGCCCACGTTTTCCGTTTAAAAAATAACTACTCCATAATTGCGATAAATTGTGAGTTAAAGCCCCTTGAGAGCTCACACGTCCTGAAAAAAACTGAGACAA
>Ga0172373_10002188_pt1 | contig 30434 bp, 22 predicted proteins | sample Lak10m_2_FD_114546 | JGI IMG/M metagenome (GOLD analysis project Ga0172373, IMG submission 114546) | Freshwater microbial communities from Kabuno Bay, South-Kivu, Congo - kab_092012_10m | ecosystem: Environmental > Aquatic > Freshwater > Lake | place: Democratic Republic of the Congo...
CCCTCCGGAACAGGTCCGACAGCTTGCGGGCCTCGCGGCGCGCGTCGTGCTGCGCGCGCACGCGCTCGGCCCCGCGCCGCCCGAGCGCCTCGAGCTCGGCCGGAGTCGCGCCGAGCGCGGCCCGCAGGGCCGCTCCGAGGGCCTCGATGTCGCCGGCCGGCACAAGCCAGCCGGAGACCTCGGCCTCGACGAGCTCGGGGATCCCGGCCACGTAAGTCGAGATCACCGGGCGTCCGAGCGCGAGCGCCTCCATCAGCACGACCGGCAGCCCCTCGGCGAAGCTCGGCAGCACCAGGGCGCGCGCGGCCAGGATCTCCTCGCGCACGCGCTCGTTCGAGATCCAGCCGGTGATGCGCACGCGCTCGCCGAGGCCGTGGCGTGCGATCGCGGCCTCGATCGGCGCGCGCAGCTCGCCGTCGCCGGCCAGCACGAGCTCGAAGGGCGTGCCCTCACGCGCGAGCCGGGCGGCGGCCTCGACCAGCAGGAGCTGCCCTTTCTGCTCGCACAGACGGCCGACGCAGACGAGGCGCGGCGCCGCACCGATCGGAGCCGGTGTGCCGCCCAGGAACAGCTCGTCGACGCCGCAGTGGACGACGTGGATCTTCTGCCAGGCCTCGTGCGGGCACCAGCGGTAGAGCTGGCTGCGCGAGAACTCGCTGACGGCCGCGACGAAGCGCGCGCCCTCGATCTTGTCGGCCAGCTTGAGCAGGCCGGGGCGATCGAACTCCTCCGGGCCGTGCACCGTGAAGCTGTAGGAGAGCCCGGAGAGCTCGCGCGCCAGGTAGCAGACCGCCGGCGGATTCGTTCCGAAGTGCGCGTGCACGTGGCGGATACCCTCGCGCCGCGCCAGCTCGACCAGCGCGCAGGCCTCGGCCAGGTAGACGAGCTGCATCAGCGCCCCGCGGTCCGAGCGCCGCCCGAGGCGCAGCGCGGCGCGCAGCCCGCGCAGGAAGGCGAACGGGTGCGTGAGCAGCGTGCGCGCGGTACTGGCGACGACCCGCGCGCCCGAGAGCAGCACGTGCGTGCGACGCGCCTCCTCGCGGTCGCGCGCATCGACGAGGTCGGTGGCCGGCGGACGAACCGAGATGCGCACGACCTCGAGGCCCAGCTCCTCCAGCCCGACGATCTCGCGCCGGATGAAGCTGTGGCTGGCCTTCGGGTAGACGTTGACGAGGTAGGCGAGCTTCACTGCAGGTGCCGGTTGTCGATCTCGTTGCGCTGCAGGAGAAGGCGCTTCTGCCAGCCGCGCGCGCCGAGCAGGCCGGCCAGACGCGACTGGACGATGTGCCCGAGGCCGTAGCGCTCGCGCCGGAAGCGGAAGCGACCGGCGCGGTCGTCGAGCGCGAGCTGCAGGCGTCGGACGGTGCCCACGCGCGCCGGCGCGACGCCGCTCTCCTCGTAGCCCTTGCGCCGCAGGAGCGGGCCGATGCGCGCCTCGAGCAGCGCGAGCTCGTCGGGCGAGAGCTTCTTGCGCCACTGACCGATCAGCTTCGGGTCGGGACGCTCGTAGCTCGAGTCCTTGCTGTAGTCGAGCATGCCCGCATCGAAGTCCGTCCCGAGGAAAGCGCACACGCGGGCCAGTTCCCGCTCCGGGTTGCGGATCAGCTCCTCGTAGACGAGTTCCATGCGGCGCGACGGCTCGATGCGGCTCTGCAGCCCCTCCCACAGGGCCTCCGCCTCGATCCAGCGCTCGGCCCCGGCCCACACGTTTCCGGCCCAGCCCATGCCCACGCACGAGCGCGCCACGTCGCGCCCATCGCGAAGCAGGTGCACGAAGCGCGCCTCGGGCCAGATGCGCAGCAACCGGTCGAAGTGCTTGTGGCACGTGGCGCCGTGGATCGGCTTCTTCGAGCGCCGCCCGTACTGCGTCACGAAGCTCCGCATCAGGCCGGGATAATCGAGTGCGCGGTCGATCTCGAGCTGGTGTGGCAAGAAGATGCGGTTGGTCGAGAGCCACTCGCAGTAGCCCGCCAGGTCCGGCCAGCCCTGCCCGCTCGGCATGGCTTCCACCAGGAACTCGAACTCGGGCGCGCACTCGATCTCGCGGTGGTGCGCCAGCATCAGCCGCAGGAGCGTGGTGCCCGAGCGCTCGGAGCCCACCAGGAAGAACGGCTCCTTCGAGGCCGTCGTGGTCGCGGTCATGCTTGCCATAGTCGTCTTCCTTCCTTCGTCCCGAGCAGCTGGCAGACTCCACCGGCACCGGCCGTGAAGGCCTGGATCTCGAAAGCGTTGAGGAGCCCGTCGAGGGTGATGAGCAAGGACGCCACTCCCATCACCACCATGGCGGCCACGGCGGGATGGCTCCACCAGCCTGGCGGCAATCGTTTCCACACGAGGTACGGCGCCAGGAGCTGCATGCCCCACAGTCCGATCATCGCGAAGGCGCCGTAGAGGCCGAGGTACAGCAGCCAGCGGCTGTCGACCAGGATCGGATCGCTCTCCACCTCGCGGCCCTTGTTGCCCGTGAAGGCCTTGAAGTCGTTGTAGCCGAACCACGGACGCTCGTAGATCTGGTCGCGCAGCTGGGCCTCGCTCTCGATGCGTACGTTGAGCGAGATCGCGCGCTTCTTGCCGAAGACGCCCTCGGCCACGGCCACCAGCTCCTTCGCATCCCAGCGCAGCGCCTGGCGCATGGTCACGTAGACCGGCGGCAAGAGCACGAGACAGATGACCGGGAAGGCGCGGCGGTAGCGCGTGGCCGCGAGCAGGCAGATCACGCCCAGGAAGAAGAGAAGGATCGCATTGCCCGACTGCGCGGCCAGCGTCATGAACAGCAGCACGGCGCACACGAAGCCCATCGGGAAGCCCCACACGCGCGTGACGGCCTTCGTGTGCCACAGCCAGAAGGCGAGCAGGGCCGCGAGCGAGTTGAAGAGCGCGTAGGCGAGGCCGTGCGACACGAACACGTTCGGGCGCCACAGGCCGAGACCGCGCCGCGCGTGCTTGAACGAGCGCAGCATGACGCCGTAGAACTCGCGGTGCAGCTGCGGGCTCATCTTCACCTCCCACAGCGCGAACGGCACGTAGCACAGGGCCCCGACGATCACCGCCAGCGCCAGGTACTTCTGCGCCTCGAAGTCGCCGAAGTAGAGCCGCCCGAGGAACCACGGCAGCGCCCAGCGCACGCCGAAGTCGAACAGCTTCGAGGCTCCGTCGTAGGCGCCCTGGCCGTTGACGATCGCCGAGCAGAAGGGTGCCAGGCACAGCACCAGGATCGGCACGTCCACCTTGCGCAGGCGGAAGGACAGCACGCGCTTCGAGTCGACCAGCGCGGCCGAGAGGCCGACCCCGAGCACGATCGCGAGCCCCTTGTCGTAGTTCGGGATGCCCGGCAGGTCGTAGACGACGTTCGGCAGCAGCAGGAAGCCCGCCACGAGCCCGACCGCCACCGCGCGCGCCGGCGGCAGCAGCATGAAGAGCACGAAGCACAGCGGGTACCAGCCCGCCATCGCCACGTGCACGACGAAGCCGTAGTTACCGCCCACCGCCGCCGCTCCCGCGCCGCAGCGGCGCGATCGTCCCGCGCCAGACCCACAGGGCGAGCGGGGTGCAGGCGAGGGCGGTGACGCCCACGCTGGCCCAGGCGGTCGAGGCCACGCCGGTGTGCTCGCACAGCCAGATCGCCGCGGCCCCGAGCTCCAGGATCGCCAGGAAGCCGAGCGAGTAGCGCGCCATCCCGGTGCCGACGTGCAGGCCGCGCTTCCGCATCGCCCACCAGCCCACCGCGCAGCCGGCCAGATTGCCGAGACCGTTGCCCAGGATCGCTCCACCGAACTGCCCGTAGTGCCAGCCGGCCACGATCCCGAGCAGCGTGAAGCCCGCGTTCCACAGCGCCATGCCCGCGACCTCGCGCGAGGCCCCCAGCGAGAGCAGTGCACTGCGCGGTACCTGCTGCAGGATCATGAACCAGACGGTGATCGAGAACAGCACGCCCATCGGGCCGCCGGCCACGAACGAGTCCGCGTAGAAGAGACCGAAGAGCGCCGGCGCCGAGAGTCCTGCTCCGACGCATACCAGCATGCAGGCCGGCAGGAAGTGCGCGAGACTGCTGCGCACGGCCCGCTCGTGGTCCCCGGCCGAGCGCCGCCCGTCCTCGGCGAAGCGCGGGATGATCACGCGGTTCGCCAGAGCCGTCATCGGCTTCGAGGCCTGCGCGCAGAAGTTCCAGACCACGGCGTAGACGCCGAAGAGCGCCAGCCAGGTGAACTTCGGCAGGTACAGCATGTGGAACTGCTGTGCCAAGAAGGTGACCAGCGTCCCGCCGAAGACCCAGCGCCCGAAGCTGAAGAGATCGTGGGCGTGGGCACGATCCCAGCCGAAGGGAACGGCGTGGGCGCGGTAGTACACGTGGCTGACGAGAGCGCGCACCGCGCCTCCGACCAGGGGCCCGGCCGCCAGGGCCCAGGCGCCCGGCTGGAAGGCGGCCCACACGACCGAGGTCACGATCGAGACGGCCAGCGCGAGCACGTCCAGCAGGGCCGGCACCTTGATGTTGAGGCGGCGCTCCTCGACGTACACGCGCACCGCGAGCAGCCCGTTGTTGACCGACTCGAGGCCCGCGATCGGCAGCAGCCACAGCAGCAACGGCTCGTCGTAGAAGGCGGCCGCCGGCCAGGCGAGCGCGCAGGCCGTCAGCCACATGCCGACGCCGCGCACGAGCTGGACGCTCTTGGTGGTGGCGAGGAAGGAGCGCTCTTCACCCCGCGCGTGGTAGATGACCGCGTTGCGGATCCCGACGTCGGAGAGCATCTCGACCAGCGTCAGGAAGGTGCGCATCAGCGTCACCGCCCCGAAGTGCTCGGGCAGGACGAGGTACGAGAGCGCCATCTGGCTCACAAGCCTGAGCGCGCTCATCAGCACCATCGAGCCGATCGTCCAGGCCGACGCACGGGCGACGTGGCCGCGCTCGCTCGCGCCCTTGCCGGGCAACGCGCGCAGGGGGGGCGGACCCGATTCCGGTCGCGGAAGGGCGGTCATGGCACCAGGACGGCGCGCGCGCGCGCGAACCGTTTCAGGCGGACTCCTCCTCGAGCCCCAGGAAGTCGGTACCGCGCGCGTCACCCTTGCGGGCACCGCCGGCCGGTTCGTCCCCCACCACGCGCAGGCGCGTCGGGGTCGTGCCGGGCGGATTCGGACCATAGCTGATGCCGCCCGCGTAGGCCTTCGCTCCGCGCTGCGAAGCTGCGCCGTTCGGCAGGGCGCCGAGGATGCGCGCCCCGACGCCACGCAGGATGCCGGCCGCGCGCTTCAGGTTCGGCGCGCGCGACTGGTCGAGGCGCAGCACGAAGACGGACACGTCGGCCAGCGTGGCCAGGACGCGCGCCTCGGAGGTCTCGAGCACGGGTGGAGCGTCGATCACGATGCACTCGTAGGTCTCGCGCAGCGAGCCGAGCAGCTCGTTCAGGACGCGGCCCTCGCACAGCTCGGCGGCCTTGCCGTGCGCATCGCCGGCGGGCAGGAGGTCGAGGCCGCGCGCGACGTCGCAGACGATCGCCTTCCTGACCGGCACACCGCTCGAAAGCAACCCGGCCAGGCCCGCGCCCGCGGGCACCGAGTAGATCTCGTGCTGCGTCGGACGGCGCATGTCGGCGTCGATCAGCAGCGTCTTCTTGCCGGCGCGCGCCAGGGCCACCGCCAGGTTCGAGGCGCACACCGATTTCCCCTCACCCGTGCTGGCCGAGGTCATCGCCACCACGCCGCGCCCGTCGGCCAGGGCGAAGGTCGTGGCCGCGCGCACGCTGCGGATCGCCTCCGCCAGGAGCGAATGCGGGTCCTCCTCGACCGAGCGTGCGATGCGCGCGCGGTCCGAGCGATAGGGCAGTTCCGGCAGCACGCCGAGCACGCTCGTCCCGAGCAGACGCGGAACCTCTTCCGGGTCGCGCACGCGCCGGTCCGAGAGCCCCAGCAGGAGCACCAGACCGAAGGCCAGGATCGAGCCGCCGCCGAGGGCGTAGATCATGGTCTTCTCGACCTCGGGGAAGGCCGGCTTCGAGCCCGCGCGGGCCGACTCGAGCAGCGTCAAGTTCAGGCCGCCGGTCTGGTTCTCGAGCTCGTAGTTCGCCACCTGGGTCGCGTGCTCCGTGGCGCGCCCGCGCAGGCTCTCGCGCTGGCGCTCGAGCTCGGTCAGGCGCTGCACCGCCAGGTTCTGATCGGTCACCTTGCTCTGCAGCTCGGCCACGTCGCGCGCGAGCCCCTCCTCGATCAAGAGCGCGCGTTCGTACTCGAGCTTCGTGCTGGAGAGGTAGTACCTGGCGTACTCGAGCGGGATCTCCTCCTCGGCCGCGCTCAGGGCCGCGATCTCGCCGCGCAGGGCGAGGATGTCGCGGTGCTCCGGGCTCAGCAGGGGCGCGCGCCGGGCGAGCACCGCTTCCTTGTCGGCGCGCTCGCTGCGCAGGGCCGTCAGGCGCTCCTCGATCGCCCCCACCGGGGCCTTGGCGCGCCACATCGCACCGCGCTCGCGGAAGAGCGCCGGTTCGCCGGCGGCGCGCTCCATCGAGCGGTAGTCCGCCTCGACCTCCAGCGTGCGCTGGTGGGCCGCGTTCAGCGACGTGTTCGTGTTGTCGAGCTTGGTCTGCAGCTGTGTGCGGTCCTGGCCGGCCAGGAGCTTCTGCTCGTCCTGCACCTGCAGGATCTCCGCGTTCGTGGCCTCGAGCTCGCGGTTCACGGCCTCGAGGTCGACGCGCACGATCGCGGCCTTGCTCTCGACCTCGCGCCTCTTCTCCTCGCGCTGGTGCTCGAAGTAGGCCGCCACGACGGCGTCGACGACGGCCACGGCATCGACCCGGAAGGGCGACTTGTAGGTGATGAACAGGCGGTCCGACTCGACGTCGATGGCCGAGTCGAGGTTGTCGAACAGCTCGCCGATCTCGGACTTCCCGCGCAGGCGCGCCAGCTCGAAGGTCTCGAGCTCCTTGACGCCCTCGGTCTCGATCACGCGCTTCATCAGCGGCGTCGACTTCAGGAGCCCTTGCTGCTGCTTCAGCACCGTGCGCGACTTGTTGATCGCCTCGCCCGGACCGGACTTCAGCACGTTGACCTCGCGCGCGTCGACCTGGATCTGTGCACTGGCCACGTAGAGCTCGGTCTGTGCCCCGAGCCAGGCCCGTGCGGCCAGGAAGGCGAGCAGCGGGATGGCCAGCAGGATCCACTTCCCGCGCCACAGGATCTGCAGCATGCGGCCGGCATCGGCCCCGCCCTCTTCCTGGGAGGAGTGGGTCTCGACGGGCGGCAGTCGGATCGGCTCGGGGGTGCTCATCGCGATGGGGTCAGAGGGTGGTCGAGCTCGTGGCCGAGAGGTTGGCGCGGAAGCCGAGCACCTGGCTGAAGAACTGGCGCATGTAGCTGCCAGCGGTGTGCTCGACGGCGATCACGTCGCCGTCCTTGATCGTGATGTTCGAACCGTCGCTCAGGTTCGTGCCATCGATGCGGAACGTCGCGGCGAGCACGTTGCCCTCGGCCGTGCGACGGTAGATCGTGGCGTAGCGCGGAGCGGCGATCTCATCCACGCCGCCGGCCGTCGCCAGGGCCTGCAACAGGTTGTAGCGGCGCGGCGCGGGGTACTCGAAGTTGCCGTTCTTCTTGACCAGGCCGACCACCGAGAACTGCCGCTCGGGCGGCGGCTCGACGACGATCGTCTCGCCTCCGACCAGGGCCACGTCCTCCAGCGGGATGTCATCCAGCACGACGGCGAGCGTGCGCACGACCGTCGCGCCGCTCTCGTCGCTGCCGATCACGCGGATCGTGCGCGCGCCGCGCTCGTTCTTGATCCCCCCCGCAGCCGCCAGCGCGCCCATCACGGTGCGCTGCCCGCTGCGCAGGTCGTGCTGCCCGGGCTGGTTGACCGCGCCCGTCACGACCACGGCGACCGTGCGGTACTCGGCCACCGTCACGACCACGCCGGGCTCGTCGCGCAGACCGTTCTCGTTCTCGGGGCCCGCGTGCAGCTTCCGGGCGATCTCCTCCTCGAGCTCACCGGTCGTGCGTCCGGCGGCCGCAAGCGTGCCCACCAGGGGCAGGATCATTGCTCCACTCTCGCGCACGCGCGCGCGCACCGTCATGGGCGCGACCTGTGGCTGGGTTCCGTCGGCCGCGCTGTCGAGCGCTTGCACCTCGGGCGGCAGCTCGACCGCGAGCAGATCGCCCGCGACGATGCGGTACGGACCGGCCACGAGCATCGGCGCCACATCGAGCGTCTCGAGCACGAGGTCGGCCGGACCGGCGGCCTCGAACTCGGCTAGCTCGTTCCCCGTGGGCATGATCGGATAGATGACGCGATGCCCGAGACAGCCCGCGAGCAGGCCGCAGGCCGCCAGGGCGAGGGCACGCAGAGAGGCACGGGTGGAGGGGACCGCGGCTTCGAACATGGGAGCGGGGCTCGGGAGGACGGGGAAGATCCAGGAGCGGATCGGCAGAAGCGCCCTTCGGGCTTGAAGGCCCGGCCCGCTCGGCCGGATCAGCCGGCCGCGGCGCGGGTCAGGCGCGCCAGGAGCTCCTCGAGCAGCGCCCCGATCTCCTCGGCCCCCTGGCCGGCGCGGATGGCGTCCTCGCACCGCCCGGCAGCCTGCGAGACCGTCGGGAAACCGTAGGTCGCGGCCGTGCCGCGCAGGCGATGGACCAGGGTGCGGATCTCGTCGTGCTGACGGGCGCGCGCCAGCTGTCGCAGGCGCTTGACGAGCTCGGGGAAGCTCGCGACGTAGCGCTCGACCAGACCGCGGAAGCGCGGGTGACTGGCGATCGAGAGCAGCTCGCCCGCCGGAGCAGGACGCGCGCCCTCCGCCACGGTGGAAGCGCTTTCCGCCCGCACGTGGCGCGCGATGGTCTCGTAGAACTGCGAGGGCACGATCGGCTTGCCGACGTAGTCCGCGCAGCCGGCCGCGCGGCAGCGCTGCTCGTCGCCCGTGAGCGCCATCGCGGTCAGCGCGATCACCGGGCTCGTGACGCAGGCGCGCACGAGCGTGCGCGTGGCCTCGAAGCCGTCCATCACCGGCATGTTCATGTCCATCAGAATCGCGTCGAACGGTCGGCGCGCCTTCTCGGCCGCGATCGCGAGCTCGACGCCGGCCTGGCCGTCGGCGGCCGTCTCGCACAGCGCTCCGGCCTCCTGCAGCAGGAAGCGCAGCACCTCACGGTTGTCGAGGCTGTCATCGACGACCAGCAGACGCCGGCCACGCAGCACCGCCGGGAGACTGCGCGCCTTCTCGACCGGCGAGGCGCGCCGCGGGAGGACCGTCAGCCGTCCCTGCGCGCCCTCGAGCGGCAGCTCGAGCAGGAAGGTCGTGCCGCGCCCGACCTCGCTCGTGACCGAGATGTCGCCATCCAGGAGGCGCGCCAGGCTGCGCGAGATCTGCAGGCCGAGGCCCGTGCCGCCCGAGCGCTGGTGCACCTGCGAGAAGGGCCGGAAGAGCTTGCCCAGGGCCTCGGGCGGAATGCCGATGCCCGTGTCCGTCACCTCGAGCTCGAGCGTCTGCCCGCTCGGCGCAGCGCCGCGCGTGCGCGCCCGGATCTTCACCGAGCCCTGGCTCGTGAACTTCAGCGCGTTGCCGGCCAGGTTGACGAGGATCTGCTTCAAGCGCACCGGATCGCAGTCGAAGGTCTCCGGACACTCGCCCTCGAGCCCGACCGAAAACTCCAGGCACTTCTCGCGTGCACCGGCGGCCAGGAGGTCCTCGACGCTGCACAGGACGTCCGCCAGCGAGGTCGGCGTCTTCTCGAGCCGCATGTGCCCGGCCTCGATCTTGGACAGGTCGAGGACGTCGTGCACGAGCCCGAGCAGGTACTCGGTCGCGCGCCGCAGGTTCTGGATCCAGACTTCCTGCACGGCGCGCTCGGGGTGCGGCCGCGCGAGCAGCTCGGCGTAGCCGCGGATCGCGTTCATCGGCGTGCGCAGCTCGTGGCTCATCGAGGCCAGGAACTCGGACTTGTAGCGGTTGGCCTGGCGCTCGCGCTCTACCGCCTCCTCGAGCTCGCGTCGCGCCTGCAGCGTGGCGCGCTCGGCCTTCTGGCGCTCGAGACCGCGCGCGAAGGATTCCACCAGCAGGCGCAGGGCCGCGACCTCCTCCTCGGCCCAGACCTTCGGCGCGTCGCACACGAAGCCGAACAGGCTCTCGAGGCGCCCGTCGAGCACGATCGGCAGGCACAGCAGCGCGCGCTCGCCCGGCTCGAGCAAGCCGCGCGTGCCCGGCTGCACCAGCGGCACGGCATCGTCGATGCGCAGCACCTCGCCGCGCGCGAGCTGTTCCGTGGCCCAGCGGTAGGGTTCTTCCGGCTCGGCCTCGCTGGCCGGACGGTGGCGCGGCCCCACGACCGGCGACCATTCGTGCGTGCGCACGACCCAGCGTCCGTCCTCGCGCAGGCGCGTCAGGTAGCTGCGCGATGCCCCCACCGCGCGCGCGGCACCGTCGAGCAGCTCGAAGATCGCCACGTTCAGGTCCTGGCCACCGAGCAACATCGTGGCGACGCGCCGCGCAAGCTCGGCCAGCTCCAGCAGGCGCTGCCGCCGGTTCTCGTTCTCGAGGCGCGCGCGGATGTCGCGCGCGGTCAGGGCGTGGCCGCGCACGCGCTGCGTGCGCGCGTCACGCAGGGCGTAGGCGTGCACGCGACAGCGCGTGCCCGCGGCGGACTCGCGCCACGAGCGCAACACGAGCTCGCCGTCCCAGCGCTCGCGCAGGAGCCGCGGCAGGGCCTCTTCCTCGAGCCGCGCACGCTCACCGGGCTCCAGCAGCTCGCCGAGCGTCAGTCCGAGCGCGTCCTCGCTGCGCTCGATGCCGAGCAGCGCCAGTCCGGCCGGGTTGGCGTAGGTCACGCGCAGCTCGCGATCGAAGAGCAGCACGAGCTCGGCACTCTCCTCGACCAGCTGCGCCAGGCGGTCGCGCTCGGCCGCGACCTCCTCGCGCGCGCGCAGCTCGCGCGCCTGGAAGAGCACGCGCTCGCGGCCCTGCGCCGCATCGAGCCAGAGGTGCGCATCGCAGGCCTGCAGGCCACCGTCGGCGGAACGCAGGTGCGTCAGGAGTGTCTGCGGACCCTCGCTGCGCATCGCGGCCACGAGATGCGCGAAGGTCCGCTCGTTCAGGCAGGTGACGAGCTCCCACAGGTGGCGTCCGTGCAGGGCCTTGCCCGCAGGCCCGAGGGCCCGGCAGGCCGAGTCACTGGCCGCGCGCACGCGGCCATCGAGCTCCAGCACCAGACTGACGTCAGGCGCGGAAGCGAGCGGACCGAGGTCGTCCGCCTGGGTGGGGCTGTCCATCACGTCGGGGAAACGTTGCTCGTCTCCTATCGGCCGTGAAGGGTGCGCGGGACGAGCCCGGCTGGGAGTGGACGCCGGAAGGAACTACCCTGCCTGCTTGATGCCGGTCGACGCTCCCTTGCCCGCCCCTCCGGCGGGCCCGCGGCCCGGGCGCGACGCCCTGTGGGTGGCCGGCCTGGCGCTCCTCGTGCGGCTCCTCGCGCTGCTCGAGCTGCGCGGGAGCGTGTGGAACGAGGTTCTGCTCGGCGACGCGCGCCACTTCCTCGAGTGGGGCGAGCGCATCGCCGCGGGCGACTGGCTCGGCAGCGAGGTCTTCTACCAGGCGCCGCTCTATCCCTACCTGCTCGGCCTGCTGACGCGCCTGTTCGATTCGGCGCAGCTTCCCGTGCAGCTCCTGCAGATCGGCCTGGCGGCGCTCGCCGCGGGAGTGCTGACGCGTGCCACGGGCCGGGCCTTCGCGCCGCTCGCCGGCCGGGTGGCAGGCACGCTGCTGGCGCTGTACGGCCCGGCGATCGCGTACGACCTGCAGGTCGAGAAGACCTCGCTCGCGGTGAGCCTCTCGGCGCTGCTCGCGGCCTGGCTGCTGGAGAGCGCGCCGAGCACGCGCCGCACCTTCGGGGCAGGAGTGACGCTCGGCGCCCTGGTCCTGCTGCGCGAGAATGCCCTGGTGCTGCTCGTGCCGCTCGCGCTGGCGAGCCTGGCCGGCGCTCCGGGACGCGCGCGCCGTCTGACGGCGCTGCTGGGAGGTGTCGCCCTGTGGCTCGTGCCCGTGGGCCTGCGCAATCAGGCGCTCGGCGGCGTCTTCCTGCCGACGACCTCGAACGCGGGCGTCAACTTCTTCATCGGCAACGGCCCCGACGCGGACGGCCTGTACCAACCGCTGGTGGCGGGACGCGGCCATCCCGACCACGAGCGCGAGGACGCGACGCGACTGGCACGCGAGCTCTCCGGGCGCGCCCTCGCGCCGCACGAGGTCTCGGCCTTCTGGTTCGCGCGCAGCCGCCAGGGAATCGCCGCGGACCCTGCGCGCTTCCTGGCGCTGCTCGGCCGGAAGGCGCTCTTGCTCTGCAACGTGACCGAGATCATGGATGCGGTCGCGTTCGAGGTCTTCCAGGACGAGTCACGCGTGCTGCGTCTGCTCTCGTGGTTCTCGTTCGCGCTCGTGCTACCGCTCGCGCTCGTCGGCTCGTGGCTCGCGCGCGCACGCCCGGGCGCGCGCCGCCTCGCCCTCGCGGCGGGCCTGCTCGGTCTCTCGGTCGTGGCCTTCTTCGTGGTCGCACGCTTCCGCCTCGGACTGGTGCCGTTCCTGCTTCCGCTCGCCGGGCTGGGCGTGAGCGCGGCGCGCGCGTCCGCGCAGAAGGGCGCGGCGCTGGGCGTCTTCCTCGCGACCGCGCTCGTCTGCCTCTGGCCGCTCGACCTGCCCGGCGATCCGCGCGCGACGAGCCACGCGAACCTCGCCAGCGAGCTCCTGCGACGCGGCGACCTCGTCGGTGCCGAGCAGGCCGCCGCGCGCGCCACGGAGCTCGACCCGGTCTCACCCGAAGCGGCCTTCAACCACGGCCTGGCGCTGCGCCACCTCCGGCGCGAGCGCGAGGCCCTCGCGCCCTTCGAGCGCGCCGCCGCGCTCGAACCTTCCTACGAGGCCGACTGCCTGGCCGAGATCGGTGCGATCCGCGCCGCGCTCGGCGATCCGGACGGCGCGCGCGAGGCTCTGACGCGGGCTCTGCAGCGCCGGCCCGGTCATCCCGAGGCAGAGCGCTACTTGCAGGCGCTCGACGCGCGCTGAGCGAGCACGCCGGGCTGCGGGTGAAGCTCGCGCCGGGTTCGAGGCGCGTGAGCGCGTGAAGGCCGTGTTCGCTTACCCGAGGCTTGCCCCCTCGGCATCAGGAACGCCAGGCCCGCGCGACGAAACTCTGCGTACTCCAGGAGGAGAACCCACCATGCAACTCACCCAGGCTCCGCGCGGAATCAACGTGGTCGTCGAGACGTCCGAGGCCGTGTACATCGGCCGTGTCGGCTCGGTCGAAGGCCGACGCATGCAGCTGCACCACGCAGCCGTGTTCCCGCTGACCGCCGGACAGAGCGCCGAGGCCCTGATCCGCAAGACCGCGAAGTTCGGCGTGCCGGTCGAGCACCAGTCGCTCGTCTTCGAGGCCGAAGGCCAGGTGCGCGTGCGCCGCCTCGGCGACGTGCCGAAGGCGTGACGGCGGACCACGGCCGGCGGCGGCGCGGGCCACGGCGCGCGCTCCAAGTCGCGTGAGGGTCACGGCGCCGCGCGAGCGGGAAGCACAGGCGCCCGGTATGCTCACGCCCACGAGCGCTCCGCGCCGAAGAGCTTCCGCCGCAACCATGAAGCAGATCCCCGCTTTCTACTTCGACCCCGCCGCGCTCGCCCCGCTCGCACAGCGCTACGGCCCGCAGTTCCGCACGGCCGAGCCCTTCCAGCACGTCGCCATGGACGACTTCCTGCCGCGGGAAGTCTTCGAGCTCCTCGTCGCGGAGTTCCCCGGGCCCGACGATCCCTGCTGGAAGATGCACGGCCCCGGACGCACGAGCTGGGACAAGAACCCCGAGAGCGCCAAGCTGGCCAACGACGACGAGACGCACTTCGGCCTGTTCACGCGCCACTTCATGGGCCAGCTGAACTCCGCCTCGTTCATCCACTTCCTCGAGGAGCTGACGGGCCAGAAGGGCATCATCCCCGATCCGTCCTACAGCCACTGCGGCATGCACTCGACCGGCCGCGGCGGGCGCCTGATGATGCACACGGACGTGAATCGCCACCCGCACGGGTGCCAGATGCACCAGTTCGTGAACCTGATCTTCTATCTCAATCCGGACTGGAAAGAGGAGTACGGCGGGCACCTCGAGCTGTGGAACCACCACCGCCAGCCGGTGCGCAAGATCTCGCCGATCGCGAACCGCGCGGTGCTCTTCAACACCGGCACGCGCTCGCTGCACGGTCATCCGCAGCCGCTGACGTGCCCGCCGGGCCGCCGGCGCAACAGCCTGGCGGTTTACTACTACCTGCGCGAGCGGCCGGCGACCGACGAGTATGCGGGCATGCAGCGCTCGGTGCGCTGGTTCATGACGACCGAAGAGGACAAGCGCTTCGCGAAGGAGCGTCTGGCCGTCGCCGAGCAGAAGCTCGCCACGCTGCGCGGGCGCAACTTCGGCGTGACGCCGCCGGCCATCCCGTTCGAGGTTCCCTCCGAGCTCGTCGACGCGCACAGCGGCAACGTCCCGCTCTACTTCCTGCGGCCCGAGGAGTCCGTCGACGCGCCGGCCTTCGTGCAGCGCCACCTCGCCGCTGCCTGCGCGGCGCGTGGCCTCTCGGCGCGCGAGTTCCTGTCCGCCTACCGCCCCTTCGCCGTGCTCGGCGCGAACTCGAGCGCGGAGCTCGGCAAGCCCGGGCTCTTCACCAGCCTGGTGGACGGCGACGGCGACGTCTACGTCGTGCGCGGGCCGAGCTCGGGCGAGCTGTTCTGGGTCGGCTACCTCGAGGAAGTGCTCGAGCTGCCCGGCGCGTAAGGGAAGCGCACTCTTACAGGGAGCGGCCTTCCCGGCGGGAGGCGCGCGCGGGATGCTCCGGACCCCACACGAACGGAGATTCCACGCCGATGATCGCCCGCCTCCTCGCCCTGACCTTCCTGTGCGCCGTGCCGCTGGCCCAGAGCCCGGAGCTCGAGGGCCCCGAGCTCGAAGCCGTGGTGGAACAGCTCTGCGAAGAGCTCGAACAGCACTACATCTTCCCCGAGGTCGCGACGAAGGTCGCCGAGCACCTGCGCCAGCGGCTCTACGAGGGCGCCTACGAGAACCTCGACCTCGCCACGCTGGCCGGACGCCTGGGCACCGACCTGAAGAAGGTCAACGGTGACGGGCACCTGAACGTGTGGCCGAGGCCGCAGGAGAGCGCGCAGCGCGCAGCGCCCTCGCAGGAGGAGCTCGAGCGGGAAGAGCGCGAACGGGCGCGACGCACGAACCACGGTTTCAAGAAGCTCGAGATCCTGGAGGGCAACATCGGCTACCTCGAGCTCACCGGCTTCGCCTCGGCCGAGGTCGCGGGCGAGACCGCCGTGGCGGCGATGGCGTTCTTCGCCAACGTCGATGCGCTCGTGATCGACCTGCGCCAGAACGGTGGCGGCGATCCCTCGATGTTGCAGCTCCTGTGCAGCTATTTCTTCGCCGAGCGCACGCTGCTCAACCGCTTCGAGCGGCGCGGTGTGGCGCAGCTCGAGGAGTACTGGACCCTGCCGCACGTGCCGGGCAAGAAGCTCGTGGACGTGCCGATCTTCGTGCTGACCAGCAAGCGGACGTTCTCCTGCGCCGAGGAGTTCAGCTACGACCTCCGGAATCTCGAGCGCGCACGCCTGATCGGCGAGACGACCGGCGGCGGCGCGCATCCCGGCTCGACCCACGAGGTCGCCGGAAAGCTGATGGTCTTCATCCCCGACGGCCGCGCGCTCAACCCGATCACCGGCACGAACTGGGAGAAGGTCGGTGTGAAGCCGCACGTCGCCGTGGAGGCGTCCAAGGCGCTCGACAAGGCGCTCGAAGAGGCACGCGCGGCGGCCCTGGCGCGCCGCTCGAAGCCCGAGTGAACGTCAGTCGCGGCGCGAACGCCCCCACAGCTCGTCGATGCGCCGCGCGAGCACGAAGTCGTTGGTCGAGAGCCCATCGACCGCGTGCGTCCACAGCACGAGCTCGAGCTTGTTCCAGCCCGTGAGGTGGAAGTCCGGATGGTGCTGTTCCTCCTCGGCCAGCATCCCGACGCGGTTCATCCAGGCGAGCGCTGCCCGGAAATCGGCCAGCGTGAACGTGCGCCGCAAGCGCGGGTAGTCGAGCGTCCAGGCCGGAACGAGAACCTGCAGCGCGAGCGCTGCGCCCGGCGTCAACGCCGGGGTCGCCTCCGTGCACGGCTCGCAGTGCGCGGGGAGCGCCGGCCTCACCGGCGCTCCTTGTCGAAGCCGGCGACGAACTGGATCACGCCGCAGGCCGCGCATTCGAACACGAGCACGCCCCAGCTGTTGCGGTCGTCGAAGAGCCCGCCGAGCTTCGGCTTCTGGAAGTCCTGGCCACCGCAGCTCGCGCAGGTGAGCGACGAGCCATCGCGCAGCTTCACGCCATGCGGCCCGTCGCCCGTCACCTCACACCGTCCAGGTCTCGCCGGTGTAGATGAGGTCCTTGATCGAGCCCGCGCCGCGCTTGGCCTTGGCGGCCCGCAGCTGCTCGTGCACGGCGGCCTCGAAGACCGGGGCCTCTACGTCGCGCACGATGCCGATCGGTCGCGGCATGCCGGGATCGAGATGCAGCTGGGACATCACGAAGGCCGGTCCGGGCGAGTGCGTGTCGCTCTTCCACACATCGGCCTCGGCGGCGGGCACGACTTTCGGCTCCCAGCCGACGATCTTGATGCCCTTCTCGAGCGTCTTGCCGAAGACCATCGGCTCGCCCGGACGGAGGTCGATCGTCTGATCGTCGCGCACGGTCTTCTCGGCGAAGCCCTCGAAGCAGGAATCGTTGAAGATCACGCAGTTCTGGTAGATCTCGACGAAGGCCGTGCCCTTGTGGTGCGCTGCGGCGAGCAACGTCTTCTCCATGTGCTTCAGGTGCGAGTCGATCGTGCGCGCCACGAAGGTCGCGCCACAGCCGAGCGCGAAGGCCAGCGGATCGAGGGGTCGGTCGACCGAGCCCATCGGCGTCGACTTCGTCTTCAGGCCCACCGGCGAGGTCGGCGAGTACTGGCCCTTCGTGAGCCCGTAGATCTCGTTGTTGAAGAGCAGGATCTTCAGGTCCACGTTGCGGCGCAGGATGTGCGCCATGTGGTTGCCGCCGATCGAGAGGCCGTCGCCATCGCCCGTGACCATCCACACGCTGAGCTCGGGGTTGGCGGTCTTGATGCCGGTCGCGATCGCCGGCGCGCGCCCGTGGATCGAGTGGAACCCGTACGTGTTCATGTAGTACGGGAAGCGGCTCGAGCAGCCGATGCCGGACACGAAGCAGATCTGGTGCCGCGGGATGCCCAGCGACGCCATGATCCCCTGCACGCTGTTCAGGATCGCGTAGTCCCCGCAACCGGGGCACCAGCGCACTTCCTGGTCCGACTTGAAGTCCTTCTTGGTGAGCGGAGCTTGAGCTTCGGCCATGGTTCTTGCCTTACTTGGCGAGGAGGGATTCGACCTTCGAAACGAGCTCGGACGTGCGGAAGGGCAGACCCTGCACCTTCGGGTAGCTGATGATGTTCTGCTCGGGGTACTCGGAGCGCAGCACGCGCGCCATCTGCCCGAGGTTCATCTCCGGAACGAGGATCGAGCGGAAGCAGCCGAAGATCTTGTCGAGCCCCTTCGGCAGCGGCCACACGTGCGTCAGGTGCAGGCTCGAGACCTTCTTGCCCTTGGCGTGCAGCTTCTCGACCGCGCTCGTGATGGCACCCTTCGTCGAGCCCCAGCCGACGATCAGGATCTCGCCGGTGGAATCGCCGAACACGTTGGGCGTCGGGATCGTCTCGCGGATGCCCATCACCTTGTTCTGGCGCATGCGCACCATGAACTCGTGGTTCTCGGGCTCGTAGTTGATGTTGCCGGTCAGGTGCGCCTTCTCGAGGCCACCCACGCGGTGCTCGAGGCCCGGCGTGCCCGGCTTGGCCCAGGGGCGCGCGAGGTAGGCGTCGCGCGCGTAGGGCAGGAAGCCGCCCTCGGGCACACTCTTCAGGAAAGGCTTCGGGAACGGCTTCAGGTCCTCGAGCTTGGGCAGACGCCAGGGCTCGGCTCCGTTCGCGATGTACCCGTCCGAGAGCAGGATGACGGGCGTCATGTACTGCGTGGCGATGCGCACGGCCTCGATCGCGACATCGAAGCAATCGGCCGGCGAGCTCGCCGCGAGGACCGGAATCGGAGCCTCGCTGTTGCGCCCGAAGATCGCCTGCAGGAGGTCCGCCTGCTCGGTCTTCGTGGGCAAGCCCGTCGAGGGTCCGCCACGCTGGATGTCGACGATCACGAGCGGGAGCTCGATCGACACGGCCAGCCCCATCCCCTCGCCCTTCAGCGCCATGCCGGGCCCCGAGGTCGAGGTGATGCCGAGGCAGCCCGCGTAGGACGAACCCAGGGCCGAGCAGATCGCCGCGATCTCGTCCTCGGCCTGGAAGGTGATGACGCCGTGGTTCTTGTAGGTCGAGAGCTGCTCGAGGATGCCCGAGGCCGGCGTGATCGGGTACGAACCGAGGAAGATCTGCAGGTCGGCCAGCTTCGCGCCGACCACGAGGCCGATCGAGATGGCCTCGTTGCCCATGATGTTGCGATAGGTGCCCTTGGGCAGGTCATCGCAGCGCTGCACCTCGTAGCGCCCCTGGAACAGCTCCTGGATGTCGCCTGCGTTGAAGCCGGCCTGCATGGCGAGCTTGTTGGCCTCGGCCAGCTCGGGGCGCTTGGCGAACTTCTCGTCGAGCCACTTCATGGTCGTGTCGAGCGGCCGGCTGTAGAGCCAGTACATCAGCCCGAGCGTGTAGAAGTTCTTGCAGCGCTGGACCTCCTTCGAGGAGAGCGTCGTGCCCTTGAGGGCCTCGGTCACGCGCTTGTTGATGTCGATCTCGATCACGCGGAAGCCCGCGAGCGTCCCGTCCTTGAGCGGGCTCGTCGTCAGCGCTGCCTTCTTCAGGTCGCTGTCGCCGAACTGCCCGGTGTTCACGACGACCAGGCCGCCGGTCTTCAGGTCGCGGATGTTCACCACCAGCGCCGCGGGGTTCATGGCCACGAGCACGTCCGGCTGGTCGCCCGGCGTGTGGATGTCGGCCGAGCCGAAGCGCACCTGGAAGCCCGAGACGCCCGGGCGCGTGCCGGCCGGCGCGCGGATCTCGGCCGGGAAGTCCGGGAAGGTGGCGAGGTCGTTGCCGAGCAGCGCCGAGGTGTGCGTGAACTGGTTCCCGGTGATCTGCATCCCGTCACCGGAGTCGCCTGCGAAGCGGATGACGACTTCCTCCTGCTGCTGCAGCGGGAGTTCCGAACCCGGGTTCTTCGATTGGCTCATGGGATCGTTCGTGCCAGCGGTGAATGCGCCCGAGCCGACGCACCCGCGCGGGTGCGAAACCCGGAACAGCGCGGGGATTCTGCCACGGCCGGGCTCCGGACGCACCGCCGAGCCGCCGCTTCCGCACCGCCGGGCTCGCCCCTTGCGGTCCCCCGCCCACCCGACCCAGGATGGTTGTGTGGAACCGAGCACCCGCACGCGCGCACCGCGCTTCGCCAGCGCACTCTCGACGGAAAGCGACCCGGTCCGTGCGCAGGAGTGCGTACTGGGCGAGCTGCGCGCGCGCCTCGGCGAGGACGTGCCCGACCTCGTGGTGGCCTTCGCCACGCACCACCACGGTCCCGCGCTCGAGGGCCTCGGGCCGGCGCTGGCGCGTGCGACCGGCGCGCCGATCGTGCTCGGCTGCACGGCCGAGAGCGTGATCGGCGGCGCGCGCGAGGCCGAGGGCAGCCCCGGGCTCGCGCTGTGGGCGGCCTGCCTGCCGCACACCGCCGTGCGCACCTTCGAGATCACGGCCCACGCGGGCGAGGACGGCGAGCCCGCGTTCTCCGGCCTGCCGCCGGTCGGCGAGCACGAGCGCTCGAGCGTGATCCTGCTCGCGGATCCCTACACCTTCCCGATGGATGCGTTCCTCGGACGCCTGAACGAGGCCTTCCCCGGCGTGCCGGCCATGGGCGGCATGGCGAGCGGCGCGATGGGCCCGGGACAGACGCTCTTCTTCACCGCCGACGGCGTGCGCGACTCGGGCTGCGTCGGCGTCGTGCTCGAGGGCGAGACCGCGCTCCATCCGGTCGTCAGCCAGGGCTGTCGCCCGGTCGGGAAGCCGTGGGTCATCACCGACTGTGACCGCAACCAGATCAAGAAGCTCGGCGGCCGCCCGGCGCTCGAGGTCCTGATCGAGACCTGGAACTCGATCCCCGAGGCCGACAAAGCGCTCCTGCAGCGCGCGCCCTTCTGCGGTCTCGCGATCGACGCGACGCGCACGCAGTTCACGCGCGGCGACTTCCTCGTGCGCGGCATCATGGGCCTGAACCAGCGCGACCGCGCCATCGCCGTGGCCGACTTCGTGCGCCGCGGCCAGACCATGCAGCTGCTCGTGCGCGACGCCGAGTCCGCCGGCGAGGACCTGCGCTTCCTGGTGGCCCACCAGGGCGGCGGCCCGCTGGCCCCGGGTCAGGAGGACTCGGTCGGCGTGCTGCTCTTCACCTGCAACGGCCGCGGCACGCGCATGTTCGGCGCCCCCGACCACGACGCGCGCTGCGTGCGCACCGGCCTCGCGGCCGAGATCCCGACCGCCGGCTTCTTCGCCGCCGGCGAGATCGGCCCCGTCGGTGGCCGCAACTTCCTGCACGGCTTCACCGCCTCGGTGGCGCTCCTGCGCGCGCGGCTGACGCCCGGGGCGTAGCGCCGATTCAAGATCCCTTGACGGTCCGGCCCGGCCGGCTGCGCCTATCCTCGCGCGCCCGATGGGCAACCCGCCGCCCTCGCGAGCGCGCTGGCTGGCGCTCGCCCTGTTCGTCGTCACGCTGCTCGCGTACCGGCCCGCGTACGCGGCCGGGTTCGTGTGGGACGACGACTTCTACGTGACCGCGAATCCGCACCTCGCGGATCTGGCCGGGCTGGCGCGCATATGGGTGCCGGGCCACACGCCGCAGTACTACCCGGCGGTGTTCACCTCGTTCTGGCTGCAGGAGAAGCTGCACGGGCTCGCGCCCTTCGGCTACCACCTCGTCAACGTGCTCCTGCACGCCGGCGCGGCCCTGCTCGCCTGGCGTGTGTTCCACGAGCTCGGCCTGCGCGGCGCGGGCTTCGTGGGCCTCTTCTTCGCGCTGCATCCGGTGCACGTCGAGTCGGTGGCCTGGATCGCGGAGCGCAAGAACGTGCTCTCGGCCGTCTTCTACCTCGCGGCCGCGCTGGCCTGGCTGCGCTTCCAGCGCCACCACGATCCCGGTGACGTCCGGACCGGGCGCTGGCACGTCGGCTGGTACGCGCTCTGCTGCGCGCTGTTCCTCGCGGCGCTGCTGGCGAAGAGCGTGACCTGCTCGCTGCCGGCCGCGCTGGTGCTCGTGCTGTGGTTCCAGCGGCGCCGGCTCACGCTGCGGCGCCTCGCCCCGCTCGTACCGCTCTTCGCGCTCGGGCTCGTGCTGGCGCTGCACACGGCGCACTACGAGCACACGCGCGTGATCACCGAGTCGGCGGCGGACTTCGAGCTCTCGTTCCTGACGCGCACCGCGATCGCGACGCGCGCGCTCTGCTTCTACCTGCAGAAGCTGCTCGTGCCCTGGCCGCTCGCCTTCATCTACCCGCGCTGGACGATCGAGCCCGGCGCGCTCGTGACCTGGTGGGCGGCCCTGGCGCTGCTGACGGCCACGGGCGCGAGCCTGGTCGCCTGGAAGCGCGGGGTTCGCGGGCCGTTCCTCGCGCTGGCCTTCTTCGCGGGCACGCTCTTCCCGGCGCTCGGCTACTTCGACGTGTACCCGCTGCGCTACTCGTTCGTGGCCGACCACTTCCAGTACCTCGCGAGCCTCGGGCCGTTCGCCCTCCTCGCGCCGCAGCTCGCGCGCCTCTCCATGCGAGCGCAGGCCGCCGCCGCGCTCGGGCTGGCGCTCGCGCTCGGTGCCCTGACGCAGCTGCAGAGCCGCGCCTACCACGACGCCGAGACGCTCTGGCGCACGACCCTGGCGCGCAATCCGGAGGCCTGGATGGCGCGCGGCAACCTGGCGCAGAGCCTCGCCGAGCGCGGGGCGCACGGTGAGGCGCTGGCCGAGCTCGAGCTCGGTCTCGCGGCCGTGAGCAGTGCCAGCGGTCGCCGCGATCTCGAGCTGAGCCGCGCGCTCGTCCTCGGTCAGCTGGGCCGAGCCGCGGAGAGCCTGGCCGCACTCGAGGCGCTGCAGGCGAGCGGCGGCGGTCAGGAACTGCGCCTCGCGGGCGCGCTCGAACGTCTGGGGCGCTTTGAGGAGGCCCGCACCTGGCGCGAGCAGGCCCTCTCCGGTCCTCTGCGCCCCCGGGCCCTCGTGCCCGTGGCCCTGTTCGAGCTCGGCCGCGGCGATCCCGAGCGCGCCACCGCCCTGCTCATGGAGCACCTCGAAGCACACCCCGAGGACCTCGACGCCCTGCTCTTCCTGGCGGACGCGCGCGCCGCCTGTGGCGACCTCGCGGGCGCGATCCGCGCGGCCGAGGAGGCCCGCACGGCCCTGCGCGCGCGCGGCGATGCGCGCACGCTGGCCCTGGTCGAGCGACGCCTGGCCCAGTTGCGCGCCGGCCGGTAACGATTTCCCGCTCGCCCGTGGAGTCGCCTCCGGAGCCTGCCGATACTGCGCCCATGCACATCAGCGACCAGGAGATCGAGCGGGACCTCGCCTTCGCGATCGAGATCGCGCGCGAAGCCGGGCGGCGCGTCGTCGGGCTGCGCAACGAGAAGCGCTGGGAAGGCAAGATGCTGGCCGACATCGGCGACCAGGCGGCCGACGGGCTGCTGCAGGGTTACCTGCGCGGGCGCTACTCCGCGGACGGGATCCTGTCGGAGGAGACGGTCGATTCGGCAGAGCGCCTGACGAAGGCGCGCGCCTGGATCGTCGATCCGCTCGACGGCACGCAGGAGTTCAGCGAAGGCCGCGCGGACTGGGGCGTGCACGTGGCGCTCACGCTGGGCGGCAAGTGCGCCCTGGCGGCCGTGGCCCTGCCCTCCGACGACGACGTCCTGTGGGGCGTGAGCCTGCCGGGCAAGGCGCGCGCGGGTTCGACCAAGGGGTCGGACCTCGTGCGTGGCGACTCGACCCAGCGCGCCCGGCCGCGCATCGTCGTCAGCCGCAGCCACACTCCGCCCTGGGTCGAGAAGTTCGCGCGCGCGCTCGACGCCGAGCTCGTGCCCTGCGGTAGCGCCGGCTACAAGGTCGCGCGCCTCCTGACCGGCGAGGCGGACATCTACGCCCACACGATCGGCCTGAAGGAGTGGGACACCTGCGCCCCCGAGACGGTCGCCCGCGCCCTGGGCTGGCACGTCTCGAAGCTGCGCGGCGAAGAGCACGCCTACAACCAGAAGAACCCGAAGAACCACGAGCTGCTCGTGTGCCGGCCGGCCTGGCGGGACCGACTGCTGGCCGCGCTGAAGGATTCGGGGGCCCTCGAGCCCCAGCCCGAGCGCGTCAAGCGCTAGCGGCTGGGCGCTGCGGGCCCGGGATGGCGCCGCCCTGCTCCGCGCGCTGCCCCCCAGGCGACCCTCCGCGGCGTCGGGAAGGAGAATTGCAAGGTCGTCACCGCCGCGCACGCCGGAGACCCCTGGCGCCCCGGCCAGTTCCTGAGAGAATCAAGGTGGCTTCCCGCCTCCTTTTTCACCCAGGAATTCTCGCCTTGTCGCGCTCGACCCACCTTGCAGCCGCCTTGCTCGCGGCCCTGTACGCTTCCTGTAGCAGCGGCGGCGGAGGCGGCACCTCCGTCTCTCCGACCCTCGTCTCGGGCTCGATCGTCCTGCCCGGCGGCGTGCTCGACGGCACGCTGGTCGAGCTGATCGAGTTCGACCCGGCCAGCTCCGGCGTGCAGCGGATCGGCCAGACGCGCGCCAGCAACGGACGCTACTCGATCGATCTCGCGCGCTTCGGACGCACGGTGGAGCCCGGACTCGCGCTGCGCGTCGTCAGCGGCACCGACGAGCTGACCGCGCTGATCTTCGACACCGAGACCGATCTCGAGCCCGTCGCGCAGGCGCTGACGGACCTCTACCGCCAGGGAACACGGGCCGGCATCACGCTCGAGGAACTCGTCGAGCTCGACCAGAGCCTGCGCTTCCTGTGTGGTGCGCGCGGCATCGAGGAGCTCCCGATCACGGCCGACACCGTCGCGCTGATGACCCAGGCGGCCACCTCCGACGCGGGCTTCATGAGCTTCCTGGGTGCCACGCGCGGCGCGGGCCGCACGGACGAGGGCCCGGGCGATCTGGCCGATTACTTCGCCGACGAGCTGAACGAGGTCTCGGCCTTCCTCGGCTCGGTCTCGCGCGATTCGGGCCCGGCGACGTTCTTCTCCAACGCACGCCGCGTGCGCGTCGAGAACTCCGCCGGCCTGCGCACGATCGAGGAGCTGAACGCCTACGAGCTCGGCCGCCGCACGGAGATCTTCCAGGAGACCTCGCGCGCGCTCACGCTGATCTCGAGCCCCGATCCGCGCGACGCGCTCGCGGCCGAGGCGATCCCCTACGACGAGCTGCGCTTCCCGCTGGTCGTCGGGCGCTCGTGGACGCAGTTCGACGTCGAAGGCATCCGCCTGCCGACCGACTACGACGGCGACGGCACGCGCGACACGCTCGACGCGCTGGGCCGTCGCACGCTGCTCGGCTTCGAGACGCGCACGGTGCTGGCCGGCGCGTTCCCGAATTGCATCCGCCTGCAGTCGGTCAAGGACTACACGCTGGTGCTTTCCGATGGCGGCACCGGCCAGTCGCGCGTGATCGAGGACGAGTGGTACGCGCCGGGTGTCGGCCTGATCGAACGCGCCACGCTGACCACGACCGATCTGCAGCTCTTGCACCAGCAGGCGGAGTTCCACGAGGAGCTGACCGCCTGGCAAGCGAACGGCGAGGGGCACGGCATCCTACCGTCCTGGCCACTGGCGCAGTCGATCCAGGTCGCGGGTGAGGAGGTCGAACGCCCCGGACGCCCGACGCTGGCTTCGGACGGCGAGCGCTTCCTGCTCGTGACGCAGCGCTTCGAGGCGGGGCGCACGACGCTGGTCGGCGTGCGCGTGTCGGCCGGTGGCGTGGGTGAACTCGAGTTCGAGCTGGCCGAGCTGGACGCGCCGCTCAACGGCACCCTGGCGACGGGCTCGCATCCTGCGGTGGCCTACGACGGACGGCGCTTCGTCGTGGCCTACGAGTCGGGTGGCGAGGTCTACGCGCTCAGCACGACGATCGACGGACTTTCGATCTCGTTCCCCGTGCAGCTCTCGGGCCTGCTGCCCGTGAACAGTCATCCGACGGTCGCCTTCGACGGGCAGGAATGCCTGATCGCCTGGACGGCCGAGGATGAGCTCGTGGGCCGCGAGATCCACGGTCGACGCATCGCCTCCGATGCGCTGCTCGGCAACGAGCTCGTGCTGCACGCGTCGGCCGGCGGCGATCCGGTCACGCCGGTGCTGACCCATGCGGGTGGCCTGTACTGGCTGGCCTGGTCGGACCTCGCGGACCGCGAGGTCCGCGGCAAGCTGCTCGACCTCACCGGCGTGCAGAGCACGTTCGTGGACCTGCTGTCGATCTCCGACTCGCCCGAGGAGGACTTCGACCCGGTCTTCAGCTTCGACGGACAGAACGTGCTCGTGGTCTGGTCCGAAGCCGAAGAGGCTGGTCAGCCGGACGGCAACGCGCGCCTGATGGCGCGCCGCTTCACCCCCGCCGGTGAACCGCTCGAGGCGCCCTTCGTGCTGACCGAGTTGCACCGGCGCCTGCGCTCCCCCGCGGTGGCCTTCGACGGCGAGTACCACCTGGTCACCTGGTGGATCGACGACCAGGACACGCCCGGCGGCATCCGTCTCGTGCGCGTCACACCGGAGGGCGTGCGCATCGACGGCCCGAGCACGCAGCCCGGCCTGGGTGTGGACATCCGGCCGAGCCCGACGCGCCTCGCCCTGCCGGTCGCGGCCGCGGCCGGCCGGCGCGTCCTGATCGCGTACCTCGTCAACCGCACGCTCGCGGGACAGACGAAGGACATCGCGAGCGCGCTCGTGCATCCGTTCTGAGGGGCGCCTACCCCTCCACGGCTGGAAGGCCGGCCGCGGAGGGCGTAGCTTGCCCCGCGTGCAGTCCATCCCCGACGTCTGCGACGTGAGCCTGTTCGGGCGTGCGCGTGCGGGCGCGACGCCCGAGGTCGTGCTCGAGGTCGCCCACGGCGCCACGCGTGCGCGCGACTTCGACGCCCTGCGCGCGGCCCTGCGTGGCCCGTATCCGGCCGACCTGCGCGAGTTCTTCTTCGTGAACACCGACGTCGGTGCGCCCGAGGTGGCCCTGAAGGTGGCCGAGATGCTCGTCGCTGCGCGCCCCGCGCGCCCCGTGGCCGTCATCCGCTGCCTCGTGCCGCGCACGTTCCTCGACGTCAACCGCCTGATCGACACGGACACACAGCCCAGCACCTCGAAGCCGGGCGAGATGACGCCGGGACTGCACGCCTGGGTGCGCGATCCGGACGACCGCGCGCTGCTCTTCGCGCGCTACCGCGCCTACCGCGCGCTGGTCGAGCGCGCGATCGATGCCTGCTGCACGGCCGGCGGGCGCGCGGTGATGGTGCACACCTACGCCCCGCGCTCGATCGACGTGCCGGTCGACGAGCACATCGTCGTCAACCTGCGCGCGGCCTACGCGCCCGAGCGCATCGAGAGCTGGCCGCTGCGCGCGCCGGTCGACCTGATCCTCGACACGCCCGACGGCCGCCGCCTGGCCGACCCGGAACTGGTCGTGCGCCTGCAGCAGGCCTACGCGACGAAGGAGATCGCCGTCGAGCTCAACGGCGCCTACGCGCTGCACCCGATCACGCTGGCCGGCATGCTGGCCGAGCGCCACCCGCAGCGCGTCCTGTGCCTCGAGCTGCGCCGCGACCTGCTCGTGCCCGAGTTCACGCCCTTCCAGGAGATGAGCGTCGACCCGGCCAAGGTCGAGCGCATGGCGGCGCCGCTGGCCACCGCGCTGCTCTGACGCGGCGCGGACCAGCACGGCCGGTTTTCGCCGGCTGGCGCGGGGGTTTCCCGGACCAAGCGCGTCAGGAGTGCCATGCACCTGCCCGGCGAGGATGATTTCGCGCGGCTCTACCGGGAAACGGTGCGGCCGCTCTATGCCTGCGTGGCGCGCCGCGCCTGCGGCGACCGGGAGCTCGCCGAGGACGTGACGCAGGAGACCTGGCTGCGGGCGGTCAAGGCCTGGAGCGAGGCCGGCCTGCCGCGCGAACCGCTGGCCTGGCTGAAGACGACCGCGCAGCACCTGCTCGCCGACCACCACCGCAGCTCCGCGCGGCGCCGGCTCGCGCGCGTCGAGCTCGAGCTGGACGAAGAGCAGCTCGCGCCGGCGAGTCCCTGCGCGGCGCTGCTCGTGCAGCAGGGCCTCGCCCGGTTGCGCGGCCAGGACGCGGAGCTGCTGGCGGCCTTCCACCTCGATGGCGCCAGCGTGCGCGAGCTCGCCACGAGCCGCGCCTGCAGCGAGAAGGCCATCGAGGGCCGTTTGCGTCGAGCGCGCGTCGCGCTCGCGCAGGAACTCGCCCCGTGGATCGACAGCGGAGAAGCACGATGAGCACGCCCCCGAGTGGAGTCCCGACCTTTGCGACCGAGCCGGATCCCGAGTTCCTGGCACACCTCGAGTGGCAGGTGCGCAGCGCCGCGCGGCGCGCGGCCCGCTTCCGGAAGGACTCCTCCGGATCCACCTGGCGCCGGCTGCGCGCGGTGGCCGTGCTCGCGCTGACCCTGTGCCTCGGCGCGGGCGGCGTGCTCGCTGCCCAGGGTCTGCAGCGCGCGCGCGCGGCCGACCTGCGTGCGGCGCAGTGGCAGGTGCGCTGCGCCCTCGCCGACGCCCAGCTCCGCCTGGCGACCACCGCGTTCGACGAGGCCCGCGCGGGCTTCGAGGCGGGCGCGCGCGCGGCCGACGAGCTGGCCGCGGCCGAGCGCGCGCGCCAGCGCCGCGAGTACGAGCGTGCGCGCCTGCAGAGCGAGCTCGAGGAGGTCGCGCAGACCGGCCGCGAGCCGTCGAATCGCCTCTCCGCGCCGACCATCGCGGCGCGCGACTTCGTGCGCGAGCGGCTGGAGCTCGAGGCCTTCGACGCGCAGGCCGAGCTTGCGGCCGGCGCGCAAGCACTCGAGCTCGCCGCGGCGCGTCACGCGGCCGGAGTCACGGGCGACGACGAGCTGGCCGAGGCCGAGCTGCACAGGAAGCAGGCGCTCGGGCGACAGGAGCTCGTCACCCGCAGGCTCGCGCTGCGCGCCGACTTCCTCGCCGGACGGACCTCGTCCTTGGCCGTCGAGCTCGACGAGCTCGAGGCGCTCGCCGAGCTGACCCTGCAGGCTCGACGCGAGGCCCTCGCCTCGGCCCGTGAAGCCCTCGTGCGCGCCGAGGCGCGGGCGGCGGCCGGGACACTCTCGCAGGAAGAGCTGCGCAGCGCCGGACGGAGGTTCCTCGAGAGCGGGGCCGCCCTGCACCTCGCCGAGCTCGAGCTCGACGTGCTGCGCACGCGCGACGGACCTCGCTGAGGCGCGGCCTACGCCTTCGCGCTCTGGCTCTTCTTGTAGGTCTTCTGCTCTTCCTGCGGGATGAACTCCTGCAGGTGGCTCAGGGACTCGGATTCCTTGATCAGGTTGCGCGCCACGACCATGCGCTGGACCTGGTTCGTGCCCTCGTAGATCTGCAGGATCTTCGCGTCGCGGAAGTACTTCGCGATCGGGTAGTCCTCCATGAAGCCGTAGCCGCCGAAGACCTGCACGGCGTCGGTCGCGACCTCCATGGCCGTGTCGGTCGCGAAGCACTTGCCCATCGCGGCGAGCTTCGTGACGTTCTGCATGCCGGTGTCGATCGCGGCCGCCGAGGCGTACACGAGCCAGCGCGCGGCCTCGGTCTTGATGGCCATGTCGGCCAGCATCTTCTGCACCATCTGGAAGCTCGAGATCGGCGCGCCGAACTGCTTGCGGCGGTTCGAGTAGACGATCGCGAGGTCGAGCGAGCCCTGGGCCGCACCGACGGCCTGCGCGGCCACGCACGGGCGCGCCTTGTCGAGCGTCTGCATCGCGTGCGTGAAGCCCATGCCCTCGCGCGAGCCGATCAGGTTGCCGGCCGGCACGCGCACGTTGTCGAAGTGCGTCTCGACCACGGGCACCGTGCGGATGCCCATCTTGTCCTCGACCTTGGCGACGCTGAAGCCCTGGGTCCCTCGCTCGACCACGATCGCGCTGATGCGGCGCGACTTCGAGGTCGGATCGGTGACGCAGAAGACCGAGTAGAGGTCAGCCACGCCGCCGTTCGTGGTCCACTTCTTCTCACCGCAGATCAGGTACTGGTCGCCGTCCTTCTCGGCCGTCACGGCGAGCCCGCTCGCATCCGAGCCGGCGTTCTTCTCGGACAGGCAGAAGGCGCACATCTTCTCGCCGCGCGCCACGGCCGGCAGCCACTTCTGCTTCTGCTCCTCGGTGCCGCCGACCACGATCGGCGTCGAGCCGAGGGCGTTGACCGCGTAGGCGACACCGAAGCCCGAGTCGGCCTTGGCGAGTTCCTCGGTCACGAGGCACAGCGCCAGCGAGCCCGCCCCGAGACCGCCGTACTCCTTGGGGATGAACACGCGGAAGAGCCCCGCCTCGGCGCAGGCCTTGGCGGCGTCGCGGTTGTACTCCTGGGCCCTGTCGTACTTCGCCGCGTGCGGCCGCACGTACTTGTCGGCGATCGCGCGCGCCTTGGCCTGCAGCTCGAGGGCCAGTTCGGAGAAGACGATGTTCTGCGGCATGGAAGAGGCTCCGAGGGAACGGGGGGAGCGCGGCAGAATAGCGCACCCGGCGGGCTCCGGGAAGCGCGCCCGCGTCAGGCTCGGCGGCGCGCCCAGACGAGCTGGCGCGGGGTCTCGGGGCCGAAGGCGGAGCCGTCGAAATCGCCCTCGGTCCGCAGGGGCTCGAGGCCGGCCTGCGCGAGCGCCGCAGCGATCTCCGCCGGCTCGTACAGGCGCACGTCCTCGCGCCAGGAGCGCGCGGGCGCGCCCCCTCCCGTCAGCGTGACGTCCTTGCGCACGCGCGGCTCGTCGCGCGCCAGCGTGCGCCGCTCGACGATCGTGCGCCCGCCGCGCTCGCTCGTCGACTCGGGCACGAGCGTGGCCCGCACGCGCGCGGGATTCATCAGGTCGAGCACGAGCGTGCCGCCCGGCCGCAGGACGCGCGCGCACTCGCCGAGCACGCGCGCGTTCTCGGCGTCGTCGAAGTAGCCGAAGGACGAGAACAGCATCACGAGCGCGTCGAAGCCGCGCTCGCGGAAGGGCAGCGCGCGAAAATCGCCACGCACGAGGCGCCCGCGCAGGGCGCCCCCCTCCAGCCGCGCGGCCAGCCCGAGCAGCGCCTCCGAGCGATCCATCCCGAAGGCCTCGAAGCCGCGCTCGCGCAGCGCGACGAGATGCCGCCCGAAGCCGCAGCCGAGGTCCAGCACCGTGCCGCGCAGCCCGCGCTCGACCAGCCC
>Ga0172373_10002189_pt1 | contig 30424 bp, 19 predicted proteins | sample Lak10m_2_FD_114546 | JGI IMG/M metagenome (GOLD analysis project Ga0172373, IMG submission 114546) | Freshwater microbial communities from Kabuno Bay, South-Kivu, Congo - kab_092012_10m | ecosystem: Environmental > Aquatic > Freshwater > Lake | place: Democratic Republic of the Congo...
GGTCACGAGGCGATCCCCGCGGGCTTGAAACTGAAGACTTGGCCCTCCCTGACCAAAAAAAATCCCGGTCCACGTGAGTGGACCGGGACTGGAAGTGTTTCAATGAGGTCGGCCGGCCTCGCCAGCCAGCACCCTCAGATCGGCTCGCCCAACTGGAAGCGCAGGAAGCGGCGGATGCTGATCTCGTCGCCCAGCTGCTTGCTCACGGCACCGATGTGCGCCTGGACCTTGAGGTCGGGATTCTTCACGAAACCCTGCTCGAGGAGGCACGCGCCTTCGAAGAACTTGTTCAGCTTGCCTTCGATGATCTTCGCGACGGCCTGCGCCGGCTTGCCCTTCACCGCCTCGCTCTGTCCGGCAATCTCCTTCTCCTTCTCGACGAGATCCGCCGCGACGTCCGTGCGGGAGATCGACACGGGGCTCGCCGCGGCAATCTGGAGGGTGATGTCCCGGACGAGCTGCTTGAACTCCTCGTGACCGGTCGTGGCTTCCTTCGTGGCACCGACCTCGACCAGCACGCCGACCTTGCCACCCGTGTGGATGTAGGCGGCGACCAGTCCCTGGCCCTGCACCTCGAGGCGCTGATGACGGCGCACCTGGATGTTTTCACCGATGCGGGCCACGGCACCGACGCGATCCGCTTCCAGATCCACACCGGGTTCGTTGGCCACCTTCACGGCGAGATCGCCCACGAAGGCCTTGAACGAATCGTTCCGCGCGACGAAGTCCGTCTCGCAGTTCACTTCGATCAGCACGCCCACGCGTCCGCCCTGAACCACGGCCTGACCAATCAAGCCTTCGTTCGCGGCGCGGTCCGCCTTCTTGACGGCTGCCGCAGCGCCCTGCTTGCGCAGGATGTCGACGGCCGCCTGGAGGTCACCCTTGGTCTCGTCGAGCGCCTTCTTGCAATTCATCAGGCCCGCGCCCGTCATGGCGCGAAGCTGGCCCACCAGGGCCGGAGTGATTTCTGGCATGGATTACGGAATTTGAAGTTGAGAGATGCACCGGATCCTTGAAACGGAGACCTGCGCTCCCTGCGCGGGCCCCGCAAAGGATCCGTCGAAGACCTCAGACCGTGGCCGGAGCCGCTTCCACAGCGGGCGCCGCCGGGGCTGCCTCGGCCGGAGCCACAGGAACCTCCGCCGGGGCCGGGGCAGGAGCCGCTTCTTCCTTCGTCACCTTGCGGGCGCGCTTGGCGTCGTACTCGGCCTTGGCCTTCCCAATCGAGCCCGTGATCGCGGCCAGGATCAGCTTCACCGCCCGGATCGCGTCGTCGTTGCCGGCGATCGGGTAGTCGACCAGGTCGGGATCACAGTTCGTGTCGACAATGGCCACGATGGGGATCTTGAGGCGGCGAGCCTCGGCGACCGCGTTGTGCTCGCGCTTGATGTCGATGACGAACATTGCGTCGGGCAACGCATCGATGGTCCGCATACCGTCGAGGTTCTTCGCGATGCGGGCGTGTTCGCGACGGAGCATCGACTGCTCCTGCTTGACGTACGCGTTGATGGAGCCGTCCTGCTCCATCTTCTCGATTTCCTTCATGCGCGCCAGCGAGCGCTTCACCGTGCGGAGGTTCGTCAGCGTGCCACCCAGCCAACGACCCGTGATGAACGGCTGGCCGGCGGCCAACGCGGACTCCTTCACGGCTTCCTGCGCCTGCTTCTTGGTGCCGCAGAACAGCACGTTGCCGCCCTTGGCCGCCACCTCGCCGAGGAACTCGCAGGCCTTCTCCAACTGCTTGACCGTCAGGTCCAGGTTGATGATGTGGATCCCGTTCCGCGCCTCGAAGATGAAAGGCTTCATCTTCGGGTTCCAACGCCGGGTCTGGTGTCCGAAATGCACGCCCGCGTCGAGCAACTCCTGAATCGTAACCGAACTCATGTGACTGATTTCTCTCTCTGCTTCCATTGGTTCGTATTCCTGCCTCGGCGTCGCACGCTCCGGAAGGAACCATCCGGCGGAAGGACCGGATTCAATACCGATGTTGTTGTGGCCGCCGTTGACCCTCGTCACCGGACATTTCCAGGCCGTTTTCCCCCGCCAGTTGCCTGACAAGGGGACGCGGACCCTACCAGCCCCCACTTCCCGGGCAATCCCGATTTTCCGGAGTTCGACCGGCCAGGTGGCTGACGAGGTCACGAGGCGGTGAAGCAGGCTTGAACCTTGAACCTTCAAACTTGGAACTCTCACCCCAGCCTCCTCACGTCGCACGGCGACCCGCCCCTCAACGCCAACGGCGTTGTGTCCCCCCCAGCCCAAGGTTGGCCGAGGAACCAGGCCTACCTTGGGGATTGATCCCAATGCACCACCCAACCGCGACGCGGTTGTGGCCCGCCCCCCGTTCCTTCTCGCGAAACCGCGAGGTCATGACGGGGCCCTTTAGTCCGGTTGTTTTCCATGAACCCGCGGACCACGCTTCGGGGATGCCGCGGAGAAAACCCCGACTTTACTCCCCAAAGGACTTCGTCCCCCGATGGCCTCCTACAGAGTGAAAGAACACCGGATCTACACCACCCCGTTCGCCAGCGTCTATCCGCTGTACGTCGCCAAGGCCGAGCGGAAGGGCCGCACGAAGGCCGAGGTCGACCAGATCCTCCGTTGGCTCACCGGCTACAGCCAGACCCAGCTCGAGGCCCAGATCGCCGCCGGCTTCGACTTCCGTAAATTCTTCGCCGACGCCACCGCCATCAACCCGCAGCGTTCCCTCAATGAAAGTACGCTTCCGGACCCTCCGATTGCTCGCGAAGCACCCCTGGCCACCGATCCGCAAGAGTGGCCTTCCCTCCGCGGTCCTCGTCTCAGGCCCCGAGGCACGGCCGAGGATCCGTGCGTCCCTAGCGAAGCCGCGCCCGGAAGAACAGCTGTTCGGCGCCCGGCTCCAGCACATGGGTATCGGGCCCCTGTCTCGGGGTCCATTCACCGCCGAGCGCAGCGGCATGCTCGATCACAGCGTCCACCGGATCCGTCAAGAGCCTCAGGCCATGGCCATCCCGGATCAGGGCAATCCGGGGGGACGGACCGTCAGGGAGTTTTACCTGGATGAGGCTCTCCATCACCGCTGCCTTCAGGAAACCGTCCGCAGGAGTCTCCCAGCGAAGCAACACACTCCCAGTGCCGTTGAATCGGAGCCGTCCTCCCTCGATCACCCCGGTGCCGCCGAAGACCGTGTACTGAAGCGGGAACCCTTCCGGCGTTTTCAGGGGCAATTCCAGCACCTGATGGACGCCCACCTCAGCAGGGAAGGAGATCGAGTCGAGGGTTGGCGTCAGGCTGAAACGAGGAACGTACGCCGCCACGCCGTCCCTCCCGTGCTCCGCAATCAACAGGTTCCCCACCGTGGCCAGCTGACCAAAGGCACCCCAACCGGAGGCGGCAGCCTGTCCGACCCTGGCAAGAAAACGGGGATCACCCGCCTCAACGATCTCGATGAGTCCATTGCTGTTCAGGAACAACAGATCATCGCCGACAGCGAGCGCCCGGGCGCTGAAGACGTTCTTCAATTCCGACGAGGGATTCAATCGACCGGGAAGGGAGATGTCCCAGGCCTGCAGCGTCGATTCGTTGGCCGCGAACAGCGCATTTCCACGGATCCGGGAGGATGGGATGTAACTCCCTGGCAGGTTCTGGAGAATCTGGGGCTCCCCCGCGACGCCCAGGTCCAGAACCTGGAGGCCAGCCCCGAAGCTATCCGTCAGGTACGCATGGGGCGGACGGACGGTGATGCCGTCGGCGCGGCTCGTCAGGCCGATTTCCCTCAGCAGGAACGGCGTGGAAGGATTCCCGACATCGACCTCCATGAGCTTCATCGAACCAAACGTGAGATAGGCGCGGGAACCGCTGGCGAAGACTGCTGTCGGATCCGCATCCGTGGCAAAATGCGAAAGCACGCGGGGCCGGTTAGGATCGGCGAGATCCAGCAGTGTCAGGCCGGAAGTGGACGTGGGCGAGGCACCGGACCGGACGGTCACGAAGGCCAAAGTGCCAGCCACATGGATCCGATGGGCGCCGGGCAGGGGAACGAGGCCAAGCACAGTCAGGTTCGCTGGATCCTGCAAGCCCACGACGTGAACCCCTTCCTGGCGCGAGATGATGTAGGCAAGATCCCCAACAGCCGCCAGCCCCCCGATCTCACGCTCGGGCAGGATGAAGGGACCCGGCTTCTCCAGCCAGACGTTGCGACGATTGAACGTCCTCCGCACCGGGGTGGGATCAAGGTCCGGGTGGCCGTTCGGAACCGCTTCCACGATCACCGAGGCGTGGTTGGTGACGATCAGCGCGCCGTCCTGGATGCGGGCCGGACCAGAGACAACACGGAAGTCCACCGGCAACCCGCTGCTGCTGCCGGCGCGGAGTGGGATCGGCCGATCCAGTGGCAGCGCCGTCGACAACGTATCCCAGTCGATGCGTTGCGGGTGCCGGGGGCGCACGTTCTCCACGACAAGCCCGTCGGCTGTTGCCCAGAAAGCGAGGTCTCCCGATAGCTGAAGGGTGTTGGAAACCCTCGAGGCCGTCACGCCCTGCCGGACGCGCACTGGCCGGCTCGGGATGCTGATGTCGATGACACCAGGCCCTTGGTCGGCTCCGACGATGAACGCGAAGTTGCCGCGCACCTGCACCGCCGTCGCAACCGACAACCCAAGGGTAGACCGCCAAGAGTGGCCCACCACCGACGGCCGCGTCGGGTTGCTGGTGTCGATCACCGTCATGACCGCCTCGTTCACCACCAGCACGATTCCGTCCTCGCGCACGGCAAAATCCCCGATACCCGAACCCACGACCGAACCCAAGGCGATGGGCCCCTCGGAGCGACCCACATCGATGAGGGAGAACCGGCTGTTCCCGTCCGTGTCCCATGCGTTGATCAGGGCGGTATTGCCACGCACCTGGACCGAGCTTGCTGGCAAGTCCCCCCTCCAGGAGGCGATCAGCGACGGGAGCGCCGGATCCGTCACATCCAGGATCAACAGCCCGGCAGGACCGGCTGCGAGGTAGGCCCGCTGCCCGGCAACGGCAACCCGCAGCGCTTTGGGTCCAGATTCGGCGAACCCTGCGTCATACCGCCCCGCCAGCACCGGACGCGCCGGGTCCGCGATGTCGAAGAGGAACAGCCCGCGATGCCCCGCACAGAGGAAGGCCAGGTTTCCCGAAACGGTGACTCGCAGCGGATCGGATTCCCGGAGGTACGGCGCAAACGGCAGCGGAGCGCTCCCGATCTCGATTGGCTGCGCGGGCTGGGTCAGGTCGAGCACTCGCAGTCGTTCCTCATCCACGAGATAAGCCCGCGCTCCGGACACCTTCAGGTCCAAGGGCCGCCAGGCAACATGCGTCGCGATCCGGTGCTCCGGGAACGCCGTCGCATTGAACACCCGGACCTCCGAAACGGGCGTGAAAAGATGCGAACCCAACTGCTCTGCGACCACGTGGACCGATCCCGCCAGGGACACGTTGGTGAACGTCAGTTGGTCGCCATCGACCCGGGCCGGGCCGGAAAGGACGCGGAACTGAACCGGCAATCCGCTGCTCGCCGTTGCGACGAGTCGCTGGGGAATTCCAATCGGCAGGATGGGCGTCGTGGGAGCAGCCCAGGTGAGAACCTGGTTGGGCTTCACGAGAAAACTGTTGGTGAACAGCAACGGATGGAACTGGATGCTCCCGGGATTCTCGCCCCTCAAAATCACACGGCCTTCCCCGGTGAGCCGCAGACGGCCTGCCTCCAGACGGGCAGGTCCGGAGAGCACGGTATAAGTGATCGGCAGCCCCGACATGGGTTCCATTCCAGGAAGCTCCAATGGCGCGTTTGTGAACACCCGTTCCATCGGGAGAGAGGGTGCCGGTTGCCCAAACCCACGCCGCCAACGATATAGCTCCAACTGCCCCACCGCTGCCACTCCCCGGGCCAAGATGGTTTCCCCAACGTCCACCCGGCCAACGACCGAATCGCCCCGGTCACCCAACTCAAATGGATGCACGGCATCCACGACGTCGAAGCCGCCAAATATCAGGTCTCCGACGGGCCGGACCTGGAGGAAACTGGTGCTGCTGTAGCGGATCAGGCTGCGCGGTCGGAACGGGTCCCGCACATCGAATGGGAGCAACCCCGCCGAACCGCACGCGACGTGGGCAAAGCCTGCCACAACCCGGACATCGCTGGCGGGACCCGGGGTAGATTGGACCGCCACGGAAGCCGGCCGGGCCGGATCTCGGACGTCGAGGATCTGAAGCCCTGAGTTCTGGTCGGCCAGGTAGGCGAATCCATCCACCACATCCACACCCAATGCCAGGCCTGGGGAGTTCCATGACCCCAGCAGCCGTGGGCTGGCCGGATCCGCGACATCGACGATCAGCAATCCGGCTGGGCCGCTGGCGATATAGGCCAGGCTTCCCACAACCCGGATCACCATCTGGTTGAACGTTCCCGGCAGCCGGGTGGAGGACACACGCACCGGACGCGTCGGGTCCTCCACGTCCACAACGTCCAGATCGAATCCGGCAACCACATACGCATGGTTTCCAGCCACGTCGATCCGCCGCGCGGGACGGGGCGGAATCATCTCGCCGACACGTCGGGGATTGGCCGGATCCCGTACATCCACCACCTTCAAACCTTCGGGGCCGGCGGCCACGTAGGCGAAATCCCCCGCCAACCGGACGTCCCACAACTCATTCGTCGGGGCGATCGGCAGGCTACCAACCCGGCTCAGGACCACGCGGTCGCGGTTCAACAGGAACCAATTGGTCGTCGGACGGTAACGGGCATCGCCTCCTGCACGGGCCTCCACCAACAGGGTCCCAACGTTGGTCACCGTCAACTCGTCGCCGCTCAGCTCTCCCGGTCCACGCAGCAACACATGCTGCACCGGCAGGCCCGAGGATGCGGTGGACCGAAGCCGCGTGCGCTCACCCAGCAGATACACGCCGTTGCGCGGAGGACTCAGCAGGATGGTCTGGGGGAGATTCTGCGCGAGGCCCACCGCGCACGCCGCAAACCAAAGCCAAGCCGGCATTACGCCTCGAATCGTTCGAAGGAAGCTTGCGTTGTGCATGGGAGCGAATCGCTGGAAACGCCTCATCCAAATCCAGCCTTCGCTGGCTGCACAGGCAAAAGTCGTCCCCATCCATCGCCGGGGCACCTCCTGACACCGCCCTCTCTTGGAAAGGCGGCAGCTACCGGCTTCAGGCCAGAACCACAATCTCCTCACATCGTCTGCTACGATCGTAGCTGCCGAGGTCACGAGGCAGGGTCATCAAACTCCAAACTCCCCCCACCTCCCTTTGTTACGATCCGGGGCGGTGATTGGGAATTCCCCCCCGAGAAAGCATTGGTCCCGATCGCGAAGGTTCCCGTACACAACCGGAGGAAAGGAGATCCTTCGAATGAATGCCAAGAACGACCGCCTGTGGGACCGGATCGCATCGCAACCCATCGGCCCCGAATCCGCGGTGCTCGGGTTCCCCCGACGCCTCGCCCGGGACAACGGCTGGTCCGAGGGCTACGCCCACCGGGTCCTCCTCGAATACCGCCGCTTCCTCTTCCTCGCCACCCGTGCCGGTCACCCCGTGACCCCCAGCGACGCCGTCGACCAGGCCTGGCACCTCCACCTGATCTACTCCGACGACTATTGGAACACGTGGTGCGGGGAGGTCCTCGGGATGCCTTTCCACCACGGTCCCACCCGCGGTGGTTCCACCGAGCAGGCCAAGTACGCCGACTGGTACGAACGGACCATCGCCTCGTACGAAGCCTGCTTCGGCGAGCCACCGCCGCGGGACATCTGGCCGACGGTCGAGGACCGTTTCACGAACGCTTCGGCCTTCCGCCGGGTGAACACCCGCGAGGTCTGGATCCTGCCAAAGCCCTCGTTGCGATCCCTCTTCCGCGGATCCGCGGCGGCGACGGCCATCCTCGGGTTCACCGGCTGCGGAGCGCTCGCTGTCACGGATTGGAACGTCTTCGACTGGACGGGCACCCCATTCCTCGTGCTCTACGTGATCCTGATGGGCGCCGCACTGACCGTCCTCCTCACGACGCGATGGCTCCGGGGCACCACCACGACTTCGGCGGGATCGGACGGCACCACCCAGATCGAAAACGAGGACCCGTACGTCGTGGCCGGCCTCGTCGATGGAGCCCGCGGGATCCTTCAGACCGGGCTGGCCGCCCTCGCCGCGCGCGGGCTGATCGAATCCCACCCCGCCACGCCTTCGTGGATTGGCCGAAGCAAGAATGCCCAACCCGGAAACCTGACCGGCATCGAAGCCGCCATCTGGGAAGCCATCCCCTGCGATCGCGAGATCGAATTCCGGAAGCTCCGGAAGGAACTGAAGCCGCACTTCGCCAGCATCCGACAGGACGTCCAGGCCCGCGGTTGGGAACCCTCCACCGCCACCCTGAACACCGCGCGACTGTGGCGTGCCCTCCTGGTTCTCGCCCTGGTCGGATTCGGCATCGCCAAGATCGCCATCGGCTTTTCCCGCGAGCGGCCGGTCGGCTTCCTCGTGGTCCTCACGCTCGCCACGCTGTTCTTCGGACTGATCCTGGCCTTCCGGATCCCGCGGCGGACCCGCGCCGGCCAATCCATGGTCAACCGCTTCCGTACCGAGGAATTCCAGATCCGGCAATCCTTGCGGCAACCCAGCCTCAGCCCCGACTGGAGCCTGCCCATGACGGTCGCGCTCTTCGGAGGAGCAGCCCTCGCCGGCACCGCCCTCGCCTCCTGGCAACGTCCCCTGGAACGTCCCGTCCCGCGACCAGGTGCTTCCAGCACCGATTCAGGCGGTGGTTGCTCCGGAGCGTGGTCGGACACCACGACCTCGACCGGGAGCGGGTGCAGCGGAGGTGGCGGTGGCAGCGGCGACGGTGGTGGCGACGGCGGCAGCGGATGCGGCGGATGTGGAGGCTGCGGCGGTGGCGGGGATTGAGACGCCTCCACTCAACGCCAACGGCGTTGTGTCCCCCAGCCCAGGGTCGGCCGAGGAACGAGGCCTACCCTGGGTGTTGATCCCAACGCATCACCCAACCGCAACGCGGTTGTGGCTCGCCCCCTCCTTCGCGCCCACGCGGCGGATGCATGGACCAAGCCGGGTCAAGGCACCGGACTGACGGTGGCAAGGTGCCAGGTGCCAGGATCTCCTGAACAGTGCCGGACGGCTCGATGAACTTGATGCGGATCAGGAGGTATGCGGGAAGGGACGCGAATTGCGGTCGCCATCGGAATTGCCCAATCTCCTCCGCGCATGGTGCCCATGAAAGAACACCGGATCTACACCACCCCCTTCGCCAACGTCTATCCGCTGTACGTCGCCAAGGCCGAGCGGAAGGGCCGCACGAAGGCCGAGGTCGACCAGATCCTCCGTTGGCTCACCGGCTACACCCAGACCCAGCTCGAGGCCCAGATCACCGCCGGCGTCGACTTCCGGAAATTCTTCGCCGACGCCACCGCCATGAACCCACAGCGTTCCCTGATCAAAGGCCTCGTCTGTGGCGTCCGCGTCGAGGAAGTCGAGGAACCCCTCATGCGCGAGATCCGCTACCTCGACAAGCTGGTCGACGAACTCGCCAAGGGTAAAGCCATGGAGAAGATCCTGCGGAAGGCCTGAGCAGCAGCACTGCAGCATCCTTCTCGTCGCCTATGGGAGCCGCCTTGGCGACGTCGGCTACATCATCCGCCCCCGCGATTTCCTGGATCCGATCGCGCCGCCCAAGTGAGGTCCACCCGCCATCCTGCCCTTCCCTCAACATCCCATCGGGTGCCTCTGGACACTGCCCCTGTGGGAATGATCGGGGGCGGCGATGACCTCATCGCCTTGGGAAAAGCCCTGGAACGACGAGGACGTCGCCACCCCGTTCCAGAGGGGGTGTCGAGTTGCGCCCTTCCAACCGCACGGGGGTCACTGGCTTGTCCCCCCCACCCATCCTGTCATCCTGTTATCCTGTCCGTCCCTCCTCCCTCCGCATCCCGTCCTCCCCACCCAAAATTTCCGTTGGCCCCCCAATCCTGTATCTGGATTCTATCCCCAATCCATGTCGCCCCTCACCCCGCAACAGGTCCTCGCCCTCGCGCCCGATGACGCGTCGGCCAAGGCCGCGCAGGGTCTGGTGAAGCCGGCGAAATGGGTCACGCTGGGTGCCTTTGAAGGCGGCCTCTGGGGCGAATGCCAGGGCAGCGGCGCCAAGCCCTACCAGGTCCTCGTCGATGCCAATGGACTCGGCGCGAAATGCTCCTGTCCCAGCCGCAAGTTCCCCTGCAAGCACGGCCTCGCCCTCATGCTGATGTTCGCGGGCGGCACCGGCCAGTTCGCCTCGGATCCTCCCGCCTGGATGACCGAGTGGCTGGCGGGCCGACGCGACCGCGCCGAGAAGCAGGCCGCCAAACGCGAGGCCGTCGCCGATGCCCCCGCACCGGATCCCGCCCAGACCGCCCGACGTCAGGAGGCCCGCTGGGACCGCATGCGCGATGGCGCCGCCTTCCTCGGGCTCTGGATGCGCGATCTCGTCCGGCAGGGATTGTCCGACCTGCCCGCGCGCCCACCCACCTTCTGGCGCGAGGTTGCCGCCCGCATGGTCGATGCCCAGGCGACCGGCCTCGCCCGCCGCGTCGAGGAAATGCAGGGCATCGTCGGATCCGGCCGCGACTGGCCCTCGCACCTCCTCGGTGCCATGGGACGCACGCAACTCCTCCTCGACGCCCTCGAACGTCGCGAGGCCCTCCCCGAACCCAGCCAGGCCGACCTCCGCGTCGCCCTCGGCTGGGCGCTCGATCGCGACAGTGTCGTCGATCCCACCTCCGACGACTGGATCGTCGCCGGCGTGGTGTTCGATCAGGACAGCCCCCTGCACGAACGTCGCGTCTGGCTCGAAGGCATCGCCACAGGTCGCACCGCGCTGCTGCTCGACTTCGCCCACGGCGGCCGGAAGTTCGAACACGCCTTCACCCCGGCAACCCAGGTCCGCGCGACACTCGCCTGGTTCCCATCCGCCGCCCCGCTCCGCGCCGCCGTCCAGCAACCACCCGAATCCGCGAGTCCCGCGCCAGCCGGCCGCTTCACGGGCACGATGCAATCCCAGCTCGAAACCGTCTCGGAACGACTCGCCGCCAATCCCTGGGTCTCTCGCCACCCGTTCCGCATCGGCCCGGGCCGCCTCGCGCGCGACGAACGCGGCTGGCACGTTTCTGACTCCACCGGCACGCGCGTGCCCTTGCAGATCCGCGACGAAGCCGCGTGGCTGTGGCTCGCCGGCAGTCGCGCACTTCCGGTGGAAGTCTTCGGCGAATGGAACGGAGTGAACCTCCGCCCGCTCACCGTGTTCTTCGACCACAGCTGGGTGAACCTCGCGGACTTCTGAACCATGGACGCCCGCACGACCCTCCCGTCCCCGCTCGAGCCGCTCGCGGCCGCCGCGTTGCTCGGCACCTCGCGCCGCCCGCCCGCCTGGCCCCGGATCCCGGGTACCCTCGGCGAACTCCTCACCCAACTCGACTCCACCGATCCCGAGGCCCGCCTTCTCCGGACTGCAGGTGTCCTTGATCTCGCCCTTGAAGCAGGCCAGGAACCCACGCCCGCCGGACCCACGTTTCCCGAAGCCCCGCCCGAGGAACTTCCCATCATCTTCTCGCCCGCCCTGCAGGTCGCCCTCGGCCAGATCCTCGCCGGCAACCAGACCGAGATCCTCATCGAGTACCTCGACCTCCTCACCGCCCGCCGCCACCGCGTCCCGGACACCTACCTCCCATTCCTGCTCGGCGCCTCGGCCCAGCAACCCGCCCTTCGCCGCGCCATCGGCCGACTCCCGGGCCAACGCCACCGCTGGCTCGCCAGCCTCAATCCTGATTGGCAACGCGTCCTCGCCGAGTCCGCCGACTCCAGCGGCCAGCCCCTCCCGGAATCCCTCATCGAAACCGGAACCCTCGCCGAACGCATCGCCGTCCTGCGCCAGGTCCGACGCGCGGATCCCGAACGTGCCCGCGAACTCCTCGCCCCGCTCCTCCCGAAGGAAGCCGCCCGCGAACGCCAGGATCTCCTGTCCACTGTCACCGACGCACCGCAACCCACCGACGAGCCCTTCCTCGAATCCGTCCTCACCGACAAGGCCCGGGGCGTCCGCAGGCTCGCCGCCGCCGCCCTTTCCCGCCTTACAGAATCCGCCTTCGCCCTCCGCATGCAGGCGCGCCTCGCACCCCTGGTCCTGGTGCGCAAGCGCCTCCTGCGAAGCCCGACCCTCGAGTTCACGCCGCCCGCCGAATTCGATGCCGCGTGGTCCCGCGATGCCATCGAGGAGAAGCCTCCCGCCGGCGAAGGCCCGCGCGCCGCATGGCTCCGGCAACTCGTCGAACTCACCCCGCTCGCCTGGTGGCAGTCCCACACCAGCCTCGCGCCCGACGCCCTGCTCGCAGCCATCGCTCCCTCCGAGTGGAACCTCCCGCTCGTCCTCGGCCTTGCCAGTGCCGCGACGCACCAGCGGGACCCCGCCTGGGCCACCGCGCTCGTCGAACTTGCCTCCCGACCGGAACTCACCTTCGACCGAGCCGAACTCGCCTCCATCGCGGGCCCCGCCTGCGTGGAAGCCTGGATCCTCCGCGTCGCCCGGAACGACATCGCCGACGCCCTCGAACACGCCGCCCGCCTCGACTCCTGGTCCGTCCCGCTCGCCAGCACGCTCCTCCGCGGACTCCGCGCCGCCTGCAAGGCCGAGCCCGACTACCGGATCCTCGCCGTGCTGCCCACCGTGGCCCTCCGGCTCCCGGTGTCCCTGCTCGCCACCGCCGCCGCCGACTGGGGCGAACTCCCCGGGCAACCGTACTACCGCGGCCCACTCGACTCCTTTCTCACCCGTCTCCAACTCCGCAAGGCCATCCACGAGGAATCATGAGCAACGTCCTGCGACAGCACGCCGAACAGCAGTTCGCCGAGGAACTCGACCAACTCGCCCGCGCCGACACCCGCGAACGCCCCACCCACTGGCGCCTCTCGCCGTGGGCCGTCGCCACCTATCTCCTCGGCGGCACGCTCGACAGCGGATTCCAGGTTTCCCCGAAGTACATCGGCAGCCGGCGCATCATCGAGATCGCGGTTGCCACCCTCGCCACCGATCGCGCCCTCCTCCTCTACGGCCTGCCCGGAACGGCCAAGTCCTGGGTCTCCGAACATCTCGCCGCCGCCATCAGCGGCGACAGCACGCTCCTCGTCCAGGGCACCGCCGGCACCAGCGAGGAACAGATCCGCTACGGCTGGAACTACGCCAGCCTCCTCGCCAACGGTCCCTCGCGCGCCGCCCTCGTCCCCAGCCCCATGATGCGCGCCATGGAACGGGGCCTCATCGCCCGCGTCGAGGAACTCACCCGCATCCCCAGCGACGTCCAGGACAGCCTCATCACCGTCCTCTCCGAGAAGACCCTCCCCATCCCCGAACTCGGCTCCGAGGTCCAGGCCACCCGCGGCTTCAGCGTCATCGCCACCGCCAACAACCGCGACAAGGGCGTCAACGAACTCTCCAGCGCCCTCAAGCGCCGCTTCAACACCGTCATCCTCCCCCTTCCCGCCACCGCCGACGAGGAAACCTCCATCGTCGTCAAACGTGTCGGCGAGATGGGCCGCGCCCTCCAGCTTCCCGCCGAACCGCCCGCCCTCACCGAGGTCCGCCGCGTCGTCCAGATCTTCCGCGAACTCCGCGACGGCCGCACCGAGGACGGCAAGACCCGCATCAAGTCTCCTTCCGGCACCCTCAGCACCGCTGAAGCCATTTCCGTCCTCAACAATGGCATGGCCCTCGCCGGCCACTTCGGCGACGGCACCGTCCGCGCCGGCGATGTCATGTCCGGCCTCGTCGGCGCCGTGATCAAGGACCCGGTCCAGGATGCCGTCGTCTGGAAGGAATACCTCGAGACCGTAGTCAAGGAACGCGACGGCTGGAAGGATCTCTACCGCGCCGCACGGGAGGTCGAGTAGTGCCTGCCATTCCCCCAGCCTTCCACCTGTTCGGCATCCGGCATCACGGCCCCGGCTGCGCCCGCCAGCTCGTCGCCGAGCTCGAGCGCCTCAACCCGGACTGCCTCCTCATCGAGGGTCCGCCCGAGGCCGAGGCCATCCTGTCCCTCGCCGCGGACCCCGCCATGCAACCGCCCGTGGCGCTCCTGGTGTACGCCACCGACGATCCCCGCCGCGCCGCCTTCTTCCCCCTCGCCGCCTTCTCCCCGGAATGGCAGGCCATCCGCTTCGCCCTCCAGCGCGGGATCCCCACCCGCTTCATGGACCTCCCCCAGAAGCATCAACTGCTGCCACCCCCGCAACCCACGCCACCCGCAGACGTCCCGGCCGATCCGGCCGATCCGACCGATCCGACCGATCAGACTGATCCAGCCGCCATAGAAGACCTCGCCCTCCAACGCGACCCGCTCACCTGGCTCGCCCGCGCCGCCGGACTCGACGACGGCGAGGAATGGTGGGAACGCCTCGTCGAACAACGCCAGGACGGCACCAGCCTCTTCCCCGCCATCGCCGAAGCCATGACCGCGCTCCGGTCCGAGGCACCACCCCTGCGCCATCCGGACCACGCCCTGCGCGAGGCCCGACGCGAGGCCTGGATGCGGGAGACCCTGCGCGCCGCACACAAGGAAGGCTTCCAACGGATCGCGGTCGTCTGTGGCGCCTGGCACGTTCCCGCCCTCGCGGACTGGCCTCCCGCCGCACGCGACTGCGAACTCCTGACCCGGCTCCCGCGCACCGCTGTCGAAGTCACCTGGACTCCGTGGACCTACGGCCGGCTCGCCTCCGAGAGTGGTTACGGCGCCGGTGTCACCTCGCCCGGATACTACCACTTCCTCTGGGAACACAGCCGTTCGACCACGCACGGCAGCCTCGCCTCCCACTGGATGGTCCACGTCTCCCGGCTGCTCCGCGAACAGGGCCTCGACTCTTCCTCCGCCCACGCCATCGAGGCCGTCCGTCTCGCCGAGACACTCGCCTCCTTCCGCGGCCGCACCGTTCCCGGCCTCGCCGAACTCAACGAAGCCGTCCAGACGATCCTCTGCCACGGCGACGACGCCCCGCTCGCCCTCATCCGCCGCACGCTCATCGTCGGCGAACGACTCGGTGAAATCCCTGACTCCGCTCCCGCCGTCCCGCTCGCCCGCAGCCTCGCCGACGAGCAACGCCGCCTCCGCCTCAAACCCGAGGCCCTCGAACGCCTCCTCGACCTCGACCTCCGCAAGCCCGGCGACCTCGAACGAAGCCATCTTCTCCACCGCCTCAACCTCCTTGGCATTCCCTGGGGCGAACGCTCCGAAGCCCACTCCGGCAAGGGCACGTTCCACGAGATCTGGAAGCTCCGCTGGCAACCCGAGTTCGCCGTCCGCGTCGTCGAGGCCTCCATCTGGGGCAACACCGTCGAGAACGCCGCCACCGGCCTCGCCCTCGACCGAGCCACCCGCTCCACCGAACTCGCTGCCGTCGCCGCCCTCGCCGGTGATGTCCTCCTCGCCAGCCTTCCCGACGCCGTCGCCGGGGTCGTCTCGCGCCTGGAGGATCTCGCCGCCCTCACCGGAGCCGTCGGCCAGCTCATGGACGCCGTCCCCGCCCTCGCCGGCATCGCCCGCTACGGCAGCGTCCGCCGCATCGAAGCCCCCCGCATCCGACATGTCCTCGATGGCATGGTCGCCCGCATCGTCATAGGTCTCCCCGGCGCCTGCGCCTCGCTCGACGACGATGCTGCCGAGGCCATGCACACCCGCCTCCGCGGCGTGGACCAGGCCGTGCCGCTCCTCGAGGACGCCAATCAGACCGCCGCCTGGCACCAGGCCCTCCAACGCCTCGCCGACCTCGACGGTCTCCACGGTCTGATCGCCGGCGCCGCCACCCGACGTCTCCTCGACGACGCCGTCGAACCCCACGAATCCACCCTGCGTCGCCTCGCCTACGCCCTCTCCTCCGGCAGCGAACCCGCCCACGCCGCCGCCTGGCTCGAAGGATTCCTCCACGGCAGCGGACTCGTCCTCCTCCACGACGACCGACTCTGGAGCGCCCTGGACTCCTGGCTCGCGCAGCTCCCGCCCGACGCCTTCCAACGCACCCTTCCGCTCCTGCGCCGCACCTTCGGACGCTTCGAATCCACCGAACGCCGCCAACTCCGCGAACGCTCCCGCCAACCGTCCACCACCCCGACCACCGTCACCACCCGCACGTCCGCCGACACCACCGATTCCCCACCGCCCTTCCACCTCGAACGCGCCGAGCGCCTCGCCCCGTTCCTCCGCCGGATCCTCATCCCATGAGCGCGATGAAAACCGCTATTCGATCCACAGATTTTACAGATTTCACAGATTCCAGAGTATCCCTCGCAACTGGGCGTCCGAACCCAGCGTGGGCACTCAACCCGCCGCTAGAACCAACTGTCCCCTCCCGCCCCCTCCCATGTGCGCAATCTGCGAGGGTCTGTGGACCCCCAACTTCCCCTCCCATCTGCGCAATCTGTGTAATCTGTGGATAACCCATTCCCCCTCCCATCAGTGGACCATCCAAGCCCCGAACAGGAACGCCTCCGCCGTTGGCGCCTTGCCCTCGGTGGAGACGAAGCCCCTGAGCCCGCCGGCTTCGCCCTCTCACCGGAAGACGCCGCGATGGACGCCGCACTTGCCGCGTTGTACGGCTCTGGAGAGGACGCTTCGAAACGCCCCCGCCGCGCCGGACTCGGGGCCTCGTCCCCCAACGTTGCCCGCTGGCTCGGTGACATCCGCAAGTACTTCCCCTCCTCCGTCGTCCAGGTCCTGCAGCAGGACGCCCTCGAGAAGTTCAACCTGCGCGAACTCCTCCTCGAACCCGAGATGCTCGAGGCCGTCCAGCCCGACGTGAAGCTCGTCGCCTCGCTGATCTCCCTCTCCAGCGTCATCCCCGCCGAAACCAAGGAAACCGCCCGCCTCGTTGTCCGTCGCGTCGTCGACGAACTCCTCAAGCGACTCGAGGAACCCCTCCGTTCCGCCGTCTCCGGCGCCCTCAACCGCGCCGTGCGCAACCGCCGCCCGCGCCTCGCCGAGATCGACTGGAACCGCACCGTCCGCGCCAACCTCCGCCACTACCAACCCACGCATCGCACCCTCGTCCCCGAGACGCTGATCGGATTCGGACGCAAGTCGCGCCGCAGCCAGCGCGACATCATCCTCTGCATCGACCAGAGCGGATCGATGGCCGCCTCCGTGGTCTACTCCTCCATCTTCGGCGCCGTGATGGCGTCGCTCCCCGCCGTCACCACCCGCCTCGTCGTCTTCGACACCGCCGTCGTGGACCTCACGGAGAAGCTCGCCGATCCCGTCGACGTCCTCTTCGGAACCCAGCTCGGCGGTGGCACCGACATCCACGGCGCCGTCACCTACTGCCAGTCCCTGATCCGCGAACCCCGCAACACCGTCCTCGTCCTCATCTCCGACCTCTACGAAGGCGGCATCGAGGCCAAGCTCCTCCGGCGCGCCGCCGAACTTGTCGAGGCCGGCGTCCAGTTCATCACGCTCCTCGCGCTCAGTGACGAAGGCCGCCCGTCCTACGACGAAGCCCTCGCCGCCAAACTGGCCGCCCTCGGCGTCCCCAGCTTCGCCTGCACGCCCGACCGCTTCCCCGCCCTCATGGCCGCCGCCATCCGACGCGAGGACATCAACGCCTGGGCCGCCCGCGAAGGCCTCATCACCACGAGGAAGGGAGAAGTTTGAAGTTTTCAGTTTCAAGTCGTAGCAGCCAAGGTAACGAGGCTGGTCGAAGGGGAAGTTCCCAGTCGCCAGTTCCCGGATTCCAGCCATCTGGAAGCTCGAGACCTCTCCCCCACAGCCGCCTGATGTTGGCTTCCCTCCGGGCGGTAGCCAAGGTAACGAGGCTCGTGATCCGCGCGCCGACCTCGATGGCACGTAAGCCCCAACGGGGCGGGCGAAGACAGCCCGGGGCATCGCCCCGGGAATGCCGAAATCCATCGAACAGAAGCCCTGAAAGGGCGTTTCAGGAGTGGGAGCAAAGGGTGGCTGGCGCGCCCTTTCAGGGCTTGGAAATCTTCATTCGCGGCGGGTTCCCAGGGCGTTGCCCTGGGCTGTCGTAGGACGCCCCGTTGGGGCTGGGGTGGTTGGGTTCCTCACGGTGACTACGGAGGGCCTTCACCAATTGACTTCGTCTCCCTTCAACAGTAGCCGGAGGCAGATACCGAGGCTGTGTCGACCCAACCATGAAAGTCCGCTTCCAGACCCTCCGATTGCTCGCGAAGCACCTCTGGCCACCGATCCGCAAGAGTGGCCTTCCCACCGCGGTCGCCGCCTTCGCCGCCGTGGTCCTCTTTTCGATGCTCCTCAACGCGGGGCCCTCCAAGCAAACGTTGCTGGAGGTGCACCTCGGAATCACCAACACGGCACCCTTCCAGAACATCAAGACAGACTACGTTAGGCACTCCCTGTGGGACAACACAGTGACCATCCATCTCCGCGGCTCCCCAGGCAGCATCGAGAACCTGCTTCGATCCCAGGGGTTCGAGGAGCGTCAGACCGGAGTGTCTGGCTGGGAGCAGGAGGAGCATTTTTCGGTCGGCCCCGCACTCCCCGACCCCAAGCGGGATGCGCGATTCTTCCGCCGCGCCTTAAGGCACGGTCGACTCGAACTGATCATCACGGATCGCGACCTCACCCAACTCTGGTTCAAATCCACGAGATTCTGACCTTCCCTACCCCACACTCATTCCAATAGCCCTCACGTCACCCGGCGCCTTCATCCAGCGTATTCCAAACCCGTAAACCTACCCCAGCACAACTCTTGCCCATAGAGGAAGCGTGGGCTAAATCCCACAAATGAAGGCTCCGGCTACCATTGACGACAGGCGGCGGATCACGCTTCCAAAGGATTTAGGCTTCCGCCCAGGACAAGCCTTTTCCTTGGAACGTACCCCCGAGGGGATCCTGCTCCGCCCACTCAGGCCCGTGCCTTTGAAGACCAAGCCACCGTCAGGAAAGCAGCTGCGCCGAAAGGACGGCATTCTGGTGTGGACTGGATCGGCGCCGGACATTGATCCAGTGACTGCGGTTCAAATCGGACGGAACGAGCGCGACAAGAACGTAAGCGAGGAATGAAGCGTTATCTCGACTCCAACGTAATCGTGGCCGGACTGATCGAAACGCACGCGCACCACGATGCGTGCTTTCCCTGGATCCGAGCGGGCAGACCGCAGGCAAGCCTCCACGGCAAGCTGGAGGCATACAACGCCCTCACACGGGCCTACGGCATCCCACCCGATATCGCTTCCGGCATGATCGAGTCGATTGATGCCATCACCTGGCACGAACCAAAAGCTGGGGACTATGATGCAACCTTGGCGAGCGGCGTCACCGGTCCCAAGATCTACGACGCTTTCCACTGTGCCATGGCTGAGAGGCTCGAGGTCGACCAAATCGTAACGATCAACGAACGGCACTTCATCCAGCTTACCGTGGTTCCTGTCGTCAATCCGCTCCAGTGGAAGCCCTGAGGCACGGCCGAGGATGCGAGAATTTCGACGAGCTTCGCGGGCCCAGTGAAACCTGACAACCCCTTCGCGTCCTCGCGGCTTCGCGCGACGGCGCGAAGAGATCAACGTAGGTCCACAAACACGCCAGCAACGCCAGCAAGCCCCGGCTCAGTTGCCGAACCTGAGTGGCAGGGCCGTGACGACCGACTCCTGCGCACGATAGAACTGCAGTTCGGCGGTCGCGTCACCGGGAACCAGCATCTGCGACACGCCCGCCGATCGCAGCACGACCGATGTGGACGTCCAATCTGTCAGGTTCACGCTGGATTCGATCCTGAACCAACGGCCAGGCGACGTCTTCAATTCCAGACGCGTGGCGTGGAGGGGATCAGGGGCGACCGGAGGATGGATCAAGGAGAGCGCCGTCGCGGGAAGATCGAAGTCGAGGAACCAGAGGCGGAACAATCCGGAAGACGAGGGGTCCAGGTTGGAGACAGCCAGTGGGATCAGGTAGCCAGCCACTGCGCCGCCAGGGTTTGTCTCCCCCGGGACGACGATCCCCAAGTCCATCCAAAGGCCGTTCAAAGCCTGTTGGAGGAGGGCCCGCTTCCATCCGGTCTCGCCGACAATCAATCCGGAGATCGGATTTGCGGAATGGATGACCACGGGGCGCAACTTCGAGGGCAATTGGCGGATGGATGCCTCGTAGTCTCCCTGGGCTTCCACGGGGCTGATTCCGATCCAATACCGCACTCCCTTCGCCGCATAGAAGGACAGGGTGTTGGGGCCGGAACCGACTGAGCGCGGCGAACCATCTGCTCCCGCAGCCCGCACCTCGAGGTGGACATTGGCGGCATCGGCGGATCGGGCGGACAGCTGCACGGGACCTTCGGTGTCAGCACTCCAACTCCACCACACGGATCCCGCGCTTTCGGCGTCGAGGACCTGTCGCGTGGCGCCGACGGAGTGCCCCCGAAGGTCAAGGGTGTTGCCTGCAACCGGTTTGGCTTGCTCGATGTCGTCGTTCTCCGGGACGGCTGTGAATGCGGCGGAGAGACGGGCCAGGCCCAGTTCGCCAACGGTTGCGTCCATGGAGATCCGATAGGTAGCGCCCCCTGTGACCGGGCAGGCGACCTCCAGCCCGCGAGCGAGTGGCACCAGGGCGTCAAGGGACGGGCCGGTGTAGATTCCGACCGAAGGAACCACGGGAACGGTCAGACTCGAGGGAATCGGGGTGCAGTCGACCAGTGGCGGTGTAACGATCCCACCCCCACCCCCGGAGGTGGTGATCATGACGCCGGAGGAGCCAAGGATGCCCCCACCGGCGTATCCCACGGGCAGCCAGAACGGACTCTCCAGAAGTCCCCAGAGGGAGGTAAGCGGTTCCGTGCCCGACCAAGGGACCAAGCCTGGGGAAGAGGCGGCTGGAACATGGGAACGCCGCCCGGTCGGACCCAGAGAGAGTCGACCGTTCGCGGGTGCGGTCCACTCGTACCAGACCGTTCTTCCGAGGGAACCGTCGATCCTCGCTTCACCCGGCTCGACGGACGCCGCGAGGAGGTTCGCTTCCAATGAGGAAAAGCCCGGGGGAAGTATCTGCGGTTCCTGAAACCGGTCGTTCGCGGGCGCCGCATGAAAGCGGACCCGGAATTGGAAACACGTCGGCCCAGTGAAGTCCAATTCGGGCCCATTCGGCCCCATCCTCGTGGGGATCAGCCCATCAAAGGCGACGTCTGCGCCGAGTAGCAACTCGTCTCCAGCCTCCGCATCCATCGCGAAATCCCAATGGCGACGGGCGGCAAAGCGATTCGGGCAAGGTTCGACGAGACTGTTTCCGCCGGTGAACACGGGACTTTCGACGCCGGATCGTCGGAAGCCCACCATCGCGGGCTGGCAGTCGGAACTCCGGTCGATCTCCACCACGAGACGCCCACGGCCCGGTGCTCGGACAAGCCACCAACGTGTCCAGCCCAGTGTGTTGGAGAATCCGGTCGGCTCGGAATCCTCCGATGTGGCTCCGGCAAGGTCCGCTGCCTCCAATTGATCGAAATCAACCGGCGTGGGCGATGCGAAGGAATCGCCACCCGCCGCCCAGGCCATGGGCGCGATCAAGGGACCCAGCATCAGTCGACCGAGGGGAAGCCAGCGCACTGATCCAACCTGTTGGGCGGCGTTGGGGGAAGCAAGTCCGGGCTAGGGAAAGAAACGGAGCAAACCGGTGGGACGGACCAATGGGCTCAAGTCCATCCGTTGGATGACTGATCCACGCGCGCCTTCGTCCGCCTCAGCCTTCTGGAGCCGGCCGCAACCGCTTCTTCACGTACGCCAGGGCTGGGACCAGCACGTGATCGGTGAGCGGAGCAACCACCGCACCGACACCGACGCCCACGATGCCAGCAATTCCCGCGCTGACGATCCAGGCCACACCCGACTTCATCACCGGCACGGCGCTGCTGACAGCCGCGGCCGCCTTTTTCCCCGCCTCCTCCGGACCGTGGACGCCGAGTTCGTGGAGGCCATGAAGGAGGATGCCGCCGCCAACCCAGAGCATGGCCACCATGCCGACGAAGCTGAGCACCCGCAGGAACACCGGCATGCCCAGCACGATGCCCCGCCCAAGGGCCCGCAGCGGGCCATGGGAGGTTCGCGCCAGCGCCACGCCGGCATCGTCGGCCTTCACGATGATCGCGACCACCCCGTAGACGAGGACCGACATGCCCACGCCGACGACAGCCAGCACCACGGCCTGCATCCAGAGGGACGACGTCGCCACGGAGGCAAGCGTGATGGCCATGATCTCCGCGGAGAGGATGAAATCCGTGCGGATGGCGCTCGCCACGCGTTCCCGCTCCAGTTCCTCCGCAGTTCGGGCCGTCGATGAATCCGCCCGGGAAGCGGTATGCCCCGGTCGGACAAGCTCAACGACCTTGTGGTATCCCTCCAGGCAAAGGAACGCTCCGCCTGCCATGAGCAGTGGCGTGATGGCCCACGGCGCGGCGAAGCCCAAGGCCATGGCACCTGGAAGCAGCAGGAGCAGTTTGTTCTTCAACGAGCCGACCGCGATCTTCGCGATGATCGGCAACTCCCTCTCCGCTGCGAGCCCCACGACGTAACGCGGCGTCACGGCGGCATCGTCGATGACAATCCCCGCCGCCTTGCCGCCAGCACGGGCCGCCTGCCCCGCCGCATCATCCAGCGACGACGCAGCCACCTTGGTCAGCGAGGCCAGGTCATCCAGCAGGGCAATCCAACCCGACGTCATCAGGACAACCAAGCCACGGAACAACCGTTCGTCAACATCGGGTCCTCTCCCCCCTCACCCCAACACCCACCCCGGCCGATAATCCCGTCGGATGAACCGTGCCGCCTCGGGTGCATTGGTCGCCTTCAACGCGACGGGGTCCCATTCGATCTTCCGGCCCACGCGATAGGCGACGTTGCCCAGGTGATTCGCCTCGGTGAGCCAACCGGCGTACTCGAAATTGCAGGTCGTGGGCGCGCCCGTCTTGCAGGCGTGGATCCATTCGGCGTGATGGCCGAGCGACTTCGGGATGAACGGCTCCGGCCTTTGGAAATCCTTGAAGTCCGCCTCCGGCAACAGGACGTGCTTGTCATAGCTCGCCAGCAGCATCCGTCCCTTCGTCCCGACGAACAGCACGCCGCTCTCCCACTTCGGGATGCCGCCGCGGGTCCAGATCTCCGGCTTGTCCTCGCCCTGATGCCACGTCAACCGGACCGGCGGCAGCGCCCCGCGCGCGTCGTACTCATAGACCGCGTGCATCGAGGCGGGCGCGATCTCCGCATGCGGCGGCGGACCGCCCGGCGTGATCGTCCGCGGGGCCTTCAACTGCAGCGCCCAGAAGGGCAGGTCATTCCAGTGCGATCCCAGGTCACTCATCGTCCCGTTGCCGAAGTCCCACCACCGATACCACTTCGGCCCCGGGAAATAGACGTCATGGAACGGACGATACGGCGCCGGCCCCAGCCAGAGTTCCCAATCGAGCCCCTTCGGGATCGTCGACGTCTCCGTCGGACGCTCCTGCACCGTGACGATGTCGTGGTTCCGAGCGGCCGCTTCCGCGGATTGGCGTCCCCAGGCCCGCCCCACCCACACATGGACCTCGCTGACGGGCCCGATGGCATCCCGCTGGATCAGTTCCACGACCCGACGGTAGTTGTCGCCGGCATGGATCTGCGTGCCCATCTGCGTCGCGACCTTCGCCTTGGCTGCCGCCTCGCGGATCAGGCGCGCCTCCCAGATGTTGTAGGTCAGCGGCTTCTCGCAATACACGTGCTTGCCCATCCGGAGCGCGGGCAGCGTCGCAAACGCATGCGTGTGCTCGCACGTGCTCACGATCACCGCGTCGAACTTCTTCTCGGCGTCGTAGAGCTTGCGGAAGTCGGTGTAGCGCCGCGCGCCGGGATGCTTCGCGGCCGCCGCATCCAGCGGACCCGCAGCCACGTCGCACACCGCCACGATATTCTCCGTGCGCGCCACGTCGCCCAGGTTGCCCGCCCCGCGACCGCCCACGCCGATCGCGACGACATCCAGCCGGTTGTTGAGGTTCTGGCCGCGGACGATCGCCGGAAAGGCCAACGCGCCGGCACCGGCCACCATCCATTGCGTGAACCGCCGACGCGACAGAGCGGCGGAGTCTGACAGGGAAGTCTCGATTCGGGAGGAATGTTTCATGGGATCTCGGGATGAGTTGACGACTCACGACGTCACAAGCGCGGTGCCGGCGGGACGATCGGATCCCGATACGGCAGCACGCCTTTCGCCTTGGTCTTCCGCCGCCACAGCTTGTCACCGGACGTGAGATACAATTCGTCGAGATTCTTCCCACCGAGGCAGACGTCGGTCGCCCACAGGCCAGGCTCCGGCAACCTCAGGATGCCGTTGACCCGGCCCGCCTGATCGCAGATCTGCACGCCCATCGCGGAGGCCACATAAAGCCGTCCCAACGTGTCCACGCACATCCCGTCCGCCGCCGAGCCGTGCGGATCATCGGGCTGGTGCAGGTGGAAGTAGCGCTGACGATGGGCCAGGGTGCCGTCGTTCTGGATCTGGAAGCTGTAGACCAGCTGCCCGACCATGTCGCTCACCAGCAGCAAGGACTGATCCGGGGTCAGGCACAGCCCCGCCGGAAACTCCACACCCGTGTCCAACACCGTCACCGTTCCCTTCGGATCCAGCATCTTCACCCCCCGTGTCGTGGGATCCGTGAAGTAGACCATCCCGCTCGACGCCACCACGACATCCTTCACCCCGGTCTCCGTCGCGATGAACTTCTCCGCGGTGTCGCCCGTGTACTGGACGATGCGACGTCCCTCCGGCTGCGACGCCACCAGCGAACCGTCCGCGCGCATCGCCAGTGCCTGGGCTCCCGACGTCTCCCCGCGCACCGCGCTCACGGCGCCATCGGCACCCACGCGGTACACCCGGTTGGCCCCGCTGTCCGCGAAGTACACCGTGCCATCCGGGGCGGCGCACAGACCGCCTGGGAACTGGTAACCCTGTCCCAGCAACTGCCAGTCCTCACCCGGCAGGATCACCTGCGCCAGCGGCCCATTCGTGGAGTAACCCGTGGACACCGGCGTCGACCAGTCCTTCCACAGCCAGCGCAACGCATCCGGCAGGATCGCCCCGCCCTGCTTGCCGTCGTGGCCCCCGGTGCCCCACTCCTTCTTCACCTCGTACCCGGCCCACGTCAGCGCGCTGAACATGTCCTGGTTCGCCACCCACCAGTTGCCGCCGTAGATGTTGAGATCGTTGTAGCCGTCCTGCAGGAACACCCGCAGCGGCCGCGGCTCGTACTTCCGGACCAACGTCGGGTAATCGTTGCCGCCCCGCAGTCCCACGTAGGTGCCGATCGTGCTGAACACGCGACGGAACAGATCCGGTCGTTCCCAGGCAGCAGTGAACGCGCAGATGGCCCCGGAACTCGCTCCGCCAATGGCCCGCAAATTCGGATCCGGCGCAATCAGGACGCCCTTCTGCGCGACGACATCCGGAAGCAGTTCCTCCTCCACGAACCGAGCGTAACCCCCGCCCAACCCGTCGTATTCGTAGCTCCGATTGAACCGCGGCAACGCGTTCGTGCCACGCAGCGACGGGACGATTCCCGGGTTTACGAACACGCCCACCGTCACGGGCATTTCTCCCTTTGCGATCAGGTTGTCGAACACCAACGGCACCCGCCACGTGCCGTTCGTTCCCACGTATCCGCCGCCGTCCTGGAAGACCATCAAAGCGGCCGGACGACTCCCGTCGTACTGCGCCGGGACGTACACCCAGTAGTCGCGGACGGTCCCCGGGAACACCGAGTTCGTGGACGCCAGCAGCGTGTGCTTCGTCACCTTCCCATGGGGCACGGCCGGATTGAACTGCGAGTCCGGTCCCAGCTTGTAGTCGTTGTCCTGCGCCTGCACTGCCAGGCCAAGGAACGCCCCCAAGGCCAATCCTGCTGCCCGGGTCGTCGCGTCCATCCCGGACTTCTGCCGCTCATGAATCATCCGCATGGCTCCAGTCAACGCAACCCACCCATCCAGCGCAAGCCGGCCGAAGGAAGGGGGATCGAAGTTCCAAGTTTGGAGATTCAAGTTTCAAGTCCCCAATCGTAGCAGTCGACGTCAGGAGGCTGGATGAAGAGTTCCCAGTTCCCAGAAGCCAGTTCCCCTTCCACTGCCTCGTTACCTCGTCAGCTACCCCTACGAATCGTAGCAGTCGACGTCAGGAGGCTGTGGAACGAGTCCCTGATTGAAGGCCGGGTGCCCTCACCCGGCGAAGCCCAAAGGCGTAGCATCCAAGCTTCAAGCCTCTCCACCCCTGCGTCTTGAAACTTGAAACTGAAAACTTCGAACTCACGTTGAAGGCCGGGTGCCCTCACCCGGCGAAACCCACGACCCGCACGCCCATCCCCTACGCCGGAGGCGTTGCAGCCGGTAGCCCCGGGTTGGCGCGACCGCGCCTACCCGGGGTCTTGCGCGTCAAGGAGCACGCACCCCGAAGGCGGTGCGAGGATCCCCGCTCCCTGCTGCAACCCCTCCAGCGTTGGTGATCCGTTTCCCCGTCCCCAGGGTGCGCTTCGCGACCCCGGGCTACCCCCTCAACGCCTGCCCGGTCGGATCACCAGGTAACGCGCTTCAGCCCCCGGACGTGGTCGAAATGGGCGTCTCGGCTGGCAAGCGGCAGATGGTGCTGCCGGCAAAGAGCGGCAATCCAGATGTCGTTCTCGGGAATCGGGGTCGCTGCCGCGCGCAGTTCCTCACGCAGGGTCGCGTAATGATCGGCGGTGTCCTCATCCACCACCACGAGCGCACAACTCGCCTTCACGGCGTCGATCCACCGATCCAGCTTGGGTCGTTCCCTCGACCTGCGGATGCCGTACAGGAACTCGCCGAGGACGACCACGGGCAGGTGCCAGAGCCGGTCCTTGGGCAGGACACGCAACAATGCGACGTCCCCTTCGGCCCAGGCGGAGAGGGCATTGGTATCGAGCATCATTTCCAATCCTTCGGATCAACGCGGGAGAACTCCCCGTCCAACGCCTCCTGGATGCGCTGCATTTCGCCTTTTGCCAGTTGGGGAGGCGGCACCGGCCAGTCGGCGCGAGGGCGGCGCGGGCCGGCGAGCTTCTCCTGAAGCGCCTCGGTCAGGAACATCTTCAGGGAGAGACCACGGCTGGCCGCGGCTGTCTTGGCCTCCCGGAAGAGCCGGTCCGGAATTTCCACGGTGGTCTTCATCCCGTGACCCTGCCGTAAATATGGGTCACGGTCAATTTCCGGGTCTGAGATCGACAAGCCCACGCGGCGTGCGCTTCAAGGAGCACGCACCCGGAAGGCGGTGCGAAGATCCCCGCTCCCTCTGGCAACCCCTCCAGGGTTGTTGATCCTTTCCGTCGTTCCCCGGGGTGCGCTTCGAGACCCCGGGCTACCCGCTTCAACGCCTCCGGCGTAGCGCACACACCGCCGCGAGAGGGCACGCAATCCGCACGTTCCCCCGTCTTCATCGCGGCATTTGGCTGGAGCAGGGACGACTTGGGGAACTTCTTCGGCGCCGCCGCCGAGGCCATCCGCCAGTCGCCAATTCCCAACCTCGGCTTCCATCTTGAATCCGCCTCAATCTTCAAACTCCCCCCCTCTTTCTACGCCGTTCTGTGGATCCAACGGCCGTTTCCCGGTTCATCCGCTACAAGACGCCCGCCGGCGCATGCGGCATGATCCACCCCACATGAAGCCCTACTGGCAAGGCGTGTTTCCCGCCATTACCACTCAGATGCACAAGGATGGCTCGATCGACCTCGACGCCACCGCGGCCCACGCCAACGCCCTCATCGAGTCCGGCATCACCGGCCTCATCTTCCTGGGGTCGCTCGGCGAGAACCAGTCCCTCACCGCCGAGGAAAAGCGCCTCGTCATGGCCGAGATGGTCAAGGTCGTCTACGGCCGCGTCCCCGTCCTCAGCGGCGTCGCGGAGTCCAGCGTCCAGGAAGCCTGCCGCTACGCCTCCGACCTCGAGAAGCTCGGGGCCGATGGCTTCATGCTCATGCCGCCGATGGTCTACAAGTCGCCGGATCCCAAGGAATCCCTCTTCCACTTCCGCACCGTCGCGAAGTCCACCGGACTTCCGATCATGATCTACAACAACCCGCTCAGCTACGGACACGACATCACCCCCGAGCTCTTCGCGGAACTGGCTTCCACCAAGAACTTCGTCGCCCTCAAGGAAAGCTCCGGCAACACCCGCCGCATCACCGACCTCCACAACACCGTCGGCGACCGCTACGCCATCTTCACCGGTGTCGACGACCTCGCCATGGAGTGCGCCATCCTGGGCATCGACGGCTGGGTCGCCGGATCCGGCATCGCGTTTCCCCGCGAAAACCAGTATTTCTGGGACCTCACCCGCAAGGGTGAGTGGGACAAGGCCCGCGACATCTACCGGTGGTTCGCCCCGTTGCTCCACCTCGATACCCACCCGAAGTTCGTCCAGTACATCAAGCTGGCCGTCCAGGAAGTCGGCCTCGGCAAGGAATGGACCCGCGCCCCGCGCCTTGTCCTGTCCGGTGCCGAACGGAAGCAGGTCCTGAACGTCATCCACACCGGCATCAAGAACCGCCCCAAGCTCCCCAAGAAGGCCTGAAGGCCGGGTGACCCCACCCGGCGCCGTTCAACTCTCCGCCGCGTGAGGGCACGCGGCCTCCAATCCCCAAGGCGGAAGGCTGGGTGACCCCACCCGGCGCTGTCAAACTCTCCGCCCCCGCATCCGCGCCCAGACCAACCCGGCCACCCCCAATCCGATCGCCCCCCACGTTGTCGAACGTCCCCGACGCCGACGTGTACAGGGCCGGGCCGGTCGCCCGGGAATTCACCGCATCCCACGCATAGACCAGCGACTGGTATTGCGTGGGATCTCCGGACAACTGCTCCACGCGGAACTCGTAGGAAACCAGCCGTCCATCGGACGGCACGGTCACCGTCTGCCCGAAGTAACCCGTGTCAGGTTCGCCGAAGGTCGGAAACCCGGTGGTTCCGTCCCAGTCCGGCAGGGTGGAAATATCCGTTTGCGCCCGAAGGAGGGTCCGATCGCAAGCAGCGGGAGGACGCTGGCCAGCACATGTGTTTTCATGAGGGTGTAGATGAATGCACTACACATGCGGGATATCCTTGGCAAGCCACCGTTCTTGCCCTCCGCAATCCAACCTCACTGGAGTTTATGCTTTTCAGAAAAACCATCTTGCCAACCCCCCGTGTCACCCGGTTCCATCTGCCCCTCTGCTGTGGCTGGGTAGCTCAGTTGGTAGAGCATGCGACTGAAAATCGCAGTGTCGGCGGTTCGATCCCGCCCCCAGCCACCACTTCCTCGCTTCGTCCTTTTCGTTCCCTTCGCCTCCCATTTGGCGTGCGTCCTGCACCGAAGCGCCACAATCGCGATGGCGTTGGGTGCAGGCCACCAATCGGGGATCCGACCGGTCCCGACTGTACCCCGACGCCACGCGACTCCGTCATGATCCGCCCCTTCGCCTTCCTTCGCGTCGCGATCCTCGCGACTTCCCTCCTTGCCACGGGCCGCGCTGCCGCGGCGGACGTGCAGTTGCTCACGGAGGGAGCCACGCCCCGGATCCGGGTCCTCGGCAATCCGGACAACGACTGGCGGATCGAACGTTCGACCGACCTGATCACGTGGTCCGTGGACCGTTCCCTCTCCACGCTGCTTGCCGGGGACGAAACCAATGCACCGGCGAAGGCCGTTGGCGACCTTTCCACCGGCGAAGCGGGATTTTTCCGGGCTGTCCGTACCGACGGTCTCTACGACCCAACGTTGCTCCGCACGTTCCGCCTGAACTTCACGCAGGCCAACTGGGTTTCGCTCCTGACATCGGCGCGTACATCGGACACCGACGTGCTGTGCTCGCTGACGCTCGACAACGGGGCCGCGCTGACCGGCGTGGGAGCCCGCTACAAGGGGAACACCTCGTTCACCATGTCGGGGGTCAAGAAGTCGCTGAACGTCACCGTCAACTACACCAACGATGCGACCGAACTCCTCGGGTACGAGACCTTCAACCTGAACAATGCCGCCGGGGACGAGACCATCCTGCGGGAACCCGCGTATTTCACGGTGATGTCGCGGTACGCGCCCAGTCCGAAGGCGGCCCTCGCCCAGCTCTACATCAACGGTGAGAACTGGGGCGTCTATTCCCTGGCGCAGAACGGCGACAGCGACCTGATGAAGGACTGGTTCCCGAGCGCGGACGGCGACCGTTGGCGCGCGCCCAACGCGCCCGCGGGTGGTGGCGGAGGTGGCGGAGGCGGCGGCATGTTCAGCGGAGCCGGTTCAGCCCTCACCTACGTGGGCCCCAACCTTTCCCAGTACCGCTCGAATTACCAACTGCGCCACACCTCGGACACGAATCGCGCCTGGCAACGGCTGACCAACGCGATCTTCACCCTCCACTTCAA
>Ga0172373_10002192_pt1 | contig 30396 bp, 26 predicted proteins | sample Lak10m_2_FD_114546 | JGI IMG/M metagenome (GOLD analysis project Ga0172373, IMG submission 114546) | Freshwater microbial communities from Kabuno Bay, South-Kivu, Congo - kab_092012_10m | ecosystem: Environmental > Aquatic > Freshwater > Lake | place: Democratic Republic of the Congo...
CTTCGATGAGCGTCGCGCGGTCGGACTCAAGCTTGATCACCGGCCCCTCCAGCAATTGACTGGCGGCTACGCGCTCCTCTTTCAGCGCAGACAGCGCCCGCGCATACACGGCTTCGGCAATCGCATTCGCCGGGATACCCAGCTTGAGCGAATTGGCAGCCGTCCACTGCCCCGTACCCTTCTGGCCCGCAGCATCCAGCACCTTATCGACCAGGAACCCGTCTCCTGCGGGATCTTTCTGTTGCAGAATGTCTCCGGTAATTTCGATCAGGAAACTGGAAAGCTCTCCCTGGTTCCACTCTTCGAAGATTTTGCCGATCTCGCCGGCATCCATGCCCAGCAAGTTCTTCATCAGCCAATAGGCTTCGCAAATCAGTTGCATGTCGATGTATTCGATGCCGTTGTGCACCATCTTGACGTAATGCCCGGCACCGTTCGGCCCGATGTACGCGGCACAAGGAATGCCGCCGGTAACCGGCTTGCCCGGCGCGGCACCGTCGAGCGGCTTGCCGGTTTCGGCATCGACTTTGGCAGCAATGTCGCGCCAGATCGGCTCCAGGGATTTCCAGGCTTCGAACGTACCGCTCGGCATCAGGGACGGGCCGAAACGCGCACCGGTTTCACCACCGGAAACACCGGAACCAATGAAGGCAAACCCTAAGGCACTCAAGCGCTTTTCACGGCGGGTGGTGTCCTGCCAGTGTGCATTGCCGCCATCGACGATGATATCGCCCGGCTCCATGTACGGTAGCAAGGCTTCGATCGTAGTATCCGTTGCTTCGCCGGCCTTGACCAGCAGCACGATTTTGCGCGGGCGCTTGATGCTGCGAACGAAATCGGCCATCGTCTCGAAACCGATGACGCGAGCGCTGGAGGGTTCGTTTTTCTCGCAATGCGCGATGAACTCCAGCATTTTCTTCGGGTTGCGGTTGAAAACCGCGATGGTATAGCCATGGTCGGCAATATTCAGGGCCAGGTTCTGCCCCATGACGGCCAGACCAACCAGGCCGATATCTGCATTTATCGATTGCATAAGACTCTCAATTCATAAAAAAATAAATTCTATGCCACCTATTCGAGCTTGATGAAATGCTCGCGGTAATATTTCAATTCTTCGATGGATTCGTAGATATCCGCCAACGCCGTATGCTGGTTGCTCTTTTTGAAACCATCATAGATCGTTGGTTTCCAGCGGCGCACCAGCTCCTTGAGCGTGCTGACATCGAGGTTGCGGTAGTGAAAATACGCTTCCAGCCTGGGCATATGCCTAGCCATGAAGCGTCTATCCTGGCAGATGGAATTGCCGCACATCGGCGACTTGGCCGACGGGATGTATTGCTTGAGAAATTCGATCATCCGGGCTTCGGCATCGGCCTCGTTCAAAGTCGATGCCTTGACCTTGTCGATCAGGCCGGACTTGCCATGCGTGCCCTTGTTCCACGCATCCATGCCGTCCAGTACGGCGTCCGGCTGGTGCACGACCAGCACCGGCGATTCCGCAATCACATTCAGGTTGGCATCAGTAATCACCGCGGCCAGTTCCAGAACGGCATCGGTTTCAGGAACCAGGCCGCTCATCTCCATATCGATCCATATCAGATTATCGTTGTCCTGTGCCATAATGAACTTTCCCCAAAGCAATGTTTCAAACCAGCAAGATTTTAACCCAATATTAATCCAATCATGTCCGCTTTTACCGCCTTATTTCTCGGTCTGCTCGCATTCACCCTGCTCATGCAGCAATGGCTGGGGCGCCGCCAGATCAACCACGTCCGCAACCACCGCGACAGCGTACCCGCCGCCTTTGCCCGCAACATTACGCTCGAAGCGCACCAGAACGCAGCCGATTACAGCATCGCCAAATCGCGCCTGAGTCTGGCCGAAAGCGCAGCCCATACCGCCATGCTGCTTGTGCTGACGCTAGGCGGCGTGCTGCAGTGGCTGGACAGCACCATCGCAGGCACATCATTGCTGCACGGCGTGCTAGTCATCATCGCGGCCTTCGCCATCAGCAGCCTGCTGGACATCCCGTTCGACTACTACAAGACGTTTACCATCGACCAGCGATTCGGTTTCAACAAAATGACGCCCGTCATGTTCTTTCAGGACCTGGTCAAGCATGCGCTGGTAGGCCTGGCCATGGGGCTGCCGCTGCTGTTCACCGCGTTGTGGCTGATGCAGGGCGCCGGCACTTACTGGTGGCTGTGGCTGTGGTGCGTATGGGCGGCGTTCAACCTGCTGGTGCTGGCGATCTACCCCACCTTCATCGCACCGCTGTTCAACAAGTTCTCCCCGCTCACCGACGACGGTCTGAAAACCCGCATCGAGACACTGCTGGCCAAGTGCGGCTTCAAATCCCAGGGCCTGTTCGTGATGGACGGCTCGCGCCGCAGCAGCCACGGCAACGCTTACTTCACCGGTTTTGGCGCCAACAAGCGCGTGGTGTTTTTCGACACCCTGCTTGAGCGCCTCGACGGCGACGAAATCGAAGCCGTGCTTGCCCACGAGCTCGGCCATTTCAAGCGCCGCCACGTCATCAAGCGCATCGTCATGATGTTTGCCATCAGTTTCGCCGGACTGGCGCTGCTGGGCTGGCTGAAACAGGCAGCATGGTTCTATACCGGCCTGGGCGTCACCACCCCCGGCGACCACATGGCCCTGCTGCTGTTTCTGCTCGCCAGCCCGGTTCTGACTTTCATCCTGCGCCCGCTGATGGCCGCCTATGCCCGCAGCAACGAGTTCGAGGCCGACGAGTACGCCGCCCAGCACAGCAGTGCGCGCCATCTGGTCGATGCGCTGGTCAAGCTGTATCGCGACAACGCCTCCACCCTAACGCCCGACCCGCTGCACTCGGCATTTTACGACTCGCACCCCCCTGCCAGCATCCGCGTCGCACATCTGGAAAAACTGGCAGCCGCCTGAACCAAGGGAGAACAACGATGAAATACCTACTGACCGCACTGGCCCTGTTCACCGCCGGCACAGCCCATGCCGACGCCTTTGCCGGCGGCGACCCCAAAATCGGCAAACAGCTGGTAGAAAAAAACTGCATCTCCTGCCATGCCGGCAGCTTCGGCGGCGACGGTTCCGGCATCTATACCCGCGAAGACCGGCGTGTAAAAACACCCAAGGGGCTGATCCAGCAAATCCGCAACTGCAACACCAATCTTGGCCTGAAATGGTTTGAAGACGAAGAAATGCATGTGGCGAGCTATTTGAATCAGGCGTATTACAAGTTCAAATGAAATGTGGTTTTGCAAAAACTTGTGTGGGTGTTAAGTCACTTGGAGTTAATGTGTGATTTGCAAGACTTGGTCTATTTTTCAGTGTGTCTAGCAAGTCCCAGGCAAGGGGCAATTTTCAGTTTTTTTAGCCGATTGGGATGCTGACAAAAACATTATTCTTTTTTGGTATGCCTCTATGAGGCAAGCTTCATCGGCACAAGCATTTCTTATATTTTTTATCCACGCCAATTGCTCGTTTCTCAGTCCTTTCCGAGAAACACCAAATTGAACATCTCTCTTTCTTGATTCAAAAATATCAGCAAGCTTGCGATCTGCATTAGCAAGACCTGTTGATGAACAAATCAATTTTTCCACTGCCAATATCGCCTTTTCACAATCAAATGACGGTATTGGTTTTATATTATTCTCAGCATCATCAGTTATTAAAGAATTCGACGTGGCATTTTCCTCAACTTTTGCCACATTATTTTGAGGCACTTCTTCACTAAAAACAGGTTGTGCACTACCATCATCACTCGCTGATCGAGACTGTTCGTTATAACTGTCTGAATTACTTAAAACTGGTGAGGATACGATAGATGTTTGCTGCTGAATATTTTCAGCGCTACTAGAAAGTGCTAAACCAACTTGGTTTGAAGACGTTTCTTTATTAAGCGAGGATACATATTCAATACCACCAGTTAAAATAAATCCAATAAGTCCAACCCCCGTGATCTTCGCAAACAAAGTAATAGAGGTGTCCAACCACCTTGGCAGCTCCACGCCACCCTTATACCCCGTTTTATAACGGCGATCCTTTTTTGGTTCTAGGGCACTTAATACGCAGTAGCCCATGAATCCAAAAAATAACAATATGCCAAAAAATGATTTCATGTCAGCTTTTGATGATCATTAAGCAAACCATTGGTCTCAAATTCCAATTTTTCTGCGCTGATATTGATTAAAAATATTGCCAGGACTAAATATTCCCTCTTTATCACGCACAAGAGCATAGATGATCGGGGTAATCACCATTAGCCAAGCTAATGCACTTGCTTTATTCTTCGCCCTTTTGACTTGAGTCTTTCCAGATGGCGAAAGTAGTGTTAGCAAATTTATAAGGAAAAGCACTGACAAGCTTAATTTTGTAATCAAGGCAAGCACTGTAGCTAAAATCGATCGATTATCAACAAAAGTCCTGAATATCAAATAAATCATTAGGCCGGCAGAGCTAGCAACCATAATCAATGAAAGCACCATCACCCCTGATGCCCCATTATTACCTAACAAAAAAATCACAAAAATTGCCGCGTATACAAGCAATCCACTCCCAAAAACAATTGCAAGATCATTGTAGTTTCTGAAAATGACAATTTTTTCATTCCATCCCAGTACTATCCCAAGAACAACGATAATCCCCCAAACCAACAAAATATAACCGAGATCATTTTTCGCTGAGTTATTAGTTGTGTTTTGTTTTGCATCATTGAATACATTTTTTGAAGGCACAGAATAAGCCATTGTTGGCTCAATATTCTCAGGTGACGATACATTCTCGGGACCGTTTGTAGTTTTGCTTTGAACAATTTCAGCAGAATTATATGGTTGCACAGCCCCATCAGGGTACTCCTTGGTCCCTGATGATTCATTTTTAATTGGAAGAGACAAATCTGAGGTTATAGGGTACTCACTTGAAGACGATTCCCGAGCAACTGCTGTCTGAGATATGTCCTTAAGAACAGTTAAGTGGGAGCTATCTGAAATCCCTTGGTTGGCAGCATCCTCACCTTCAACAATCTCAGCAGGCTTTGCCCTTCCAAAGTAATTATCTGAATTAGCAACAGCGTCAGTGACAAAGCAAGCAATTATGCTAATGGCTAATAATAACTTGCCCATCTCTCACCACCTTTCACAATTTACTTCACCCAACCTTTGAAGGTTAATTACCTATCCAATTTCTGGATGCCATGCTGACCATAAGCAGCCCAGTTTGGAATGTCGTCAAATAATGACGACCATCTAGCACCTGACACCTCGGCCATAAGATCACGGAATTGGCCCCAATTTAGAACGTGCAGATTTGCACTCTCATCGGGGATCGAATTAAGGTTCGAGGTGTTTGCTGCCGGTCCATGAGCATATATTAGAAGCTTTTCAACAAGGTTTATCTGGTTATCCCAGTCTTCTGGAGTTTCCGACCCAGACAGACGCCCCACATACGCCTCCACCCTGCTGGCATCACGATTCCACTGCCCCCAACCTTCTTGAGACAAACGCTTAGCAAACGTTTGATTTTGTGCCTTACCAATATACAAAAGGACATCCGATCCATATATAGGGTGACATCCGTAGATCTGATATATGCCGTAGTCATGCTCCTTATCTAGGCGGGAAACCTCTTCATAAAGAAAGGGCCCCTCCCACTCGATATGGATATAGTTGATATTTTGAATATTAATCATCCTGAATACGCCACTGTGTTAGATGCCAAGCGTAACATCCAAAGCTTTAGTCATAATACCATCAGCAATCGGAAGAAATTTCGAGGTCTTGCATAATTACACCCCACTCTACAATCCACTTACATCAAACAATAGGGCCAGAGGCAATTCTAAACAAGCCACATAACCAGTTTATTCTGTCTCGTTTGCGCAGGCAAACCATTGTGCGCCTTCAGATATTCCCTAATCATTTTCGCAACCGCTTCTTCAATTTTCGCCTGTTGCTCCGGGGAAAATTCTTTCAGGGGTTCTTCTTTCAGGGAATAATCATCAGGGACAAACCACGTTTTCGACAGCAAAGAGTCGGTTTATTATCAATTTAATCCGCGTGGGCTAGAAACCTGCCCACGCGCCTACGGTTAAAGGCGTCTCAGCGAAACGCCCAGCTACCATCACGGCGCTGGTAGAGCGCGCCCGTGGAGCGTGGACGGGTGCGGCGTTCCAAGCCGTGATACCCGCCGCGCGATACCGTCGCCTCCGGCTGATCGCTCGAGGTGCGGCGATGCCGGTAGGTGATGACGGCGATCAGGATGGTCAGCAATCCGGCTGCCGCCTTCATCAGCAAGAGATTCCAATCCATACGATAACTCCTTCTTTGGCGAATGATTGCCTTCGTGATAGCAAACGGCTTGCCAGATTTTTATCTGTTAACAATCAATACATTACAGAACGCTAGAGAAGCAGCCATGTCGCCCGTTAGCAACACCAAAAGAGGATGCCGGACATAAGCCTCTGATTATTATTGCGAATGGGGTGTCTGTGCGTGGCTACAAACATAGGCTGCGATAAACGGGCTGATGTAATAAGCTCGGCAAACAGGAAAACAACCGGGGTCAGCGACAATTCTAAATAAGCTTCATGACCGATTGGTCCGGATCCGCTTGTGCAGGCAAGCCATTGTGCGCCTGCAGATACTCCCTGATCTTTTTCGCAACCGCTTCTTCAATTTTCGCCTGTTGCTCCGGGGGCAGTTGTTTCAGGGATTCCTCCGTCAGGCCCATCGCTTTTAGTATCTTCTCGCGCAATATCTGCATCGGACCCTTGCGCAGGTAATCATTCAAGTATTTTACCAACTGCTCGGTCTGCGTTTTCGATGCCGATTGCTGTTCATCGGTTGCAGCGACATGCGCTGCGTCACCGGAGCGCTTCTGGCTGGCTGCACTCAGAGCATCCAGAAAACTGTTCTGGGATTGGGGCTCGACTTTCACAGAAGCCGCCGGCAATAGTGTAGAGTCTTGAGTAGAATTGACGATCATCTCACTTGTCCCATTGATGAAGTTGAAAATTACCAAGCAAATCCCGTTCTCAAGCAACCATACGCCAATACAATGACTTACAGAACACAGGCGGCAACATCCGCCCAACCGGCAATGATTTCCGGCAAAAGCCGGCAACCCGCAACCACGACATGGCTCCTCTGATGGGGCTGATCATCGCCGCGCATGGCAAGCGTTATGACGTGGAGCTGCCTGATGGCGCCATCATCAGTTGCGTGACGCGCGGCAAGAAAAGCGAACTGGCCTGCGGCGACCGCGTCGAGATCAAGTTGACCGGGCCGAATGAGGGCGTGGTCGAGGATTTTCTGCCGCGCAGCAGTCTGCTGTATCGCAGCAACGAATACCGGAAAAAACTGCTCGCGGCCAATGTCACCCAGATCATCATCGTGCTCGCGGCCAGGCCTTCCTACTACCCGGAGTTGCTGGATCGCTGCCTGGTCGCCGCACAAGCGGAAAACATCCGCCCGCTGATCCTGCTCAACAAGGCCGACCTGCCGGAGACCGCAGAGGCGCGAGACAAGTTGAGACTGTACGAGCAACTGGGCTATGCCGTGCTGCCGCTTTGCGGCAAGCAGGACGTCGCCCCCCTGCTGCCCTGGCTGCAGGGTCAGACCAGCGTGCTCGTCGGACAATCCGGCATGGGTAAATCGACACTGGTCAACACCCTGCTGCCAGAAGCACAGGCGCATACCCGCGAAATCTCGCAGGCGCTGGACAGCGGCAAACACACTACCACGGCGGCACGGCTCTACCACCTCGACGCCAGCAGCCACTTGATCGACTCGCCCGGACTGCAGGAATTCGGCCTGGCACACCTGACGCCGGACCAGATCGAATACGCCTTCGTCGAGTTCCGGCCGTTCCTGGGAAAATGCCGCTTCAACGACTGCAAGCACCTGAACGAACCAGACTGTGCCCTGCACGCGGCGGTCAGCCGTGGTGCGATTTCCGAGGAACGCCTGCTTTGCTATCATAGAGTCATCGACCGGCCAGCCTGAGTACTTCATGCCCACCGCATTCATCAGCCACCCCGACACCCAGCTGCACATCATGGATGGTCAGCATCCGGAGTCGCCTGCGCGCATCTCGGCAATCAAGGACAGGCTGATAGCGGCGCACATCTACGACTACCTGCAAACCCATGATGCCCCGCTGGCTACTGACGAACAACTCACGCGTGTCCATCAACCGGCGTATGTCAAACATATCCGCGATAATGCACCGCAGGCGGGCATCGTACGTCTGGATCCGGATACGGCAATGGGACCGATGACGCTATCCGCCGTCCTGCACGCAGCTGGCGCAGCAACCTTGGCAGTCGATCTGGTCATGGCGGGAAAAGTCCGCAATGCTTTCTGCTGCGTGCGCCCGCCAGGCCATCATGCGGGCATGGCCAGGGCGGCCGGCTTCTGCATTTTCAACAACGTGGCGGTAGGTGTTGCGCACGCCATCGCCAGACACGGCATCGAGCGGGCAGCAATTATCGATTTTGACGTGCATCACGGCGACGGCACCGAGGAGATCTTCAGGAACCACCCCGGTGTCATGCTGTGCTCGACTTTTCAACATCCTTTTTACCCCTACAAAGGCGCTGAATCGCGCACCGAGCGCATGATCAATGTGCCATTGAAAGCAGGTAGCAAAGGCACGGAGTTTCGTGAAGCGGTGCAAAACGAATTCGCACCTGCCCTGGAGAAATTCAGGCCACAATTTGTATTCATCTCGGCCGGATTCGACGCCCATGCCAGCGATACCCTGGGCGAGTTGAATCTGGTACGCGACGACTACGTCTGGGTCACGAAATTCATCATGGATGTAGCCCACCGCCATGCCCATGACCGCATCGTTTCAATGCTGGAGGGCGGCTACGAGATTCACGCACTGGCGGATAGCGCGACGGCACACATCAAGACGCTAGCCGGCTTATAGTCATAAGCGGCTGGTATAATCGGCATCATCATGCAAATCACCACTCGCCTGGAATTCGACGCCGGCCACCGCATCCCCAGCCACAAAAGCCAGTGCCGCAACCTGCACGGTCACCGCTACGTCATCGAGATCACGCTATCAGGCGACATCATTCAACGTGAAGGCGCTTCGGAACAGGGCATGGTGATGGATTTTTCCGACGTCAAGGCTATCGCCCGCCAGGCCGTGGCAGAGCCTTGGGATCATGCCTTTCTCGTATACAAGTCAGACACCGCAGTATTGGACTTTCTCAACTCCCTGCCCGGCCACAAGACCGTGATCATGGATACCGTGCCTACGGCAGAAAACATGGCAGCAGAGGCGTTCCGTATCCTCGATGCGCTCTATCGCGACACCTACGGCAATCACTTGCAACTGGAGCGGGTAAGGTTGTACGAAACCCCCAACAACTGGGTAGATGCCCTCAAAGGACAGTTCTAGCCGGATTACCGGGTCACTGGCAAAAAAAAGCCCGCTGGATGCGGGCTTTTTTGCAGGCTATTGCAGCCGGTTTACTTCACTGTCAGCAGATAAGTGATGTAATCGGCTTTTTCCTGCGCGGTGCAGTCTTTGCCCAGAATATCCAGACAGTGCTTTTCAAAATTGACTTCCACTTTTTCCAGATCGCTGAAGCGAGCGGCATTTGCAGACGGGGCCAACGGCTTGATCGGCTTGCCGGTGGTAATGTGCTTGCCGGTCGCAGCAGGATTCTCGGTGTGGCAGGAAGAGCAGGAAACCTGCTTGCCACGCACCAGCAGCTTGCGGTTGAAGAATGCCTTGCCGGCGTCAGCCGAAGTCTTGGCCGCCGGATCGATATTCTTGGCAAAAGCCGAGTACTTGTCGGCGAGCTTCTGTGCGCTGGCCATATCGGCCATCGCAGGCAGGCTGGCAACGCCCAGTGCAACCAGCAGGGTATAAGCAAGTTTATTCATTCATGACTCCATAATGGTGGTTTGGATACAGGCTTTACGCCATTCTACAATAATTTTTTCCATGCCGCAGTGCTCCTAACGCACAACCACCCCAAAATGGTATACAAGCACATGCCAAAAGCTAATCCAGCCGTGTGATCCCACAACAGCGGGATCAATGCGCCGGCCGAAATCGTCGAGAGCAGCATCTGGATAAACGCCTGTCCGGAGGCTGCGGTGCCACGGATACGTGGGTAGCGATCAAGGGCGGCGATGGACAGCACCGGCATCGCCAATGCCATGCCGATATTGTAAAGGGCGATCGGTGCGATATTGAGTATCACATTAGAGGGAAAGTAAAGACAAATACCGATGTTGATTACCGCCACCGACAGCATCCATGCCATGGCAACCCTGAGAATGTAGCCATCGGCAAATTTCCCCGCCACGCGTCTTGCCAGCCATGAGCCCAGCACCATGCCACCCACGGTCGGCAGGAACATGTAACCGAACTGGTGTTCATCCAGGCCCAGATGGCGAATCAGAAATACCGGCGAGGCCAGCACGTACACGAAAAAACCTGCGAAATTCGCGCCGAAGGCAGTCGCCAGCCGCAAAAATTCCATATCGCCGAAAATCCTGCGGTAATCCCAGATGATTTGCCGTGGCACCAGTGGCACACGGCGCGCTATCGGGACAGTTTCCGGAAGATAACGATAGGCTGCTGCCAGAGCCAGCAACGAGTAAAGACAAAGAAAAACAAAAATAGCCTGCCAGTGAATCGCCAGCAGCAAACCGCCAATGATGGGTGCAATTGCAGGCGCCAGACCGAAAATCATCTGCACCTGCGCCATCACCCGCTGCGCCGCCACACCTTCAAACAAGTCGCGCACCATGGCCCGCGCCACCACGTTGCCGGCACCTGCGGCAGCACCCTGCACCGCCCGGAAAAACAGCAGCGTATGCGCGTCCGGCGCCAGCGCACAACCGACCGACGCCAGCGCAAATACCAGCAAGCCCCAGCGAATCGCAGCCAACCGCCCGATGGCATCGGAAATTGCGCCGTGCCACAACGTCATCAACGCATAAGGCAAAAGATAGGCGGTCAAACTTTGCTGCAATTGCAGCGGAGTCGCACCGGTATCAAGCCCGATGGCCGGAAAGGCCGGCAGGTAAGTATCGATGGCAAACGGCGCGAGTGCGGCCAGGCTGGCCAGAACGACCGCAATCAGGGTGGGATTAGGCATGGAACAAATTGTAGCGCAGGTGGCTAGCCACCTGCGCTACAACATTCTGGACATTTACGTCAGGAGATCTAGGGCAGCGCGTGGAACTCTTTGACCAGTTCGCTCGACTCGCCGTCGATCAGCTTGCGCGAGTTGCTGTCGTTACGGAACACGATGGGTTGTGACGCCAGTTGCGGGTTCTTGGCATCCTCGATGGCCTTGAGTATCAGGTCATGCTTGGGCGACAGCGAACATACCGGATCCGCCATTTCTGCATCGCCGGTCAACAGGTAGGTTTGGCAACGGCAACCGCCCAGATCTTTCTCCTTTTCCGGGCAGGAGCGGCAGGGCTCCTTCATCCAGTCATCGCCACGATACTTGGTAAAAGCCGGCGACTCATTCCACACCCATTCCAGTTCCGCGCCATCACGCACGTTCGGAAACTCCAGCCCCGGCAACGAACGCGCCGAATGGCACGGCAACACATCGCCGTTGGCAGTGACGATCATGAATACCTCGCCCCAGCCGTTCATGCACTTCTTGGGGCGGTCGGCATAGTAGTCTGGCACCACGAAGAAAACCTTCATCTTGTTGCCGACCCGCTCGCGGAACTTGTTGGTGATGGCCTCGGCCTTATCCAATTGCTCGCGGGTAGGCATCAACTGCGCGCGGTTGATGAGCGACCATCCGTAGTACTGCGTATTGGCCAACTCGACGTAATTGGCCCCGATCTCTTCGGCCATTTCCAGGATTTCCCCGATATGCTCGATGTTGTAGCGGTGAATCACCACGTTAAGCACCATGGGGTAATCGTATTCCTTGATCATTGCCGCCACCTTCTTTTTCAGCTCGAAGGTATTGGTATCGGTGATGAAATTATTGATTTCCTTGGTGATATCGTGCATCGACAACTGGATATGATCCAGTCCGCCGCGCTTGAACTCGGCGATGCGCTTCTCCGTCAAGCCGACACCGGAAGTAATCAGATTGGAGTAGTACCCCAAACTGCCCGCCTCGGCGACGATTTCCTCGATGTCGTCGCGCAATAACGGCTCGCCACCGGAAATGCCCAGTTGCAGCGCACCCAGCTTGCGGGCATCGCGCAGCACCTTGATCCATTGCTCGGTGGAAAGCTCGTTCTGCGTGTGCGTGACATAATCGGTCGGGTTGTAGCAAAAAGCGCAATGCAGCGGGCAGCGATAGGTGATCTCCGCCAGCAGCCAGAACGGCTTGGGAGCCTGATGCAGCTTGGCACCATTATTTTGTTGAGCCATGACTATTCCTTCAATGCGATCCAGGCTTTTTCCTGCGCCAGTTGCAGCATGGCCAGTACATCGGCTTCCAGATCCGGAGCATCCGGGAACGCAGCCTGACAATCCGCGACGATCTCGCCCACGGTCTTGTTGCCGTCAATCCGCTTGATGACCTCGCCTGCGCCACCGTTGAGCTTGACCATTCCCTCCGGGAACAGCAGGACGTAACCGCCCTGCGCTTCTTCCCATTGGAAACGATAGTGTCGGGCGAGGCCGAAAACGCTATCAGACTTGATCTTGTCGGACATACTGCGTACCACCCTCGATTTTCACGTCACAGCACTGCAGCATGATGGCATCGGCCAGCGCCCATAACACGTCGAGCTTGAACTGCAGGATTTCGCAGGCACGCTCCTGCATTTCGCGCGACTTGCCGAAATAGTCCAGGGTGATGTCCAGCCCTTGCTTCACGTCGCGGCGAGCCTGGGTCAGGCGGTTCTTGAAATACTGCATGCCTTCCGGTTTGATCCATGGATATTTCTCTGGCCAAGCGTCGAGACGCTGCTGGTGAATATGCGGCGCGAACAGTTCGGTCAGCGATGAACAGACACCTTCCTGCCAGGGACGTTGACGCGCAAAGTTGATATAGGCATCCACGGCAAATTTCGCAGCAGGAGAAATCAGCTCGAGCGACGTTACCTGCTCGCGCGTCAGGCCAACGGCTTCGCCCAGTTGGATCCAGGCCTCGATGCCACCTTCACCGCCTTCATTGATCGGGCCGCTGCCGTCGTGGTCGAATACTCGCTGAATCCAGCCGCGACGCACTTCACGATCCGGGCAGTTGGAGAGAATCGCCGCGTCCTTGATGGGAATGGCAATCTGGTAATAGTAACGGTTTGCCACCCAGCATTGCACCTGCTCCTTGCTCAGCTTGCCTTCGTACATCAGCACATGAAAAGGATGATGGATGTGGTAACCGCGGCCGCGCTCGCGCAGCTTGGCTTCAAACTCTTCACGGCTCCATGGGGTGTTGTCACTCATTTTTTTCTCCGTCTTTTAAAGAATAATATCCATACCGTCGTAGGAAACCTCGATGCCGGTCGATTCAAGCTCGCGGCGCTGCGAGGATTCCTCATTCAGAATGGGATTGGTGTTGTTGATGTGAATCAGCACGCGGCGTGCCTTGGGATAGGCGGCCAGCACCTCCATCATGCCTCCTGTGCCGGATTGCGGCAGGTGGCCGATGTCGCGCGATGTCTTGTCCATGAGGCCCAAGTCGATCATCTCGTTATCGGTCCAGAAAGTTCCGTCGACCATGATGCAATCGGCCTGCCCCATCAAAGGCGGCAAATGCGGCTCGATCTCGCCCAGGCCGGGCGCGTAGAACAGCTTTTTGCCGTTGCTGGTATCCTCAACCAGCACGCCGATGGTATCGCCGTCGTGGCTGTCGTAGCGGTGCGGTGAATATGGCGGCGCCTTGCTCTTGAGAGCCACCGTGGTAAACCGCAGATTAGTTGCTCCGGGAATTTCGAAACTGGAACCATCGATAGGCACTTGGTGCCAGTTAACTCCACAGTAATGGCCGAGAATATTGAACAGCGGATTACCGCTGGTCATATCATTCTTCACCATATCGGTACAGAAAATCTCGCGTTTGACCGTGCCTTCGCGCAGCATCAGCAGGCCGGTGGTATGGTCGATCTGCGCATCGATCAGCACGATGCCGACGATACCGGTATCGCGCAATGCCCTGCCCGGCTGCAACGGACCGAATTCCTGCACCTGCTTCAATACATCGGGCGAGGCATTAAACAGGACCCAGTTGACACCATCACCACTGACGCAGATAGAAGACTGAGTACGGCGCGTAGCCTTGATAGTACCCTTGCGGACGCCATCGCAGTTATGGCAATTGCAGTTCCATTGCGGGAAACCGCCGCCAGCACCGGAACCTAAAACGTGGATATGCATATCTTGTATTCTCAAGCAAAACGGGCCGCATAGGCGGCCCGCGACATCAGCAACTTAGCGGTTGCAAACGTACATGGTCACTTCAAAACCGAAACGCATTTCGGTAACTTCTGGCTTGGTCCACATAACAATCTCCTTGAAAAGTTTTGATTGATTTAACGAACGTTTAACGTTCAAGTGCATTCTGGCGGGATGGTGCCGGATTGGACAGCGGCAAAACATGGAATCTCGTCTAATGATTTTCATGAGTTGCGAGCATCTGAATTGCACTAGAATGGTTATATGAAAGTCATGAAACTGGAAAACCTGTCGGGCGACTTCTGGGGCGGTCTGGCCGCCATGCTGGTAGCTCTGCCCTCTGCTATCGCCTTCGGCGTGACGATCTATTCCCCGCTAGGCGGATCCTACGCAGCGCAGGGTGCCGTGGCCGGCATTCTCGGCGTTACCGCGCTCGGCCTGCTGGCCCCCGCCCTGGGCGGTACCAACCGGCTGATCACGGCACCGTGCGCCCCCGCTGCCGCGGTGCTTTCCGCTTTCATTATCGAATTCCTGCACAGCAATGGCGGCAGCGTCGAATCGGCCCTGCTGATGCTGGCTTTGCTGGGCCTGATGGCAGGCGCCATTCAGGTCACCTTCGGCAGCATAGGCCTCGGCAGACTAATCAAATACATGCCTTACCCCGTGGTCAGCGGCTATTTAAGCGGCGTCGGCCTTTACATCATCGCCAGCCAGATACCCAAGTTCCTCGGCGTACCCAAAGACATCCACTTCTGGGAATCGCTGATTTCGCTGCCGCTATGGAAATGGCAAGGCATCGTTGTCGGTCTGGTCACCATTATCGCGATGGTCGTCGCCCCGAAAATCACCAAGGCCATACCAGCCGCGATCATTGCCCTGCTTTCGGGCGTGGCCACCTATTTCGGGCTAGGGTTGGTGGATGGCTCCCTGCTGTCGCTGGCGGGTAACAAATTGGTTGTCGGGCAACTCGGCAGCAGCGGTGGCGGAAGCTTTACCGACATCATTGCCGGACGCTGGAATGCGATGGGCGGCCTGAGCTTGGATGACCTTACGCTGCTGATCATGCCGGCCCTGACCCTGGCGGTACTGCTGTCCATCGACACGCTAAAAACCTGCGTCGTACTGGATGCGCTCACGCGCTCTCGGCACGATTCCAACCGAGAGCTGATAGGCCAGGGTATCGGCAATATCGCCTCGGCTATCATCGGTGGCATTCCCGGCGCCGGCACCATGGGCGCCACTCTGGTCAACATGTCCAGCGGCGCTGTCAGCCGCTTCTCTGGCATCTTCGAAGGCATACTGGCACTGATCGCATTTCTGCTGCTGGGGGCGCTGATCGCCTGGGTTCCTGTCGCGGCACTAGCCGGCATCCTGATCGTCATCGGCCTGCGCATGATCGACCTGCATACCTTGCAATACCTGAAATCGCGCTCGACTGTGCTTGATTTCGTGGTGATTGTCGCCGTGGTCATCGTGGCCCTGACAGTCAGCCTGATCGCCGCGTCCGGCACCGGCATCGTACTCGCCGTCCTGCTCTTCATCCGCGAGCAAATCGGCGGCAAGGTAGTTCGGCGCAAAGCTTACGGCGACCAGACCTTCTCAAAAAATATCCGCTGCCAGGAAGAAATGGAAATCCTCGTCAAGAATGGCGACCGCTCGGTGATACTCGAACTGCAGGGCAGCCTCTTCTTTGGAACGACCGACCAGCTCTATACCGAGATTGAGCATGAGCTGAAGAAACGCGAACACCGCACCTATTTCATACTGGATATGCGCAGGGTACAGTCCGTAGACGTCACGGCTAGCCACATGCTGGAACAGGTCAAGGACATGCTGGCGGAGCGCAACGGTTTCCTGATCTTCGCCCAGATCCCGAAGAATCTGCCGAGCGGCAGGGACATGAAGCAGTATTTCGACCATGTCGGCCTGCTAAAGACTGAAAGTCCGGTCAAGGTATTCGACGAGGTCGACGATGCCATCGAATGGGTGGAAGATCGCATCCTAGCCGATGCCCAGGTCGCACGCCCGGAGGAAACCCTGTTAAACCTGCACGAAATTGAACTGTTTGCCGGACGTAAGCCGGAAACCCTGTCCGCCCTGGAATCCTGCATGGAACAGCGCTCCTTCAAGGCCGGAGAAACCATTTTCGCCGGAGGCGATAGCGGCGACGAGCTATACCTGATCCGGCGTGGAGAGGTGCGCATCCTGATGCTGGTGGACGAAGGCCGCAGCCACCACATCAGTACCTTCGGACGTGGCGCTTTCTTCGGTGAAATGTCCTTTCTCGACGGCAACCCCCGTTCGGCAAGCGCCATCGCTTACTGCGATACCGATTTGTACGTGGTATCGCGAAAAAACTTCGATCTGTTACTGGATGAACACAAGAGAATCGCTATCAATCTGCTGGAAGGGCTGGCCAGAGTGCTGGCAGGCAGGTTGCGTTACGCCAACGCTGAAATCCATGCGCTTGAGGCATAAAACCCTAAGCGCTCAACAAACAAAAAAGGCCGGATCTCCGGCCTTTTTTCGTCAAAACCCCAACCAGGGATTACTTCTTGTTGACAGCATCCTTCAGCGACTTGCCGGCAGAGAAAGCCGGTGTCTTGGAAGCAGCGATCTTCAGCGCAGCGCCAGTCTTTGGGTTACGGCCTTCACGAGCTGCACGCTGGCGGGTCTCGAAAGTACCGAAACCAATCAGTTGCACCTTGCCACCATTCACCAGCTCGGCACTGATGGATGCGACTGTTGCATCCACCACGGCAGCGATGTTGGTCTTGGTCACACCACTCACTTGCTTGGCGATGGCGTCAATCAGTTCTGCTTTATTCATGTGTTTTTTTCCTCTCTGTGACAGGGTTTTATAAATTACAAATTCTGGTCGGCCAGCGGCCCGCCTGAAGCACGGGGCCGTGACAACACCGATACCGTAGCACAATTTTCAGCGTGGATGGTGGTTTTGTGCTTTAGCGAAAGAAAAAACCGGCCGCAACATACACATCCTGCAAACACTATACCCACTCTGGATAGAATCGCAATTTTTGCCTATGACATAGCTCAATCATGAATTGGCCGATATCGATAATGATTCCGCCCGCAAACGATTATGGAGTTCGGCATTTTTTCACGCCAACATCATGAAGTTGCGCCATACAATTTATATCTTAAGTAACATATCATTTGCATCATTATGATTTACATATGATTTTTGCTAGTTGCATTAGTGAAAAAGCCGTGTTAGAGTAACAAACAATCATTATCTAAAAGCACAACTAAACTATCTTGTTTGCTTTAATCAATCGTTCGCTGCTTCTATTGTTGTTGGTGGCCGCTCCTGCCTACGCACTGGAGGAGGTCGTCCTGAGCTTTGCCGTTAAAGGCTACACCGTTGTGGGTAATACCCTGCTACCGCAGACCGAAGTGGATACGGTGCTGGAACCTTATACCGGCGCCAATAAGAACTTTGGCGACGTCCAGCAGGCACTGGAAGCACTGGAGTCCCGCTATCGCAACGCAGGGTTCAGTGCGGTGCAGGTGATCCTGCCGGAGCAGGAACTGAACCAGGGCATGGTTCAGCTACGCGTAGTCGAGGCACACATCGGCAATATCGGCATTGAAGGCAATGAGCATTTTGATGAGGAAAACATTCGTTACAGCCTGCCTCATCTACGTGCAGGGGACACTCCGAACGCCCGCGCAGTAGCGCGCAACCTGCGTATCATCAACGAAAGTCCGGCCAAGAATGCACAAGTCACGCTCAAGGCGACTGACGACGACGAAATCATCGACGCCGAGGTCAAGGTGGCCGAGGAAAAAGCCTGGAAGGCTTTCATCAGCTTCGACAACACCGGCACCCAGGAAACCGGCAAAGGTCGCATCGGATTTGGTTACCAACATGCAAACTTATGGAATAGCGACCATGTATTGACTCTGCAGTACGTGACCTCCACCTCCATGCCGGAGAACGTCAGTATTTACAGTCTGGGTTATCGAATTCCGTTTTACGAAGTCAACAAGACTCTGGATATCTTTGCGGCCTATGCGGATACCAGCGCCGCCACCGCATTGGCGATTCCGGGTCTGGCGGGCGGCGCTGGTGCCGGCATCGCCAATAGCATCAATTCCAACGGCAAGGTTCGCATAGTTGGGGCAAGGCTCAATCATTACTTTGAACACATCGGCAGTTACGAGCACAAGCTTGCGCTCGGCATCGACAGCCGTGACTTTTTCAATTCCAGCAGCCCGCTAATAGTAGGTGATCCAGCCATACACAGAAGCTATAAACTGACGCCTGTCAGCCTGGGTTACGACGGCTCCCTGAAGGGCGAGACCTCTGAAACCAGTTTCTACGTCAGCCTGGCCAGCAACATTCCCGATCGGGGCAAGAACGGTGACAACGCCGCATTCAGGAATGCCAAACCCTGCAGTCCGGGTGCAGGAGGGATAGCGATCGACTGCGTCGGGACCGACTATAAAATAGTTCGTTACGGCGCGACCTTTGCCAAGGCAATTCCAGGCGATTGGCAACTACGTGCAACCCTAAGCGGACAATATACCCCGGACGCACTGATGCCCGGCGAACAGTTCGGCCTGGGTGGGGCCAGCTCGGTACGCGGATTCACCGAACGCGAGCGCGCAAACGACAACGGCTACCAGGGCAGCCTGGAACTGTACTCCCCCGATCTCGCGGGCAAACTGGGGCTGGAAAAAGGCAACGTGAGAGCGCTACTGTTCTACGATGCCGGATTTGGCTGGGACAAGGCCCCCTCTCCGGATGGCGCCACCGACACCTCACTGGCCAGCATAGGTGCCGGGATCCGTTTTGGTATCGGCAAAAGCTTCAGCATGAAGTTCGATTACGCCCATGTTCTGGATGGCAACAGCCCGTCGATCAGCAATGCGCACGTCGGCAACGATAACCGCGGCCATGTCGCGATGGGCTACGTCTTCTAAGAGGTTGCCGAGCGCATCCCTCCTTTCATCTGCCATTTCCTGCCGTTCATCGCCGGCGCTGGACTGTTGCCGGCGCAAGAATATAATGGCTACAAGTGTTAATGGGTTTATAGGAGCAAGGTAAGCTTTCTTTCAGAATTGACCCAGTAGCCCACAATGGCGGGCGCGGGAGGTAAAAATGAAATCCAGATCGGACAAGAAGAGTTCATTCCGTCAAAAACTGCTGTATGTTGCGGTGGCGGCATGCTTCAGCAGCCAACCAGCTTATGCCAACCCGGTTGGCGCACAGGTAGTCCGGGGCTCCGCCAACATCAGCCAGCAAGGCAGCGTGATGACGGTGGTCAACACCCCGGGGACCATTGTCAACTGGCAGAATTTCAGCATCGGTACTGGCGAGACCACGCGTTTCATCCAGCAATCCGCCAGCAGCGCGATCCTCAACCGTGTCGTCGGCGTAGACCCCTCCTCCATCCTCGGCAACCTGACTTCCAACGGCCGGGTTTATCTGATCAATCCCAACGGGATCCTGTTTGGTGCGGGCAGCCGCATCGATACAGCGGGGTTTGTCGCGTCCACGCTCAACCTCAGCGATCAGGATTTCATCAACGGGCGTGACAACTTCAGCGCGGGTGCGATAGCGGGCAAGATTAGCAACCAGGGCAACATCAGCACGCCTTCGGGCGGCTCGGTCTATCTGGTTGCCCCCGACATCGAAAACAGCGGGATTATCACCAGCCCCAACGGCGAAATCATCCTTGCAGCAGGCAAGACCGTGGAATTGGTAGATACCGCCAACCCCAGCTTGCGCGTCAAATATACCGCCCCCGAAGGCCAGGCGGTCAACATGGGACAGATCATCGCGGAAGGCGGCAAGGCCGGCATCTACGCCGGGCTGATTTCGCAGCGCGGCACCGTGAGTGCCAGCAGTGCGGTGGCACAAGGCGGCAAGATCTACTTCAAGGCTACCCAGGCTGCCACGCTGGAGGCCGGCAGCCAGACCACAGCCAACGGTAATGCCGGCGGCAGCGTTACCGTGCAGTCCATGACAGGCGACACCATCATCGATAACGCCTCTGTCGGTGCCAGCGGTACGGCTGGCAATGGTGGCAATGTGCAACTCCTGGGCAATCATGTCGGACTCACAGGAACTACCCGTGTTGACGCCAGCGGCAAGACCGGTGGCGGTACCGTGCTGGTGGGCGGTGATTATCAGGGCAAGAACGCTGCGGTCCAGAATGCCAGCATGACCTACTTCGGTCAGGACGCCAGCCTCAATGCCAGCGCCACCGACAATGGCGACGGCGGCAAGGTCATTGTGTGGGCGGACGACACCACACGCGCCTACGGCAACATCACATCCAAAGGCGGCGCAAATGAAGGCGATGGCGGGTTCGTGGAAACCTCCGGACACCGCTATCTCGACGTAGCCGGCATCCGGGTAAATACCAGCGCATCTTCAGGCAACTACGGGTTGTGGCTGCTGGATCCCTCGGATATTACCATCACACATTCGCCCACCAATCCGGTAACCCCATTTGGTGGAACATTCAACCCCGGCGGCGCAACCGGGACTGTTTCGGATTTCGACATCAACCTGAACCTCAATGGCGGCACCGATGTTCTGATCAGAACATCGGCTGGTACCGGTGGAGCGGGCAATATCGTGATCAATGGCACGGCGGATGGTGGCGGCGCCGTGACAATTCAGAACAGTAGCGGTGGTGCCAGGACGCTCACATTAGACGCGGATGGCGGCATCAACATGCATATCGGCGCTTCGATCAACGGTACCTCAGGCAACCCACTAAGTGTCGACCTCTCTGCGGCTGGTGGGAATATCTTAATCGATGGTTCCATTGTCAGCGAAGGTGGTGACATCACGCTCACCACGACGGGTGCCGGCCACAACATTACGACAACAGGTTTGGACTCCAGGCGCAATGACGCCTTGGCCAATTCGGGCAATGTCACGGTCGACGCTTCCGGCAATGTCGATATATCGTCGATCCAGGCCAACGGGATGAGCAGTTTCAGTGGCAACGGGTTTAATGGCGGCAACGTCGACATTACCGGCAACACCGTGCTGTTAAGCACTATCGACGCTATTGGCGGGGACGCCTATGCTGGCGGCGCATTCAATGGCGGCAGTGCCGGCAATGTCACTTTGCGGGCACGGGACAATCCCGGTGCCGGTTACCCGTTGACGTTCAGCTCCATCCTCGCCACCGGCGGAACGGGCGGTACATTTCCCGGCGCTTCCGGTCTTGGCGGCACAGTAAGCATACGCGCCGATGCGATAGATCAGGTCGCAGCCGACATTCAGGCACCCTTCGTCTTTATCCGCCCGAACAGCGATCGCAATATCAGCCTTGGCGTAGCGTCGTTGTGGTGCTCTGGCAGCGCCGCATGTGACCTGGAATTGGCCGCCGGCCTTCTCGATGTCATCGATATCAAGAAACTGACCATTGGTGATACCAGCCTTGCCGGCAACATCACCCTTGCCGGCGATGTCAACCTGAAGCCCGCTTCCGGCGGCATGGAGATTTCCCTCCTTACCTCAGCTAGCGGCAAAATCGATGATGGCGGCAATTCTTTCAACAATGTTTCTGTTGTCAATTTCCCGTTGATCAGCCTGCTGGCAAGTTCCGGCTCGGTATGGTTAAACGGCGGATCGCATGATTTCGATGCCATTACTGGTAACGCTAAAGCTAGCGCAGCAGCGGGCAACATTGGCGATTTCCGCATCAACCTATTCAACACTTACTACAATCAAACTGTAGTAGCCGACAACGCCGGGCGCATCCCGGGGCTCACGGGCGGCATCGAGGCACAGGGCAACGTGACGATTTCTACCGTGGAAACGCTCAGGGTGGATGCTCCGGTCAAGGCATTAGGCGGAGGCATCGCCCTCAATGGCGACACATCGGTCGAAATCAATAACGATACACAGAACATTTTCGGCAGGGTCGAAGCCTTGGCCGGTTCGGTCACGATCAGCTCTCTCGGCAACATCGAATTCTCGGGGGAGGCCAAATCCGCAACAGGGGGGGTTTATGCCACCTCCACCAACGGCAGCATCTTTATCAACAACTTTAACGGCGATGGAATATTCAACGGTTCCATCCTTGCCGCTGCTCCAGACCCGGCGATTGACAGTACCAACGCGATCAAGCTCGATGCGGCACATGTAGTCATCAACCATACCTCTGGATTTGCGGCTCCGCCGATACCGCTGGGTACTGCTATAGTCAACGCAACATCGGGTGATGTCGCGATGCCTTTGCCCGGCGCCGTGATAGTGACTCTGGGGTCGGATGATAACGTTGATATCGGCAATCAATTTTCACCATACGAAGGCGGCAACTCCGGGGTGAGCATGGCCGAGTTGGGAGAAATCAACGCCCCCAATGGTTTTATTACCATCGGAAACAGCTTGTCCGACACCATCGTAGATGCCTCCATTACGGCTGCCGGCAAGAATCTCAGGCTGATTGGCAAGAGCATATTACAAGCCAACGGCCAGTTATTTGTGAATCAATCCTCAAACCTTGTGTCGCTGGGTACGGGCAACATCGTTGCCAACAGTCTTGAACTGAATACAGCAAACGGGACCGCCGATTTCACCGGCAGCGGCAATCAGGTGAACTTGCTGTCCGGTACGACGAGCAGCGACTTCAGCTACTGGCAGGCCGCCAACCTGACCATCGGCCAGCAGACCACGGGGATCGTCGCTGGCGGCAACGTTGACGTACGCAGCACTGCCGGCAAACTGAATGTGCTGCAAAGCGTGGATGCGGGCAACACTAATCTTTCGGGCAAGATCTTGCTCGCTGGCGCTACCGGTGTCGATGCCAGCAGCCTGCCATTAAACGGCTTTATTACTGCCGGACAATTCGGCAACCTGGACATTCTCGCTACCAACGACGGTGGTACCACGCTGACAGCAGGCAACGTCCTGCTCGGTGGTGCAGGCGGCCATGCATACAGTGGCGGCGGAGTCAGGATCGCCACTAACGGCAACGTAACAATCGTCGGCAATGTCACCATGGATGGCTACGGAGGCAGCATTTTTGCCGGAGGCACACTTTCCGCCGCCGGCAACATTGTCAGCAATGGCTCCGTTATCATGGGCCAGGGGCCGCAACAGTACGGGATCGAACTGTCCGCCGGCGGCAACATCGCGCTGGGCGGCAACATTACCAACAACCATAGCGCCCTGACCGATATACGCATCGCCAGTACAGGCGGCAATATCGACCTCAATACCTCTGGTGCCGCCACCACGATTAAATCAACCCGCCCCGGCACCGCTTACCTGCTTGCCTCGTCCGGGCTGATCGCCTCCACCAATCAGCAAGTGGAGCTTGACACTCAAGCGCTGGTAGCAAAAGCTGCCAATGGCATTACCCTCAAGACAAAAGACCTTGAGTTGCTGGCTACGGCCAACAGTACGAGCGGCAACATCTCGATCAAGGACACTTTCTCGGCCGATAACAATCCGCTTGCCGTCACCACCATCGGGGCGGATACCGGCGTTACGTCAGTCGGCAACGTCGTCATTACCAGCGACCGCGCGGTTCAGCTAGACAGCATTATCAGCGCAGGCGGCAGCATCGATGTCGTCAGTAAAAGGTTCGATAACTTCGCCAGTAGCGGTGCGTTAACTGCCGGTGGCGGTTGGCATGTCTGGTCGACCAATGCGGACCCATTCAACGTTACTACAGGCGATGGACAAGGCGGACTGCTTTATAACTTCAAGCAATACAATGCAACGTATGGCGTGACGCCGGTGCTTGGCACGGGTAACGGCTTCCTTTACAGCTTCGCACCTATCATTAATCCAACGCTTACCGGCACCACCAGCAAGGTTTACGACGGCACCAACATCGCGACGCTGACTCCGGCAAACTACACCTTCGCTGGAATTGCCGGGGGAGATACGATAATTGCCGGCGTTCCCACATCGACAACGTATATCGACAAGAACGTCGGAGCCGGCAAGCAGGTGGATGTCACCGGCATCAGTTTCACAGCAACAAACGGAACTGCTACAGTCTACGGCTACCAGCTTTCCTCTGCCAACTTGAGCGCAAACATCGGCACCATCACGCCGGCCAGCTTGACTCTCAACGCCGTGACCGACAGCAAGACCTATGATGGCACCACAGCTTCAGCGGGCGCGCTCGGCATCGCCGGGCTGATGACTGGCGACACCATCACCGGAGCGACTCAGGTATTCAACAGCAAGAACGTCGCGGGAGCTGGCCTCAGCACCTTGGGAGTAGCTGCTGGCTATACCGTGAACGACGGCAACGGCGGTTTAAACTACACGATCACCAGCAACACTGCACCGGGTACCATCACGCCGGCAGCGCTGACGGTTGCCGCCACAAGTACCAGCCGGCCCTACGATGGCACAAGCAACGCTACGGTAACGCTGGGAGATAACCGTTTCAGCGGCGACCTTCTCACTCTTAGTTTCGGCTCGGCAGGCTTCGCTGACAAGAACATCGGGGTTGGCAAGACGGTAAGTATCAACGGTATCACGCTGAGTGGCACCGATGCCGGCAACTATACTCTGGCAAGCACCACCGGCAGTGCTACAGCCGACATTACGGTACGCCCTGTCTCCACCTGGATTGGTGGAGCAAGCGGGGTCTGGTCGGCGGCGGCCAACTGGGATGCACTGCCGGACCTGAGCAACGTTCAGGCCGTCAGCATCCCGACTGGTGTAAACGTGACTTATGACCTGACTGCAGCGACCAACCTGCAGAACCTGACCAGTGCCGGCTCGCTGGCGGTGGGCAGCGGAACGCTCAACGTCGGCAATCTGCTGTCAACGGCGGGATACAGCCAAACCGGCGGCGCAGTCAATGCCGGATCGTTCGTGGCGAGCAACAGCTTCAGTCAAACGGGCGGAACACTCAGTGTCGGTACCACGGCCACAATCACCCAAACCTCCGGCAACCTCCTGCTTGGAAACTTCAGTGCCGGCAACGCCACGTTGACCGCGGCATCCGGCAGCATCACCGGCTCAGGCCTGCAACTCGCCGGCATATCCGCCAATGCCAGCGGGAACATCAACCTGACCAACGTCGGCAACCTGAATATCGCCACCATGCAAAGTTCAGGCGGCAACATTGTGATCGACAACACCGGTGGCGTCGTGACGGGGGCGCAGACGGTCACTGCCAGCAACGGCAGCGTACAGTTCGTCGCGCATAGCCCGATCACCATCGGTTCCGGCGGCATCAGCGCCGGCGGCAATATCGGTTTGACTGCAGGTGCGACGGCCCCGAGCAATATCGTCGTCGGTGGAACGCTACAATCCTCGACAGGCAATATCGGCCTGACTGCGGCCAACAACATTACGCAGAATGCCAACATCGCCACCGGCGGGAGCGGTGGTATCTCCTTTGCGGCCGGCAACAGCATCTTGCAGAACGCCAACCTGACCACGACAGGCGGGCCGATCAATCTCACCGCCACCAGCGGTAGCATCACCATGGCCGCAGGTACCGCGACCAATTCCGGCGGCGGTGCGATCAGCTACAGCGCCAACCAGAATATCGTGCTGGCAACAGTGAACGCCGGCACGGGGAATGTCAGTCTCGCGTCGACCAACGGTTCGCTGACCTCCCAGACCGGCGGCAGCATTACCGGTAGCGGCGTCTCGCTGACGGCAAAAACCGGCATCAAGCTGACGACCAATGCCAAATCGCTGCTGGTCACCAATACCGGCCCGGCAGGAACCGTGCTCATTACTGACGGCGCTACCGGCACCATCATCTCCGATACCCCTGCTGAAGAAGAAGAAAAAGAAGAAATCGCTAGCGATGCTGCCCTTTCGGAAGTGAACGATATCGTTCCAGGTTCCAATGAAGACTCCACCGATCTTGGTCTGCCCGGGACTGACGATCAAACCATTGGAAAGAAGAAGGAAAACGAGGAAGAAAACGGTACCACCTCCACCAGCGACGAGAAAGAGGAAAAGAAGAGTGATAAAAAGAACGCCTGCTAATGCGATCCTGATCCTCGCTGTCTGGCTGATGCTGGCACCCTGGGCTCTCGCCCAGGCGGCGGGTGTGGCCACCGTATCCAACCTCAGCGGCGTTCTTTCGGCCAAACTGACTGACGGCAGCATTCGAGTCCTGTCAGTCAAATCGGACGTCATGCCGGGTGACGTGCTCACGACGGAAAAAGACTCTTATGCCCGCATCAAATTCAGCGATGGCGGCGAAGTGACCCTGCGACCCAACTCGCAGCTCAAGATCGACGACTATAGCTACGACGAGCAAAAGCCGGAGAAGGACAGCTTTCTGTTCAGCCTGGTCAAGGGTGGATTGCGTACCGTCACCGGCCTGATCGGCAAACGCGGCAACCGCGACGCTTATCGCCTGAATACTGCCAATGCGACCATCGGCATCCGCGGCACCACTTTCGGCGTGCTGTTCTGCAACAACGACTGCGCCAACATCAAGACCGCTTCCGGCAAGGCGCCGGAAAATGGCATCCACATCGACGTGGCAGAGGGCGCCGTGGAGGTCAGGAACACGGCAGGCGCCGTGATCCTGAATGCCGGCCAATACGGTTATACCCCGTCCAGTACCGTTCCGCCGCAACCGGTGCCTAAGGAAGAGGCCGTCAAGCTATCGACGTCAACCACCCCCGAAGAAGATGGTGGATCGACCGTCGGCAAGGATAGCGATAGCAAGCAGTGCACCATCAGCGGCGGTAACTGATAACTCCTGCATTGCAAAAACTGTTTGAATTGAGCTCGGGCGGAGATTCATTTTGAGCAGGATCCTGATTGCATGGGAGCTCGGTTCCGGGCTCGGGCATACATTGCGGCTAATGCCGCTGGCGAAGGAACTCCAGGCCCGGGGACATGAGGTCGCGCTGTGCCTGCAGGATTTCTGGCGGTGTGCCGCCAGACTGGAGGATTGCACGCTGCCTTTGCTGCAAGCCCCCCTGTATCAGGCCAGGGTAGCCGGCTTGCCGGACCCGCCACTCAATTTTTCGGAAATCCTGCATCGCTTCGGCTATCTCGACCCGGATGGACTCTACTCCCTGGTTCGCGGCTGGCAAGGGCTGTATCAGCTGTTCAAACCGGATCTGGTGATTGCAGAAGCCGCTCCAACGGCACTGCTGGCAGCCAATATCCAGCATACCCGGGCAGTTGCCATCGGCAACGGATTTTTTCTGCCCCCACTGGTGACACCTTTCCCCAATATGCGCCCCTGGCTGGAAGTGCCGCTGGCACGGCTACAGAACAGTGATACGGCAGCATTGAGTACCATCAACCATGTGATGCACAGGTTCGGCCTCAAACCCTATGACAAGCTTGCTGACGTACTGGATACGAAGCGCTTCATCTTGAGCTACCCGGAACTGGATTGCTACGACCGGGGAAACTCGGCGACTTACCTGGGGGAATTGCAATCTGAAGGCGGTATTCAACCAGCATGGCCTGCGAATGGCGGCAAAAAGGTGTTCGTCTATTTGTATGGCGGCTATCGTTTCAATGCAGAGGTTCTACAATGGCTGACACAGTCCCGTGCCAGCGTACTGGTCTACGCGGGAGCCCTCGAACAGATCCCGACCGAAGCACAGACAGCCAATATCCAATACGTTCGCGCGCCGATGGATATTGCCAGAGTGAGTATGGAGTGTGATGTCGTCATCTGCCATGGCGGGCACGGCCTGGTCTGTGACATGCTGCGTGCCGGCAAACCGCTACTGCTATTGCCGATGCAACTCGAACAGTTTCTGCTTTCGGCGAATGTGGCAAGAATGGGGGCGGGAATCGTGATCAACCATGAGGAACCCCAGGCCGATCTGAGCGGTGCTCTGCAACGCTTGCTGGAAGACCCGTCGCTGGCGAACGCGGCTAAGGCGTTTGCCGAGAAATACCGGCCGCTGACGCGGGAGGTAGTAAAACAAAGACTGGCGGACAAATGCGAAAAACTGCTCCCTCCAGCCGAGGGTTCGCTGGCCGGCAACCAGTCCTAGCCGCCAGACGAGCAAGGATGGTCAAACATTACGCATGTGATCTGCCACGTCCCACAACGCTTCGGCCAGACGCATCATGACTTTTTCCTCGATGCCGATGTCGTGCATGGCGCGAATGATGCAGTACATCCACTGATCGCGTTCGTCTTCGCCTATCGGAAACGGCAGGTGCCGTGCGCGTAGCATGGGGTGACCGTAACGCTCGATGTAAAGTTGCGGGCCACCGGTCCAGCCGGTGAGAAACATGAACAGCTTCTCCCGCGCTTCGGTCAGGTCGGGTTTGTGCAACGCGCGTATGCCTGCCGCCTTGGGGTCGCTGTCCATGACGTCGTAAAAACGCTCGACCAGATTGCGGATTGTTTCCACACCGCCAAGCAATTCAAAAAAAGTCGTTTTGGCGGTGCCAGCCTCCTGCACCTTGATCATGCAGCCACCGGATGCACTTTGCTGGCCGCAAGTTTGGCACGGTCGCGAGCCTGTTCGATATTCCTGCCATTGGCGACAGCCACGCCCATGCGCCGGCGAGTGAAGGACTCTGGTTTACCGAACAGCCGCAGGTCGGTCTCCGGTACGGCGAGGGCTTCATCGACGCCTTCGAAAGCAATCCCGGTGGCCTCCACCCCGCCATAAATGACGGCGGAAGCACCCGGCGCGCGCAGGCTGACATCCACCGGCAAGCCAAGAATGGCGCGCGCATGCAGTTCGAACTCGGACAGGCGTTGGGTGGCAAGGGTGACGAGGCCGGTATCGTGCGGACGCGGGCTGACTTCGGAGAACCAGACCTGATCGCCCTTGACGAACAGCTCTACCCCGAACAGCCCCAGACCGCCCAGGCTGTCGGTCACGGCCTTGGCGATTTCACGGCTCTTGTGCAGGGCTTTTTCATTCATGGGCTGCGGCTGCCAGCTTTCGACATAGTCACCCTTGACCTGCACATGGCCGATGGGGTCGCAGAAACAGGTTTCGACCTGACCGGCGGCATTCCTGGCACGCACGGTGAGCAGCGTGATTTCATATTCGAAATCGATCTGGCCCTCGACGATGACCTTGCCCTTGTTGACGCGTCCGCCGGAGGCTGCGTAATCCCATGCCGGAGCAACTTCGGCGGGATTGGTCACCCGCGACTGGCCCTTGCCGGATGACGACATGACCGGCTTGATGAAACACGGGTAGCCAATGCCGCCGTCGATTGCCGCCTGCATTTCCTGCAAGCTTTCGGCAAAGGCATAAGGCGAAGTCGGCAGTCCGAGTTCCTCTGCGGCAAGACGGCGGATGCCTTCGCGATTCATGGTCAGTTGCACCGCCTTGACGGTAGGAATAACCGTCGCCAGCCCTTCCCGCTCGATCTCGGCCAGCGTATCGGTATTGAGCGCCTCGATTTCAGGCACGATGAGGTGCGGACGCTCCTGTTCGACCAATGCGCGCAAGGCAACACCATCGGTCATATCGATCGCATGGCTGCGATGGGCGACCTGATGGCCAGGGGCATTGGGATAACGATCGACGGCGATGACTTCGACACCGAGACGCTGCAGGGCAATGATGACCTCCTTGCCCAGTTCGCCGCAGCCCAGCAGCATGACACGGGTAGCAGAGGGGCTTAAAGGGGTACCGATTTTCACGTATAGGCTCCAGCAGGTAATTTAGCTGGAAATTTTACCACGCAGCGAAGCCTGTCGCTGACCGCCGAAGCTATTCGCTGCTCCTGAGTCCGTGTTTTTCCATACGATAACGCATCGCCATGCGCGACAAGCCGAGCTTGCGTGCGGCTTGCGATACATTGCCATTGGCGGAGCTCAGCGCCTCTTCCATCAGCAGACGTTCGGCGGCCCCTATGGTCAAGCCGTCCATTCCGTGGTTATCCGGCATGGCTGTTGCCTTGTGATCAATCGTAATGGCAAGATCGGCCGCTTCAATTGCCATCCCCTTCGACAGCAACGCGGCGCGGCTGACCAGATGCTTGAGTTCGCGCACGTTGCCAGGCCAGTTGTATCGATCAATTGCAGCTACCGCATCCGGCGCAAACGGGCGTGCCGCCAGACCGTAGCGACGCCCGGTATGCGCCAGGAAATGACGTGCCAGCAA
>Ga0172373_10002193_pt1 | contig 30395 bp, 49 predicted proteins | sample Lak10m_2_FD_114546 | JGI IMG/M metagenome (GOLD analysis project Ga0172373, IMG submission 114546) | Freshwater microbial communities from Kabuno Bay, South-Kivu, Congo - kab_092012_10m | ecosystem: Environmental > Aquatic > Freshwater > Lake | place: Democratic Republic of the Congo...
CAGCAGAGATTCTGCCAAGCGGTAGCGAGGTTCTGGAACTCCAGGTCAGCGGCAGCGTTCGCCCGCTCCCGGAACATCTTGGCGAGCGAACTCGGATTCGCCGTCCACAGGAGCGACGTAGACGCCTGCATCGGGAGCAGACCCGCCGCCGCCTCGTAGATGCGCTTCCGGTCGATCATCTTCGGCTCCGCCCCGTAGGCGATACGATACGCCTCGGTTTCGGAGTCGATGTACCGGAGGTAGGAGCCATAGGCGGATTGCATCGCCCGACGGAACTCCTCGACCGCCTCGTCCCCGGCGAGGGCTATACGGGGCGGGACGATGAAGTGGCCCGGATGGAAAGTATAGCGCGTGCTCTCTTGCGAGGGCGAGCCCTCCTCAGAGCGGTCTGCGCCGACGTAGTGGCGGATTAGCTCATGGGAGACGCGCCGCGAGATACCCGCCACGAAGAAGGTCATCTTCGCGTGATATGAGACGCTCGCGTGCGGGAGGATGTCCCCCTCGGGGAAGAGCATCCTTTGGATGTACTCGGCGTTGGACTTGCGCCCCGCCTTCAGCCCATAGCTGTGATAGCAGCTACGCCCGCCCAACTCAACGAGCAACTCATTGTCGGTTAGCTCGCGATCTTGCTCGGCTTCGACCCCGGCATGAGGAAACAGCGCGAGCGCCCGGTCGTTCATGTCCCCCGGTAGATCGTCCGGGACGCACTCAGGACGGTAATCCCGGACCCAATCAAGCATCTGGTTCAGGCCCTTGGGGATGAGAGCCATCTCCGCCACCGGGAACACCGACGGCGAAAGGATCAGGGATACTTGATTCATCGCGAATTACCGGAGGGCTTCCGTCAGGTTCAGCTGAATCTCTAGAGCATAGAGGCGGTGCTCCTGATCGACGATCTCGGGAACGAGACTCTCGACCAGCTTTTCGAGCTTTCGGAGCGTTCGGTTCTTGACTCGCGTCCTGTAGGTAGCGAGCGCCTCGCGGGCGGACGGGTGACCGCTCTGGACGCAGTGAAGAAGCTGCTCGTCGCTGAGCCGGGGGAGAGTCGTTTCTTTCAGGGGCTTCAAGGTCTTCATAGGTTTTACCTCCGATCTTCTTACGCTTCCGGGAGATCGGAGATTCAGATCAAGCCTCGGATCGTCCGGTCTACGGCCTCGTAGAGGGCGTCCTTGGTCGTCTCGTTGACGAGTACCCCGTCGAACAACCCAGACCCCACGCCGTCGAGCGCCGTCTCAGACTCGTGGGCCGACGCGGGTAGCTCGGTCCCCATCGGGCGGGTGACCCGGATTACGCGCCCGCCGTTGCGGACGACGGCCCGGACCTCATTCGGGAACCGCACGTCGCTGATGCAGAGGTTCTTCTCGCCCTCGGGGAGGTGGTTGAACAGGTAGTCCACCCACACGTCCGGGTACAACCTCCGGCCCCAATCGGTGCCGAGCGTCTGGAGCGCGACCCGCGCCGACAGGTACTCGGGCCACTTGGCGTGGCAATCGAAACAAGTGTACCGCTCTAGCGGGTCCGCGTCCGGCCAAAGTCGGAGCGGGGTCCCACACGTCGGGCACTCCCCGCTCATGCGGTACGCCTTGACGGGCTCATTGCGTAGGTGAGACGGCCCCCACAGGTTCTCGTGGGGGATCCTCGGGAAGATCCGGGAGATCATCTCCTTCAATGGGGCGGCGAGGCTCACCTTGCGGAAGCCGTAGCGACCCACGAGGTAGTCGCACACGGTGTCTTTGCCTGATCCCGCCTTCCCGGCGATCCCAAGAATGACCATCTCAGTTCTCCGGTGCGACCGCTTTCGGCAAAGGAGCACCCTCGGCCTTGAGGTAGACGGGTAGCTCTTTCACCGCCACGGTCCACGCGCGCGAGGACGCCTTGATGTTCGCGGCGTGCTTCTCGGCTTCCTCCTTGGAGGCGAAGACCGCGCAGTTCGCTAGGGAGTTGACGTGTTGGTTGGTCGTCAAACTCGCTGAAAGAACTTGACGCAGCGACATCACGACCCACGCGCTTTTCAACAGGAACCGCCCTTCGACAAGAAGGGTACCCGATGGAGCGTCTCGTCAGTGAACGTAGCGAGAAGTAAGTCCGCGATCTCTTCGCCCCGCGACTCGACGAGATCCGCGATCTGGTTCTCTAGCCAGTCCTCAAAGCCGTCCGGGAGGGAGTCCCGGTGGTGAGACATCGCGTAGAGAGCGATTGCGAGCCGGACCTCAATCGTCGGCGGATCGAAAGACGAGCGATCTTTCTGATCTTCCCACCAGGCGTCGCACAGCCTCCGGTACGTCTGGGCGATTTGACTGACGAGTTGTAGAGGGAGGGGGTGGGTCATACGACGACCTCTCGGGTAGCGAAGAACTCAAAGTTCTTGGGTCGGGAAGTCAGCTCGAAACTCGGAACGTCGCTCACCTTCAGCCAGACGATTGCAGACCACTCCTTCTTGGATACGATCTCTGCGTGGGAGAGTCTCGCCCCCGTCTTGAAGACGGCCTCTAGCAGCCTAGACAGGCCCGTGGGGCTAGGGTCGATTGTTACCTTGAAGGCGACGCGACCTGCGGTGGAGAAACTGATCGACAAGATACTTACCCGCTCCGATAACGAAATCCGCGCCCGTCAAGCAGACGGAACGCCGTTCGCAATCATCCACAGATGAAAACGAACCCCATCCGGCGCAATCAAGTCGAACTCAAGGTGTTCGACCGACTGGGTTTTCTCGTCTCGGAACGTCAGAGTGATCGTCTCGATTTCCTCTCCATTGAGGAAACCGTGTTCGTCCTGACAGTCCTCGTCTCTTTCGGACACTCTCGCCTCGTGTATCCGGCGTCGATAAGAGCGATACGGGACGCTCTAGCTTCCGGGACGGTACGCGACCTAGTCGAGAATCTCCTGAAGCATCAAGATCGGGCCAACGCTTTGTGATGGAATCCCCGCCCTCTCCATGCGCTTCTCGACGGCTCGGAGCCGGAGGACCGTGTCATGGGCGACCTCGACGGCGAGCGTCGTCTGGTTCAGTTCCCACTCAGTCCACGCCTCCCGGTTGCCGATCACGGAGTCGGGGGGATTTCTCAGTAGCTCGCGAGTTTCGCGGGCGAATACCGCCGCCCACACAGAGCGTTCCCCGGAGGTGAGCTTCCCGTATTGATTCGGCATGGCGTCAGTACCCGTCCTTGTACCAGCCGCCGCCCTTCAGCACGAAGGTCGAAGCCCCGGCGATGAGCCTCTTCACCTCGCCCTTGCACTTGGGCTTGGGACACTCTTTCACCGGGGGGTCGCTGATCTTGTGGGTCCGCTCAAAGTGCTCGTGGCACTTCCCGCACTCGTATTCGTAGGTCGGCATCGCTCTAAGGTTACGCCCTACTGCGGACAGTAGAACGTAACCTCGTAGCGCGTACCGGCGGGGCATCCCCACAGTCCCGTGCCGTCGTCATAGGCGTAGGCGTAGACTTGGGGGCACGTCCGGTGGACCAACTCGGTGTAGCCCGACGTGGCGACGGGACCCGTGCGGCACGCCTCGGGCGATACCGGAGGCGTCGGGCAGCAGTACGCTTGCGCCGGAGCGTCGGAGGGACTCAAGCCGGGGGACACCCCCCATTGGTCATAAGTCAACCGTCCGCAATCTGAATAGCAACCCGCCGGATCCATGTCGCTCGGGTTCGTGGCGACCATGCTGACATCGGAGTACTCGGGGTACATCCCGCCCGTCGAAAGGTTCTCGCTCGTCGGGCACTCGCTCATCGGCAACGTCGAGCAATCGATCTCGCCGCCCATCGGACCGCCCGCGCACTCATCAAGCACCCGCACTCGGTAGGGGAGCGTGAACCCGTCCACCATCGACGTGTCCCATGAGTCGGTAGCCGGGAGCCGCATCCCCGTGGGACTAGAGGGATTGACCTGACACGTCTCAGCGAGAACACCGGGAAGGCATCCGAAGGTGCCTTCAAACTTGGAGTCGATAGGCGGAGCGCACCCGTCCGTCGGGCACGAGAACCCGTCGGCAGAGGGGCCACCGCTTTGACCGATGGTGCATCCGTTCCCGGTCGTGTCGCAATCGAACCCCGGCCAAAAGCGGGTCGCCGCTACACCGATGTCGGGGATCGGGTAGTCGTAGAACCCGCCGGGAGCTAGCTCGATTTGGTTGGGCGTCGCGCTCGCGAGGGAGCCTCCTCCAGAGCCAATCAAGTAGAACACCCACAACGGATCCGTCTCGCACCCGTTGATGATGCGGAGCCGACCCGTCTGCGCGGGGAGACCCGCGTCGCTACCGGAGTCAACTTCCCCGGCATCGAATCCAGCATCGAATCCGGCGTCGGTTTCAAGGGTCGGGGTGGGGCAACCTGCTAGGGCGAGGGCGAGAAGGACGGAGGCTCGGCGCATGGGATCACCTTCGGCTTGGGCCAGACGTATGGAAGCGCGATTACCTCCGTCCATCCAAAGCGTAGATAATGCGCGGGCATCTTCCGCAGGAGATTACTCCGATGCGAGGCGTGGAAGCCGGGGTCGCCTAGCCACTCAGGGTCCGGCCCTTCCCCGAACGCCGCGAGGTATCCCTCAAAGCGCGGGGCGAGCGAGTCCCGATAGCCGCGAGAGATCCACTCCCGGCACATAGCCAACCCGTACCGGCATAGGCTCGACCCGTATCCGCGCCACATACGGGTGGCGGGGTGGTTCGTCCAACCGGAGCGGGACGTGATGTCGTTCATCGCTCGGAGAATTTGGAACGCCTCGACGCGCTGCTTGCCGAGACGGGCGCGGTCAAGAACTTGAGCTGACTCTTCGTAGCTCGGATACGGAAGAAACGTCTGCATTTGTATTGGATTTCTCAATAGCGCGGAGCCTCGCCTTACGAAGTAGGCACCGTTGCCGGGACTCCCTCGCGTTGATGGCGACTCGCGCTCGGGGACAAGGTTGTTTAGCGAGGGGCCAATCCGGTCTCGTGCCGCAATGAGAGCACATACCGGATTCGTACTCGTGGACCCCCGTGACCGGGTACTTGCGGCTCATGACACCCACGCATCGAAGATCACGCGCTCCCCGCTCGGGCTGACCTCGCGGACACGGATGAGCAAGAACCGCTCGGGGTCGAGGTTCCGCTCCCGGAGGAGGTTATTGGGGTCCTTGACTTTGAAGTCAGTTTCGGCCTCGATGCCCCACTCGTACCCGTAGGCGTTGCGGTCGCGAGCCGCAAACGTGTACAGGTAGGTCGTGCTCGGGATCACGGGGTATTTTACGCCCCGCCCAAGAACCGATGAGCGACGCGCCCCGGATTCGGGGTGCGTCGGTTGGGTTCGACCTTCTTGGACATCCAATGCTCGTCGGTTTGAACGTGATTCGCCCGGACGAACTTGGCGACGTACTTGTCGAAAGATCCCATCGGGAAACCGCCCGCGACACGCACGACGTAACCTTCGCCCGCTTTGCCGGAGCTTGAGAACAAGCTCTTGAACGGGTAGAGGCCCATGACCTTCTTGGTGTCCCACGTCCCGCGCCACAAAACGGGCGCGTGCGGGATGTCGAGCAACTGCGCCCACTCCTCTACTTCGTTCCACGGGCGGGCGTTGTTTCCCGCGTCCGCCACGCCGAACAACACGTAGTAGTCGGGCAAGAGGTCGTACTCGATGGAGTGCTTGGCGTAGAGGTTTTCGCCCATGAGCCGCCACCCGTCGGGGAGGCCCAGGCACCCAATCTCGCGGGCTTTGCCTCGGACGTAATCGCGGGACGGATGGGGGGCGGAGTCGAGGCTCCGGGCGTGGCACTCGCCCGTCGAGTAGATGGTGGTGTTCTCGCCGTCCATCTTCTCGGTGACGACGACTTGCTTGCCGCCGAACATCCGGTCGATGGCGTCTAGCGTGTGGGTCTTGTCGTCGTCGGTCGCCCCCTGCGACCAAGGCAAGTGAAACGTGCGGGGGTACTTGGTCTTCATGTCTACCTCCCCGTCTTATAGACGATTTCGGGGTTCTAGTCGCAGCAGAACATACACAGCGCGTCGTCGGGGCTCACGACTCCTTATTCTCTCCTCGGAGTCCGGCGGGGCGATGAGCCTCCCACCACCGAGCACGACCGTTGTCCTTCATCTTGCCGATGGTTTCGTCTAGCTCGGTCGTGTCGCCGCAGATGTACGCGAGGACGACTCGGGCGGCGTCCTCCTCTAGGCTCTCGTAGTCGGAGCGGGCCGAGTTGACGGCGACGGCGTGCGCCCGAAGGGACTCGCTGAGAGCCTCGGCGATTTGCTCCAAGCAACTCCGCGCCGCACCGGGGGTCTCCGGGTTGTGTGAGAGCGCGTTCGCCCATGCGATCAAGTCCTCGGGCTTCATTCGACGGGAGGTCGAGTCGGTCGTCACGTCACGGCCTCATTGGTAGGATGTTGCTCGCCTCGGTCGCCGAAAGGAAAACCACCCTCCCTCGGAACGTCTCGTGGAAGCCCTTGAGAAGCGCGATGGAGCACGCGATCCGGTTCACCGGCTCATCGGCGGGGTTCGACTCCGCTTTGACGAAGTAACTCCCGTCGGTAAACCGGACGAACTCCGGGTAGCCGCCCACGAGCGACCGGCAATCTCGGAGATTCTCAGGGGTGGGGATGTCGAAGCTCTCGGTCGGATGCAGCAGCGTTGCCATGTCTAATCTCCTGTAGGTTCCTAGTATCTTACGCCGAATCGCGAAGCAACGGGTATCCGTTGCGCCAATCATCGAGGAAGCTCGTCCACTCCTGAAGCTGGATGACTCGGGTGCGGATCTCTTCCCGGTCGGCGGCGAACACGCCCCGGTACTCCCACCCCTCGGGGAACTCCCCGAAGATGCGGGTCCGCTCCAGCGGAAGCCGGACCTTGGCGAGGCCGGTCTTACGCCACGTCAGGTCGATGACTCGCTCGGCGTCGAGCACGAGCCACCCGTGGTGAACCGGGATCGACCCACTCACGGCCCAACCCTCGTAGTAGTCGAGGCGGGACTCAAAGTCACCGAGTAGCTTCACGCGCTGGGAGGTCGCGAAGCACCCCTTCCAAGGGAACCGGCGGGACGTACTTGCGAGCACCGCCCGAAGGTAGCGGTGTTGCTCGGCGGTAAGCGGAGCCGACACGAAGTCCCGGCCCTCAGCGAGCACGAACCCCTCCAAGCTCGCGTACTTCCATCCGGGAGGCGATCCTCCCAGGAGGACACGGGAGTCATTGATGAACTTCAAGTATTGTGAGAGCTGAGTCATTGGTATCTCCGTGGTGCGTTTGGGGTTCAGGGCGCTCACGGCTCATCCCCCAACAAAAACTCCCGCGCCCGACGGTACTTGTCGAGACGCTTGAGGTCTTGCTCGGTCGGGTTCCCGGCGAGCCGCGACTCATCGAGGTTGTCCGCGAGGTCCGCGAGCTTGACCGCTCGGGCGTCCGGGTTCCCGGCGAGCCGAGCGACGTACTCCATGTACGGCTCGTGCCGCTTATGAGCGAGCAGCGCGAGCGCATCGGTAACGCGGGCGGGGAAACCTTTGCCCTTGAGATCCGCGAGGGTGGTCTCGCTGTCCTCGACAACGTCGTGAAGGACGGCGATGATCGCCAACTCAAGGTCGGCGGTACCGACCGCGAACATCACCCGCAACGGGTGAAGGATGTAGGGCGCTCCGCCCTTGTCGGTCTGACCGGCGTGAGCGGTGAGCGCGATTCGGAGGGCGCGCTCGATCACAAGCCCTCCTTCATCTGGTCTTTCCAGGCGTCCCAATCGAAGTCCGGGAACACCTCCGCCATCGCGCGGGCGACGACGTAGTAGGGGACGCGCCCCTCGGCGGTGAGCGGGAACTCGCCGCTCTCGGTGGGGATCTCGCACTCCACGGGGGGGAGGTCGGTCTTGATGGTCATGTCTAATCTCCTTGGTGGAGGGGTCGATGTCCGGATCAGTTCGCAATCAGGGACTTCGCCCCGATCACGTTCCCCTTCTCGTCGCGGACGAGGTCGCCGGGGGAGGCGAGGTCGCCACGCGCGGGAAGCGCGGCGCGCACGAGCGCCGACACGACGTAGAGGGTGCCTTCGACGGGCTCGGGGAGCCCGGTCACCGCGCCGAAGGTCGCCCGCACGAGCGGGACGCCGACGACGCGACCGATCTCCTCCTGGGTGGAGGACACGCGGGCGACGCCCGCGCTGTCCAGCTCCAGGACGCCGAAGTCGTTGACCAGCTTCAGCATGTGGGGGGTGAGGTTTACGAGCTTGAGCTTGAGGTGGGTCATGTCTAATCTCTCCTTCGCTTGAATACCGAGTAACTCGGCGGGAACTAACCGGAAAAGCGACGGGGGCCGGTCGATTTCCCGACCCGCCCCGTTCCTTTCCCCTTCGCCTAAGTACCGAGTACCTCGCCCGGAACTAACCGAAAATCGACCGTATCTCGTTCGATACGAACCCTACAGCTTCCGGTAGACGAACAGGTAGTCGTGGATGCCCTCCCATTGAGGGAGCCGGACGCAATCGATCTGGTCCCATCCCCCGGAGTCGCAGAGGTCCTGAATCTGATCGTGGAAGGCGTCATCCCCGGTGCAGCCCCCGGACCCCTCCCCAATGTAAATGAGGGTACGGCCCCCAGCTTCAACATAGCGCCGGAGGCACTCGTCCGCGAAAGAGGTGTCATACGGGGGCCAACACAGGAACAAGACCCGCCCCGGATGCTCCCCGGCCTTCTCCGCTCCGCCGATGGCGATGGGGTAATGGGAACCATCGCACCAATGGTTGCGGTGCGGGTTCGTGTCAAACGTGAGGATGTCCCCACCGACTGAATCAATGAGCTTCGCCCAATACCCGGTGCCCGCGCCGATCTCAACAATCGGGCCGAGCGAGGCGATCAGCTTCACAGCCCGCTCATTCGGCACGGCCCAAGCGTACTGCTTGACGAGCGGAGAACGGTTGTCCCGGAACGCCGTCCCGGTTGCGACGCGATACCGGAAGGAGTCCCCTCGGCACGCTTCAAACTCAGCGAGGTACGGGTTGTTCATGTGTAAGCGGGCCTCCTTCAAGAGCGGGGGAGGGGTTTGAGAATCGAGCTTGCAAAAATCAACGCGGACTCGATACGGGAATTTTGGTTCGCCGGGGGACCCGACGGAGTTTACTAAGCGGTTCTGGCGCTACGGGGCTTATATTTCCCGTAGGGCATGACGACCAAGAAGAAAATCGGAATCGCGCTCGCTATCGCTCTCGCCCTCGGAGCCGTCGGTTACTTCGGGTACAGCGCGCCCGCTGAGGGGGCGCGGTTGCTTGACGGCGACTGCGACCCGAACTCGTGCGGAGGCCCGAGCGAGCCGGGGTGCTTCTGTAATCGGTCGTGCTTCTTGTGGTACTGCTGGGGTCCGACCTATTGCCAGTGCAATAACGGCTAGGGGGGCTCCTCGCGCATCCTCGACGCGGACTCAAGTTGGGAGACTTCGCGACGGAGGCGGGAAATCTCGGCTTGGAGCCGGTAGACCTCCTCGACGAGCGCGGGAACGTCTTGCCTCGCGTAAGACAAGAACCTCGCCACGGCGAGATTATGCTCGGCGGGGTCCGTCGAGGTCGTGATCGTGACGTTCTTTGGAACGGCGAGAGCACGGGCCGTGATCTCGCGGAGGGTGTCAGCCTTCATGGGAAGGCTCTTCCGATGGGAAGCGATTGAGCGTGTCCCGGAGGTCTGAGAGATTCTCGGCGTTGAGCCGGGAGTGGACCCCGATCATGTTCCGGAGCAACTTGGGGATCGGACTCGATGCATAATCGTGCATCCCGGAAACCGCCTCGCGAGTGGCCTCTTGCCACGCCGTGAGGAGTTCCGCGAAGTGGGCGATTTGCCGTTGGAGGAGCCGAACTTGGAGTTGCGCCGCGTCGCGCTCGTCTCGGGCTCGCTCTAGTAGGCGCTCGGTAGCCCGGAGAGCGTCCGCGAGCACGCGAACCTCGCTGCTGTCGAGCGGGTACCCGCGCTCAGCCATTTCTAGGATTGAGAGGTGGTCATTCGGACCAAGCGTCATGGTGGAGGGTATCTCCTAGATGAGAACTTACGCCGATACGCCGACAGCGCGGGAATAGAGTGGGGTCACTTCCCGGCGAGCGTCTCGCACACCTGATTGAAGCGGTGGATGACGCGCATGAGCGCCTGGATCGTAGCGGGAGAAGTCGAGAGCTCAGACTCTCCCGCGAGCAGCGTCAGCAGCACCGCCTCCCTCACCTTCTCGGAAGGGAGCTTACGGGCGGGCTCGGGCTTCTCTGATTCGGAGACGACCGGGGGGACCGCGACTTCCGTTTCGGGAGCCGGGACTTCCTTGGCCGGGGAAGAACTATCCTTGGAATCGAGCCGGTACTGACGAAGGACGGCCTTTCGGGCGGCGCGTCGGGCGGTGGCCCGCTGGCGGGCGATCTTGCCCTCCTGGAGGAGCCGCTCTAGCTCGACAGGCGTTACGCTGAGTAGGTCGGAGAGGGCTGAGTGCTGGGCGTCGTTTTCGAGAACGACCCGACGCCACCCCTGCTCCCAAGCCGAGACGATAGACTGGACGGTCTTGTCGGCACCCTTTAGGGAGAGCAAGCGAGCGGTTTCCAGCTGGGAGAGCTTGCGCCGGTTACGGGCCGCAAGAATCAACCCCGAGAGCTTGCTCTGGAGCTTGATGTGGTTGGAGACGGGCTTCTTTGAAGAAGCGGGAGCCGGGGGAGTCTTGGGGACCGGGGGAGTCTTGGGGACCGGGGGAGTCTTGCGAGCGGGAGTCTTGGACGAAGTGTTCATGGGAGCCTTTCTGTAAGAGGTACAAGTCAATCAGAGTCAGATTCAGAGGGATCGTCCCTCAACGAGTACCTTACGCTCGTGGCGAGGCGAGAATAAACTTTATTTCGTTGAAATAAGAAATCTCGCGCCTCCGCAGGCAGATCAGCTCACGAGCGGCTCGCGACCCGCGCACGGAGCGCACGAGCCGCCTTCCGAGTGAGGACGCCGCAGACGGGATCTACAAGATCGCCGACGCCGGGGAGCCCGACCCGCATCGGTCGCCCGCGCTTCTCAGTTTCGTCAAGGAGCCGCTCGACGGCTTTGGCGAGTCCGATCGGTCGGGCTCGTGAGTCGAGTCCTCGCCGGTAGACGTCAAAGTTCATCGAGTGGCGCATAGTACTCGCTCTCGCTGGGGGGTTCGTCCTCGTAGGACCACCCGCACCCCGGTCCCAAGATCCGGGCGGGTACTCCCTGCTTTTGCAAGTCGATGGCGTACTCGCGGGCCTCTTCCCACGAGGCGAACTCCGGCCCCTGCTCTCCCGGACCGGAAACAACGTACCACTTTTCAGAGTGGGGGATTACTCATAGGGCTCTTTACCCTCCCCTCCTTCAATACGGGCATAGGTGACACGCCCCCTCAGACCACGGGTGGGTACAAGACCGACTCCAGGTCATGAACCGGGGGATCTCGTGAACCTCCAAGCCGAACTTCCGGGCGAGGTGGGAATCGCGGCGCTCCCGGTAGCCGGGAGAGAACTCCCAACCCCCGGCTACCTTCTTGCGGTGTCTGGCTGCGTACTTCTCGGCTTCGGCTCGGACCTTCGCGCCGAGGATCTGACGCTCAGAGGGGACCGGGTTAGGCGAGGGCATGAGAGGGGTCCTTTCAGGGGTAGAGGGAGAGCGCCCGTACCCGTGCCTAGACCGAGTGCCCGGAGGGGCGAAGGTAGAGGCGGGAGGTACGGGCGAACCAGGGTTCCAAAGACGTTTAGGAATCGAGGGTAGCAAAATCAATACGGTTTCGATTTGCGAATTTCGACCCCTACCGGGAGTCCCGGCAGTTTACTAAGCGGTTCCGGTACGTCGGGCGGGAGGTCTGACCTCCCGCCCGACCCGGACGGGAATCAGCCCCCCATCCCTGGGATGAGGACACCCCCCATCCGGCGAGCCCGCGAGACCTGCCCGGAGAGCGAGTCGAGCTGCCGGATGACCGTGTAGAGATCCCGCGTGAGAGCGGGGTTGTCGGCGTTGGCGAGCGCCGCCTCAAGGGCGGGCAAGCGGGAGCCGGTAGCGCGCTCCAGCTGAGCGAGGGCGCGTTGAATATCAGGAGAGAGCTTGTTCATGTGTACATACCTCCGGTTGTGGGTTGAACCTACGGGAAATCACTCGGGGTCGATGACCCCCTCGGGAACGCAAACGCACTCGTGGCGGGCGAGCCGCCCCGCCTCAAAGACGTACTTCACCTCGACTAGCTCCGCGCCGGTAGCCGCGCACGCTAGCCCGCACTCCCGCGCCGCCCCCTCCGGAGTAGGAGAGGGGGGAACTACGGCCCCCCTCGCGAAGTAGGAAGCGAGCCCCGCCCCCAAGAGAGCTACGGCTACCACTACGGCGAAGACATGATTGCGGTTCATAGGCGGGGAGGCGCTCTCGGGAGGGGTCGAGACTCAGTTCAAGTCGGGGTCCAAATTGGAAATGCTCCGGAGCGTTTTCCAAGTGAGCGCCATCCCGGCGGCTACGTCCTCGGGGTCGGCTCCGTCCGACGGTACGAGGATGGCCGTGCCGACGATGGGGTTGGGACTACGGGTCCAAACCGTGTAGAGGAGGCTCGCGACTCCGTTAATCGTCCGGTCCCGGAGGAGACCCTCTTCGTCGCAAACGAGGGTGCCCATTCCGGGGATGACCACCGCCTCGATCATCTCCGAGCCGGTGAGCCGACGGGCCTCATCCAAGCGGGGTTCCCACCCCGTGTCCTCGTAGTGGGTGAAGAGGGCGTCCATCTCTTCGGGGGTGAGTTTCCGGGGGGGCTCATGGAACCCCTCCGAGAGGAGGTACGCACACGACGGTCGGGTTTCGTTCATCGCGCCACCTCCTCGGAGAGGGCCTCGATCTCGTTTTCGCGAGCGTCTTCGATGAGCGCCTCAACGTCGGAGGTCGCGCCCGCGCGCACGGTGCGCTTGACGGGGTAGATGCCTGAACGCGCCGCGCTCGGGGCGAGGCCGCGCTCGACCGCGAGATCACGCAATGCCGCGAGCGCTGTGTCACGCGTCTTGCGCGTGAGGTAGTAGCGCGGCTTGGTGTTGTGGTCAGCGTAGAAGCACACGTTGGCGTAGCCGTACAAGGTGGTCATGTTGGTCCTTGATTTGATCGTTGTCAGACGAGGTGAGCCCCGACCCGGATGAGGCCCATCTCACCGCCCTCGGGCTGGTCGCGGAGGGCGTCCCCCGCTTCGGGATCGCGGAACTTCACGAGCGCCAGCGCGTGCTGGGCGCAGAGGAGCGCGTCCTCCAGCGCCTTGACGCGCTCGGCGTGGGCCTTGACGAGCCGCTCGCGCTGCTCCGTGACGTTCGTCCGGAGGGAGCGGGCGTACTCCTCGTCCTCCAGGTCTTCGCACCCGGAGGCGAGCACGCGCTCGTCGCGCTGGATCTCGTAGCGGGCGTCCCTGACCTCGTCATGGGCCTCGTCCGCCTTTTTGGCGCAGGCGGCGATGTCGCTCACCCGCCAGTAGATGGAATCGTTGATGTTCGCTTCGCTGCGCTTGGTCATGTGTAATCTCCTTCGCCCTAGTACCGAGCGGGAACGGGAAAACTAACCGGAAATCATTTCCACCCCCTCGCCCGCCGCCTTGAAAGCGACGCGGGGGGTGGGGTCGGCCTGAGTGATTGCGGCGAGAGCCGCGTTGCGCGCCTCGGGATTGAGGCTCGCGATTTTGCCGGAGGCGGGTACGCCCCGGACCTTGTAGGTCGTGACCTCCTCAAACAGCGCGTCGAACACCGGGGGGCCGAGTAGCTGCTTCAGCGCAGGCATATCCGTGCCTTTGGTGACCGAGTAGCTGGGCCGGGGCACCGTGACTACAGCGCGGGTCATCCCGGAGCCCTCCAGGTGGATAGAGCCGGGGTCGTTGCCCAGCTGGGCGCGAGCTTCGTCTCGGAGGTGCTCCTTGAGCGGGGCGAGCGCCCCTTCCGCCTCGTTGATGAGGTTCCAGAGCCGCGCTCCCGCCGCGATGCGGTCCTCTAGGCGGGCGCGGGGGTCACGGGCAATCGCGAGATCGCCCGTGACCTGATCCGTCGCGTTCGTCACGGCTTCCCCCACTCCGTGATCGAGGCGCGCTCCTCAGAGGTCAGAGACCCCTCCGAGCACACGCCCTCACCCGGAACGTAGTAGCCGACCGAGCCCACCGTCAGCGGCGCACCCGTCCGGGCGCAGACCCCGTCGTACTGCACGGGGATTCGACGCGGCGGGTTCGTCACCGTCGCGCGGGGCGCGCTCGGCGAGAGCGCCGCTGCGGTTTCCGTGTGGAGCTTCGCGGTCGCCGCGCTGACCCGCTCGCCCTCGATGAGCTTGGAGGCGAGGACCGAAAGCGCCGCCGACTGAGCGTTGCGGCACCAGGGAGCGAGCGCGCACCCTCCGCACGCCGCTGCGGTCGGGCTGTACTGGCCGAAGCAGGGGGTCTGTGCGGCGACGAGGCCGCGCAGGTAGTTGTCCTTGACCCAGACCGGAGCGTCGTCCGCCGGGACGACGGCCAGCTTGGCGGTCTTGGACCGCTTCGTCGCGGGCTTCGTCGCGGGCGGGGCGTCCTCTGCCTCAGCGAGCCGCTCCGCGATGGCTTCGACCGACTCCGGGGGAGCCGGGGGCTCCGCCGGGGCAGGCGGGGCGACCGGCTCGGTCACCGCGACCGGGGCGGGCGGGGCGACCGGGGCGGGAGCCACCGACGCGACCTTGGCGGGGAGCGTCCCGCCGCCGTTGGCGAGCCACGCGATCCCGGCGGCGGTGATCTGATGAAGCCCCCGTCGCGGGCTGTTGATCAGCCCCCGGTCCTTGAGCTGCCAGACGGCGTTGCCCATCGGCGTCAGAAGGGCGGGGCGACCGTCCTTCGCGCCCATGCAGTCCGGCTGGACCGCGAGCACGCGGCAGATCGCGTCGAGCAGTTCCGGGGAGCCGAGCTGCGCTCCGGGGTTCTCATTGAGTGCCCGGAGGCACGGGACGTAAAGATCGCTCTGGCTGAAAGTCGTCATGTCTATCTCCTTCGCTCTAGTACCGAGCGGGAACGGGAAAACTAACCTGGAAAGTTGAGGGGTGGGGTCGCGCCCTCTTGCGAGAGCGCGACCCCGGTTCGGGGTCAGAACTGCGCGACCGGGCCGTTGCCGATGTGGGAGGTGTCACCCTCCCCGACCGCCCCGCCCTTGATGAACGGGTCAATGAGCCGCTTGACCTTGTCGCGGGTGTCCTGGTCGGGCATCCCGTCCAGGACCGCTCGCGCTGCGCGGGTGAGCAGCGCCGGGGTCTTGAGCTTCGCGCCGACCGTCTCGCAGAGATCCTCTGCCGCGCCCGCCCACGCGCTCACGGTGCGGTGCGACCACTCGCAGTAGACCTCCTCCTTCTCCACCGCGTCGCGGATCGTAGCGGTCGCCCGCATCATCACCGACATCGCTTCCGGGTGCTTCGCGGCGAGCACCGGGAACTTCGCGCGGAGGATCGGCTCCTCATCGCGAGCGTCCATCGGGCGGAAGCGCACCTTGCGCTCGAAGCGGTCCAAGATGGACGAGTCGATGGGGTTGGCGCTGATGCACCGCCCGGACGTATCGCCGCCGCCGCTGGAGTTCGCCGTCGCGACGATGGTCGTCCCCGGAAGCACCGGATAGACCTCGCCGGTCGGACCCGTGATGCGGCCCAGGATGCTGTCGAGGATCTGGCGAAGCTCCTCGGCCTGCGACCGCGTGGCGCGGTCAAAGTCGCTCAACACGATCAAGTAGGGCACCTTGCGCCCGTCGGGCGCAGTGTACCCGTCGCGAAGGGCCTTGAGAAGCGCGCCCTCCTCCCACTTCGTCCCGCTCGCGTCGAACGAGCGGGTGAACTTCCAGGACGTGATGTCCGCGCCCTGGACGACCGTGAAGAGAAGGCTCGGGCGGCGGGTCATCGCGCACAAGGCGCTGAAGATCGCGTCCTTCCCGGTGCCGGGGGGACCCCACACCCACACCGAGCGACCGCGCTTCACCGCGACGGCCACGTCCTGGATGTCGCCCGCCAGATCCCCGTAAAGAGGGGTCTGGTAGTGGGCGGGCATTGGCAAGCACGCGCTCGCCGGGACGCCGAGATCCACCGGGAACGAGATCCCGGCGAACTCAATCGCGAGGCCCGCCGACTCCGCCGCCTTGCGGCGGCGCTTGCTAGCGCCCTCGTAGGCGTCGATGAGCGCGGCGCTCGCGGTGTGCGCCTTCGGGTGCGCCGTGAGGTACGCGGCGACCGTGAGGTCGTGCGCCTCGGCCAGGTGGTCGCCAATCCAGGGCGACGAGCTGGCGCCGCAAACGCGGCAGACCGGGTTGTCTGAGCCAGACGAAATGAGAGTCATGAGCAATCCCCTTGAGCCTCTCCCCTCGCGGGGGTGGGCTTCCGTGAACGGGGGCGGAAAGCGTAACCGTAGGACCAGCCCTACTTACGCTTCCCGCCCTTCAAACGAGTACCGAGCGAGCCGACCGGAACTAACCGAAAATCGACCGCAGAGTGATAGAGGCAGCGAACGCCGCGCGCCGCAGCGGGCCAACGATCTCCCCTCTTCACCCTAGTACCGAGCGAGCCCGCCGGAACTAACCGAAAATCGACCGTATCTCGTTCGATACTTCCGGGGGGGTCGGTAGCTGCCCCTAATTATAAGGTATAGGCGGGGACGGGGGAGCCGCCGAAAAGCGTAACGATTCCGCGTACTTACAACTTTTATTCGATTCCCGGTTAGTTTCCGGCCCCCCGCTCGGTACTAGGGCGAAGGAGAGAGACATGACTGCTGAAACGAAGGACACGCTGATCGGGTCGTCGGTTCGCGCGGGTCACCGCGCCACCGTGTTCGCGATCCTAGGCAAGGACCGGATGATTCCGGTGCGGTCGATTGGGGACCGCTTCTACATGACCGGATCGTTCCCCTACCGCCACTTGCTTGCGCACCTCGACGCAGCGGTCGCGGGCCGGGTCGGTCCCGTCGCCGACGCCATCAACGCGGCGGCAGGCAACGTCCCCGCGACGATCACCATCGCGGAGACGGCGGACACGCTGTCCCGCCGGAACTTCCTCGCGCTCCTCGGAGGCGGGTACCACGAGTCGTTCCACCGGCTCTGGTCCGGTCAGGGACGCATCACCCCCGCTGAGATCGAGCGGATCGTCCGCGAGTCGGGCGCGGACCCCAAGGTCCAGTACGCCCCCTACGCGAAGCTCGTCGCGGAGCTTCAGAACATCCTCGAAGACATCCGCATCGAGCGGATCGGTTGCGCGGAGTTTCCCGGCGTGCACACGAAGATGGCGGATCTCGCCGACTTCGTGCTCGACGCGGAAGCGCCGGTGCGAGCCGCCGCTGACGCCGGCAAGGTCAACGTCGCCCAGGTCGCCTTCTGCGTCCTCCGTGAGGTGGGCCTCGGCTACAACACGGTCAAGGTCCGCGAGGCCATGGCCCACTACCGGCGCGTTGCGCCCCAGGCGGTCGCTCTGGTCCTGAACGGGCCGCTGCTCCCGATCCTCCGGGCGATTGTCCCGGACGTGTCGAGCCCCGCCGCGCTGGAGCGCGCCAAGCTCGATGTCGGCCTGAGCACGATCCTCGCGATTCGCGGCATCACCGCGATGCTCGCCGCGAGCCAGGTCCAGCCCCCGGTTCCCCCGCCTCAGGGCGGTCAGGGCGGTCAGGGTCAGCCCCAGGACGGCGACGACCAGGGCGAGGACGCTGGCGACGACGACACCTCGGACGGCGGGTCGGACGACCAGGACGGGTCGGACGACGACCAGACCGGCTCCGGCGACGACTCGGACGACGGGTCGGACGACGACTCGGGCGACGACTCGGACGACGACTCGGGCGAGGACGGCGGCGATGAGTCGGGCGAGGACGGCGGCGAAGCTGGCGACGAAGCTGGCGACGAAGGCGACTCCGCCGACAGCGACGGAGACTCCAACGGCGACAGCGACTCCGACGACGGAGACTCGGACGGAGACTCGGACGGGGATTCGGACGGGGACAGCTCGGACGGGGATTCGGACGGGGAGAGCGAGGCGTCTCAGGGCGAAACCGGCTCGGGCGGCAACGGCTCGGGCGGTGGCGCGGCCACGTCGGAAACGGCGGGCGACTTCCTGAAGGACGGCCAGAACGGCGCGGGCCTTCAGGACTACGCCTCGGCGCTCCAGGGCGAACTCAAGGACGCCCGCAAGGAGGAGGACGGCACGCTCGAAACGGGCGAGCGGGCCTACCGTCCCTACTCGACCAACGCTGACCGCGAGGTCCGCGTCGGCAACCCCGACTCCGGCGAGGGTCGCAAGCTCGACAAGCTCGCGTCGGCGGCAAAGGCGGAGACGAGCTTCCTCAAGGCGAAGCTCCGCACGATGTTCCGGGCGCTGGAGGATGGCTCTCGCGAGCACGGCCTCAAGCGCGGCCCGATCCTCTCGGATCGGTTCCTGGTTGACTCGGTCGCTTCGATTCGCGGCGGGCGCGAGCCCAACCGCGCGTTTGCGGCGGACGACATGACCATGGACACGAGCGTCGCAGCGGTCACGGTCATCGACCAGAGCGGGTCGATGCACGACAAGCTGGAGGGCGCGGCCAAGATCGCGCTCGCTCTGGGCGAGGCGCTGGAGGCGGTCGGCGCGAAGTCGGCCATCACCGGCTTCGCGACCAACGGCCAGTCGGCGGCCTACTCGCACCCCGGCGGCTACAACGCCGCTTCGGCGGAGATGAAGGCGATGGGCGCGCACCGCGCTGACGGCGTGGACATCGACGTGTTCAAGGGATTCGACGAGCGGTGGCGCTCGGCGGCTCCCCGCCTCGCGAAGCTCCGCGCTACGGGCGGAACGCCGATGTCGGACGGTGTCGAGCACGCCCTCAAGCTGCTCTCGACGCGGCGCGAGGGGTACCGGGTCATCTTCGTCCTCACGGACGGACAGCCCGACTCGGGTCACGCGGAGGTTCTGAAGGGCCAGTTCCGCCGCGCTGCGGAGGCGGGCGTGATGGTCGTTGGAGTCGGCCTCGGTCGCGACTCCCGCTACGTCACGACCACCTTCGAGCACTCGGTCTACGCTGAAAAGCTGGCCGACATCCCCCGCCCCCTGGTCGCCAAGCTCCACGAGCTGGTGGTCGGCGGAGCGGGCCGGGGCCGGGGCCGCAAGGTCCGCGCTGCTTGATTGAGAGCGGGGGTCGGGGACTTCCTCCCCTTCACCCTCGGCCCCCCGCTCTCTCAGGCGGCACACTCGCCGCCCGGACCGGCTCCCTCGCGGGGGTCGGTCCGGGCGGTTTCACTTTTCGCGGTTAGTTCCTCGGGGCTCGCTCGGTATTCCAACGAAAGGAAACGAATCACATGACGACGTTCAGCTACACTTGGCACCGCTCGCCGACGTTCGCGGGCCGCAACGAGTACGGCCTCCCGAAGCGGGAGTACATCCACTACATCGTGGCGACCGCGCCGGACGGGGCGCGCTGGGCCCACTTCCACGCTGAGATGAGCCCGAACGCGGAGTGCCCGCCGATGACGGCCCGCTTCCTTGCTCGGGCTCTCGACACGAAGCCGGACCCCCGGACCTCGGAGGTCTGGGACCCGACGGACCCCGTCGAGGGCTCGCCCGCTGACCTTCTGGAGCGGGAGGACGAGGCGCTCATCGCTCGCATCGAGGATGAGCGATTCGGCGCAGACGACTATCTGAGCCGGTCGGTCCGCTGGGACTGACCTCTCAATCTGAGACGACCGGCCCCTCAATCAGAGGGCCGGTCGATTTCAGGTTAGTTCTGAACCCCGTACTCGGTACTAGGGCGAAGGAGAGATTAGACATGACGAAGGTTCAGTTTGAAGCAGAGGTGTGGGTCCCTAGCATCGTCGATGGCGCTCCCGAAAAGGACGCCGACGGCGAGGAACTCGGGTGGTGGGTCATGAAGACCCTCACCGCCGAGTATTCCGTGGAGCCCGCGCAGCGCGGGGGTCGCGACGATCCCTCGTGGGATGAGCGCCCGTTTCTCGACGGTGGGATCACCGACGAGGACGGCAACGTCATCGAGGCCGACGACGACATCACGGCAGCAGCGGAGGCCGCGATGGAGGCCGACTACGAGTCGTGTTGCGATTCCGCCGCCGATGACGAGGCGGAGGATCGCTACTACGATGAGGGGGCCGGTCGTTGGGACGGGTGGGACCCCCCGTGGAACTACGAGGGGTGAGACCCCCGACCCGGCTCCTGAAAAGGGGCCGGGTCAAAGACGTTCTGCCCGACCAACAACCTTCAACCCAAGGAGACTTACAGATGCGAATGATGACGAACGGTGTCTCCTTCCAGGTGCAGGGGTCCGGCAAGAGCCCGTACACGATCCGCAAGATCGCGGGCGTGATCGATTGCTCGTGTCCCGCGTGGCGGAACATGGGCGGGAACATCGACTCCCGCGCGTGCAAGCACATTCGGGCGAACGTGGACCCCGCTTGCTGGCCGCAGGCGGCGCGGGACCGCGCTGGAATCGCGGCGACGGGCAACGCGGCCCCGGCTTGGCCTCCCGTGTGGAAGCCGACCGCTCCGCCGGTCCCCGTGTACCACGGGACGCCCGTACTTCCGATCCGGGGCGCGGCGGTCACCCCCGCTCCGGTCGCCAAACCGCAGGAGGTGAGCGTGATGCTCGCCCACTCGTGGGAGGGCCAGGACCCCTCGGGCTGGTGGATGTCGGAGAAGCTCGATGGGGTTCGCGCCTATTGGACGGGCGAGAAGCTCCTCACCCGCCTCGGCAACGAGATCCACGCCCCGTCGTGGTTCCTCAGCCAGCTCCCGAAGTTCTGGGTGTTCGACGGGGAGTTGTTCGCTGGTCGCGGGAAGTTCCAAGAGACGGTCAGCATCGTCCGGAAACTCGTGCCGGATGACGCCGAGTGGCGCGGGATCGCGTTCTGGATGTTCGACGCTCCGGACCTTCCCGGTGGCTTTGAGCAGCGCCAAGCGGGGCTCGCCAAGCTCATGGGAATCGTCCCGTCCCGTCCGGGGGCGCAGGGGAGCTTCTCGGGCCTCGGCTACCGGATCCTGAAGCAAGAGCGTTGTCACGGGCGCGAGCACCTCGACGCCTACATGGACGACGTGATCGGGAACGGGGGCGAGGGCGTGATGCTCCGGGCTCCCAACTCCGCCTACGAGCGGACGCGCACCTGGTCGCTCCTCAAGTGCAAGCGGATGCACGACGCGGAGGCGCGGGTCATCGGCTACGAGCCGGGGCGGGGCAAGCACAAGGGTCGGGTCGGCGCGCTCGTGTGCCGGACGGCGAACGGGACGGTCGAGTTCAAGATCGGCACCGGCCTCTCCGACCGGGAGCGCGAGGCACCCCCGGCGGTCGGCTCGCTCGTGACCTACTCCTACCAGGAGTTGACCCGCGACGGCGTTCCCCGGTTCCCCGCGTTCAAGGGGGTGCGCGACTACGAGTGAGCCCCGGTCGATTTCCGGTTAGTTCTGAGCTCCCCGCTCGGTACTAGGGCGAGGAGACGAACGGCTCAAAGACCGGGGGGCGAAACCCCCCGGTCGATTTCCGGTTAGTTCCGGATGGGCTACTCGGTACTCCGGTGAAGCGAGAGAGCGAGACGCGGGTGGCCGGATGGTCCGGTCGATTCCCGGTTAGTTTCGCGAGCCTCGCTCGGTACTAGGCTGAAGGGCGGGGATGACCCCCGCTCGAAAGGGAGATTCACATGACGACCACGAAGACTTGGACCCGCCCCGAGATCAACGCGCTCCTCCGCTCCAACCCCAAGGCGGTGGAGCGGGCGATGCTCGCCCTGTTCGCCCGTCAGACGGCGGACGAGCAGGCGGTCGATGCGCCCCGCCACAACAACGGGCGCGGGTTCAACGCTCCCTCGGCCCGCCGGGGGGGCTACTACGCCCGCTGGGTCCGCTCGGGCCGCTCGCTCAGCGGCCCCCACCTCGACAAGGCGCTCTCCATCGCGCTGCGCCACAGCGCCCAGCTCGTCGAGGAGGCCAACCGCCCGAAGGCGGCGGTGGCCCCCTCGGCGGCTTGAATCCCTCACCCCCCCACCTCTCAAGGAGATAGACATGAACACTTCCTACGTTCGCGTTTCCATCGGCGACAAGGTGATGACCTTCGAGCAGTACCGGGCGGTGCCCACCCGCGAGGAGCGGATGGCGCTCCGCCGGGAGTTCATCGAGCACCTCCGTTCTGCCTTCCAGCAGCAGAAATCTGAGCTGGACCAGATCCGCCGGGACGCCGACGCCGCCCTTGAGGAGAAGACCCAGGGCATCGAGGCGCTTCTCCCCAAGCGCCTCACGAAGTCGGGTCAGCCTGACCGCCGCTTCGGGTGGCGGCCCAACCCCGAGTACGCGAAGCACGCCCGAGCGCGGGACCAGGTGGTCCGGGACCTCGCCTCTCAGGTGGCCCCCGTGGTCTCCACCTTCCAGTTCCCCTACGGGTTCGAGGAGGTCTTCAACGCCTGGGAGGAGGTCGTTGAGACGCCCTTGGACCAGTTCAACCGGCTCCTGGGCGGGATGGACTGGTACTACAACTACTCGGACGACCACGGGGTCTACCTGGCGGGACAGCGCCGGATGGACTCCCTCCAGCACCTCGTCCGGGAGCTGGGCCCGGATGCCCGCCTCGCCTTCAACCGCGCCTGTCCCTGGCTCAACGAGGACGGCACCCACAAGGCCGCGTCGTGATCCTCACCCACGCCCCCGCCGATTCAACGACGGGGGCGTGACGCTCGCTCGTTCGCTCCAACCCTCTCACGAAAGGAGCCTCTCATGAAGGAAGTGCTGATCGCTCTCAACGGGATCGACTACCGGATCTCCGGGCGGGTCGAAACCCAGACGGTCCAGGGACACGATCTCAAGGAAGTCGCGGACTTCCAGGCCGTGTCGTTCGTGACCGGCGAGCCCCACACGATGGCGGGATCCGCCCGCGACCTCTACGAGCTGCACCGGGGCCGGATCATCCGGGCTCTGGAAGCGGCGTGAACCCCCCCGCCCCCGTTCGCTTCAGCGAGCGGGGGTCGGTTTCGCTTTTCAGGTTAGTTTCGCGAGGCTCGCTCGGTACTAGGGCGAAGGAGAGATTAGACATGACGAAGATGGAGTTGGACATGGAGTTTGACGGCGAGGACTTCCTCGTCTACGCCGTCGCCATCGAGGATGGCGACGGCAGGGTCACCTTCGACACGGAGGAGTCCGAAGTGCGCCCCGTCGTGAGCGTCGGCCAAGACGCCGACGGGGATGACATTGAGCAGTACGGTGCCCCCCTCTCCGGGGAGGCCCTCGCGGAGTGGGTCGCGAAGTACGGCGAGCGCGCTGCGATGCGCGCTATCGCCTACGCGGAGGCGAACCCCGACATCTACGGGGACGACGAGGACTTGGACGACGAGGACTTGGACGAAGAGAACGAAGAGGACTTTGACGAGGACGAAGAGGAGGCGACATGACCACGGCGACTGTCTACCACGCGATGAACCCCAACTTCGGGATGGGGGCTCCCCTCCCCCTCGACGCGGCCCACTACCGGGTCGTAGCGATCCTCCAGACGGCGAGTTTGGAGGAGGCGTTCCGCCTCACCAACTCGATTGACGCGGCGTGGTACGAGAACCCGGAGGTCCGGGCGCTCGTCGGACCCACCCGCTCGACAAGCGTCGGGGACGTAGTTGTCTTGAGTGACGAGACGGGCTCGCGGGCGTTCCGCTGCGACCTCGTGGGTTGGGCTCAAATCTGAGACCCCCCGCCTAACCCGGAACGAATACCGCCCGGATCGGACTCCCCCCTCGGGAGCCGGTCCGGGCGGTTTTCGTCGTTCCGTCGCCCGAAAGTTCTTACCGGGGGTCCGGGGTACGGTCCGGGATGAAGGCCCGACGCATCACCGCCAAAGTAATCGCCACCCCAGAGGAGCACGGGGCGCTCATCTCTTTCTTGGAGTCCGAGCGCAACCGGCTCATCGAGACGGGCCGGGGAGAGACTCCCCTCGGGCGGGCACTTTGGGCGGGCACCGACGGTATCGGCGCGGCACTAGAGGCTCACGCCCGGAAGCGGGCCGGGGCGCTCGCGCTAGCGGGTGAGAAATCTACCCGGCTCAATCCGGGGAGGTGACTTGCGACCGGAGAGCTTCCAAAGCCAAGCCGAGTCGCCGGAAGTCGGCTCCGGCGAGCTTCGCGGCTTCCCGACGGGAAGCCCCCTCAGACATCATCACCACGGCCCGTAGGAGAGTCTCCCTCTCCGGGGATTCAAACCCCGCGAGCTTCTCCGCGAGCCACTCCCTCCCCCGGCGGGATTCTTCCTGGGTTTCGGGGACCGGGATTTCCCACTCCCGGTTTTCGCCGGAGTAGCTGGCTAGCTCCTCGCCGGAAGTCTCGTAGAGGGCGCGCTTCTTTTCTTTGCGGACGAAGTTCGCGAGCACGCACCGCGTGACGATGTGGACGTAGTGGCCGAACGAACTCTTCTTGACGTCGAACGGGCACGTCCCCCGGTTCCGGGAGAGCAGCCCCTTGTAGACTTCCTGGAGAGCTTCCTCGGGGTCGATCCCGTCCCGGATGAGCCCACGCGCAAACGCCGCGTAGAAGAGCTTGCGAACTTCGTCGCCTCGCTTTGCTAGGTCGATACCGCGACCGTCAGGACGCAGAGCGTTCTCTACTCGGGCGGGTCGGGCAAAGACCCGCTCCGGCTCTACCGGCTCCGGCCCCAGATCGCGCACGAGCATCAGCGCAGGTTCTCCCTGAAGGAGGGGGGCGCTCTTCTTGCGCCTACGGAAAGACACCGAGACTCCGGACGGGAGTACCGACCGCCTCCACCCGGAGCGCGAGGGGATACCCTCCCAGGTTTCCCAGATTGGAACCTCTCCTCCTAGAGCGCCGACCGGGAGAGGGAAAGAACTCCGGGAGGGAGCAAGATACAGCGCGTTCATCAGTAGAGCCTCCGGGTGTGAGTAGGTTCGTTGCGTACTAGGATGTCCACGCGGTCCTCGCGGGTTAGGAACTTCGCCGGGGTGAACCCCGTTTCGGAATCGAAGTAAGAAATTTCAGACCGATTTCGACGGGGGTTCGGTTTCCGAATCGAACCCCTCGGGGGGAGAGTGAACGGATCGGGCTCTTCGGCCCCGTCCGGTCATCCGGTTCCGGTCATCCGGTTCCGGTCATCCGGTTCCCCCTCCCCCCTAGACGGGATACCCCTCCGAATAGAACCCGGAGAGTCTCTCCCCTTCCGGTCCTCCCTCTCAGGTACGGGCTAGTACAGGGAGGAAAGCTCAAAGAGCCCAGAGCCTACGCCCCCGGTTCCCTCTCGTCTAGAAAGATTCGCTAAAGAGATCCGAGAAACGATTTTCTTTCTTTTATCAGAGATATTCGACCCCCAGATTCGTTAGGTATTTCGCGGGCTTCGTCAAACGAGAGTGGGTACGGGCTTTACGGACTCCGGGTCTCTGGGAGTCCGGGGCAGATCTCGGGCCTCGCTCTCTCGGGGCTACTCCAGGCAGGTCGGTAGCTACCCCGTATCGTTCTCCTTGAGAGGAGATCGAGCCTATGGCGATGAGTACCCCCCATATGAGCCGCTCCGCTATCCGGGGGGAACTCCGGGGCGAAGAGGTCTCAGCGGCAAACCCGTCGAAGAATTGGGCCGAGCTAGCCATCTCCGTCGCTCGGCTCAAAGAGATCCAGTACGAGGAGCTAAAATGCACCCTCGTCGTGCTCACGGGCGAAGCCGATACCTTCGAGCACGCCGGAGTAGACCTGACTCTCCCCGGCGGAGGGCGTCGGCACTTCTTCGGGGCGTTGCCTGAGCGGGGGGACCTGTGCCTGGTCGGGTGGGCGGCTCGGGAGTCCTCCGGTACCGCCTCGGCTAGGACTCCGGTTATCCTGGGGTGGGTTCCTCCGGCTCCGTGGATGGGCCACGAGTGGACGCCCTTCTCTAGGTTTGGGCCGGGGGAGGGGTTAGATACCCCAAAGGACCGGGCCACGGCTATCGGCTTCGCCGAACGGGTCCGGTTCAAACTCCGCCACGCCGGTCCCGGTAACGTGCTCTGCTCTAGCTCGGAAGGCTCCGACCTCGTACTAGACGACTCTGTCTTGCTGGCGAACCGGCGGGGGTGCGAGCTGGCCCTGCGAGACGCGGACTCGGCGTTCGTAGCTAGGTCCGTCGCGAGCTACGCCGTTACCTCGGGTACTCGGGTCTACTCGGGGCCGGTCGCTCGCGAGGCTAGACTATTGCCGACGGCGATGTTCTCGGATGGGCTGTGGTGGGATGCGCCGATTCCCCAGACGGGGGCCGACGGTATTCCCCTCGACACGAGTTCATTCCCTCCGAACCCAGAGCCCCAGGGTCTGCTTACTCCGGGGCTGATCTTCTCTCGCCGCTACGCGGACGCGACGTTCGTTGAGGGCGAGTCTCCCGGCCTCGCTCCGGCGTCGCGCTTCGTCGAGGCGGGGGGAACGATTCCCGATTCGCTCGATCCGTTTACGTTCCTCGGGTGGGGTGGGTTTGTACTCTCGACCGGCTTCCGGGGGGACCCTAATCCGGGAGACGCTTCCGTTGCGTACGCGGGCAAGCCCCTCTACCGCGTCGGCGTTACTCCGGGAGCCGGGGGGCTCCCCGTTACCGGCGTCGTGAATGCGCTCGCCCCTCCCGGCGACGGCGCTCCGGGCTCTTCCCTTACCGAGTACCGCGTAGAAGTATCTCACACCAGCGACGGGACGCTCCCGGTCACTGAGCAGACCGACGGCTTTGAATCCGAACGGCTCCCTACGGGCTCGGTCAACGACGCCTCCCCCTACTCGCTCTCGCCCAACCGGGCGTTCGTCGAGTGGGTGCTCGGCTCGGTCGTCGGTAACGACCCTTACTCGGTTACGGGTCGCCCTCTCTATGGGCTCCCGCTAAAGCCGGTTGTCTTTGGGGGCGCTCCCGGTACGGCTCCCGGCCTCTATTCGGGGTTAGGCGCGGCTCTCGGGGACCACGCCGCCTCCCTCTTTCGGGTTATTCCTCCGGTTGTCGGGGGGCGGGAGTCGTTTTCGTCATGGACAAAGTCCGGCGCGTACCGGGCTCGGGTCGGGGCCGGGGGGTCCGCCGCCGAGATTTCGCTCGTCGGCTCGGCTCGCGTTTCTTCTGGGGCCTTCTCTCCCTAGAGGCTTCAGGGGGGATCTCACTCTCGGGTTCCTCGGGTCCCGGTAATACCGGCGTCGCGGTTCTCGCTCCGAACGGGACGGTCGTTATCTCCGCCTCAGGTACCCCTACCTCCGGGGCTTCGACCGCGCTCGACGGAGGGGACCCCTCGGCCTCCACCGGAGGTACGGTTCCGTCGGTACTGATTGCCGGTACGGCGGGGGTTACTCTCGCTTCCCCTTCGGGTATCCGGCTCGCGGCTCCCCGCATTGATATTGCCGACGCGGCGACGCTGGACCTCCGGGCCCAGAGTTCCCTCTCGCTCTCGTCCGGCCAGCGGGTCAATATCAACGCCTCCTCGTACACGGCGTCGGTTTCGGGGGGCATGACCACGGTCGTCTCGGGGCCTGCTGATTCTAATCCGGCAAACGGCGCGTCGCACTCTTTGCAGATCAACTCGACCCCCGCTACGGGCAACGCCGGAGGCGATACCGATACTTACACGCTCACTTACGGCGATAGGGTCGAAGAAATCACCCTCCAGGGCAACCATTCCACGACGATTACCGTCGGGAGCTTCACCTTTGAGACGCTCCAGGGAGACTTCGCCGCTGTCGCGGGCCTCAACTCCCTCCAGCTCGATTCGGCTTCCGGGTACGCCCTAGACGTGTTCACGGGCGACGTAGGTATCTCGGCGTTGACGGGGGCGTATTCGGTGTCTTCGCAGTCGGGCGCGACTCTGGAGTCGCTTACCGGCTCCGTCACGGTCAAGGGCACCACCGGGGTCAAGCTCGTCTCCCCCGGTCCGGCCAACGGGGGGATTCTCTGCGGGTCGGACCTGGACCCCCTGACGGGCATCTCGTTTGAGAATCTCGGCCTCGCTCCCCGTAACCAGACTCTCTCCCCCGTGTAGTTTCGCTCTTCGGCGTAATATCCGGCGGGATAGCCCTCGCTCGGGGTTCGTCTAATGGCAGGACATCGGACTTTGAATCCGCGAATGATGGTTCGATTCCATCACCCCGAACTCTAGCATGATCAAGCGCGCCTACGTCCTTCGGGGCCTCCCCGGCTCCGGCAAGACCACCTACGCCCGAACCCGATGGTTCGACACGCTCTCCGGGACGTGGAAGCCGGGGACCGTGTATTGCTCGGCGGACGATTTCTTCACGGGGCCGGACGGCGTGTACCGATGGAGCGCGGACCGTCGCCAAGAGGCCCACGCCTATTGCCTCAAGAGGTTTGCCGAGGGTGTCTTTCAAGGGGCCGAGACGGTCATCGCGGACAACACGAACATCCGTCTTTGGGAAGCGAGCAAGTACCACGACCTCGCGTTCGCCTTCGGCTACGAGGTCGAGGTGATTGAGTTCGTGGCTCCGCCCCCGGTGTCGCTCGCCCGCAACGTCCACAACGTGCGCTTGGAAGACCACGCTCGGATGGCCCGTGCGATGGAGAAACCCTTGCCGTTTTGGCGGGTGACCCCCGTGTACACGGGATGACGGGCGCGGCTTTCTAATGAGACGCTCGCCGTTGAATGGCCCCGGCTTCCACACCTTCGATTGGGTCGGGCCGTTTCAACGCGACGCCGACATCGACCGCCTAGACTTTCAGGACCCCTACCCCAACCCGGAGGAGACCCTCCTCGCGATGGAGGCCGTCGTGTGCCGGGGCTTTTGGGCTTTCGGTACGCCCCGCGAAGAAGAGCCCGCTTCCAAGGCCGACCGCAACTCCCGCCGCAAGTACCGCCGCGCTTCCGGCGAGCCCCCGAAGGCGTAAAGACGGGCATGATGACCCGCTTATGCTGTCCGAAGTGCGAGGGTACCTACCTACACCAGATCGCCGTCTACGCGGGTTTCCGGCGCGTCGAGGACGAGATGGAGTCGCTTACCGTCGCCGTCGATAAGACCGGCGTCCGAACGCAAATCGCCCGCCTAGAGGGACGACGGGACGAGGCGGAGATATACTTCGCGTGCGAGAACTGCACCCCCGAGGACAAGTGGAGCTTTCCGGACCCGGAACTAGCCCTCCGCATCTACCAGCACAAGGGCGAGACGCTCCTAGAGTGGCTCGGCAAGCAACCCGTCGAACTCGACTCCGTTTGAAAGGACGCTCTCATGACCCCCGAACGCCTCCAAGAGATTCGCGCTGAGATTGCGGCCCTTCTCATCTTGAAGGACACGACGGCGCTCACGGAACTACTCGACGCCTATTCGCGGATTCTCCACGAGGTCGAGTACCTCCGTAGCGAGAACGCCCACCTCCTCCGGCTCCTTCCGCCGGAAGCCTTCCCCATCTACACCTCCCGCTACGCTCGCGAGCGAGCGAGCGGTTCCCGAGAGGCGTACCCCCGAACCGAAAAGAGCGGCGCATGACCGATCTAGGGCTCCTGACCGTCATCCACGGCGACGACCACGGAACGCCGACCCAGCGACGGGTCACGTTCCTTCATTGGCGGGTCCCGCCGAACGTCGGGGATCTCGTCGAGACGGCGGACTCCGGCGTCTACGTCGTCGAGAGGCGCGTGTGGACGAAGACCCAAGACCTAGAGATCCACCTCGTCCCTTACCGGGGGGAGCCGTGAGCGAGTCGTGTTGCCGTAAGACCCCCCGCGAAGAGGCTGTCTCTGACCTAGAGGCGGCGGCGATGTTCGTGGCGGCGTCGGAGCCGGGAGACCCCGAGGCGACCTCCAACTACGAGGCGGCGGTCCGGGCGGCGACCGAGGCGGGGCTCACCCCCGAGGAGATCCGGGAGATTTCTACCGAGTGTACGGACCTACTCGGCGACCTGATCGTGACCCTCACCCATTTGGGGTCGATCCACGTCGAGGGCTTGGGCACTATCGTCCCGAGCGAGAAGGCCCTCCGAGCGACCGCCGAGGAGTGGAAGCGGGTCCACGCGAAGTACGCGCCGAAGCCGAAGATCGAAGCGTGACCCCGTTCGACCTACTACCTAGCCTGATCGGCAAGCTGCCTCCCCGGTGGCGGTGGACGCTCCACAACGTCGTGGCCCACCCGCTCTCCGAGGTGCTCTACCTTCTGGGGTACGAGCGTATGTCGGTGCGGGTCCATGACCTCACGGTTCCCGACCCCGAGCCGTACCGGGATTGAGCGGTAGGGTTCGCGCATGGACCTAGACGAGTACCAGCGCCTCGCCCACCGCACGAGCAATTTCCACGGCCCCGAGCTAGGTGCGCCCCGCCACCTGACGATGGCCGCGCTAGGGCTCACGGGCGAAGCCGGGGAAGCCGCCGACCTCATCAAGAAAGTCGTCTTCCACGGGCACTCTCTCGACCGCGAGAAGCTCGCCAAGGAGGTAGGCGACGTGCTCTGGTACGTCGCGGAGATGGCGACGGCGTTGGAGCTTCCGCTCAGCGAGATTGCCGCCGGGAACATCGCCAAGCTACGCCTCCGCTACCCCGAGGGGTTCTCGTCCGAGGCGTCCGTCGAGCGTAA
>Ga0172373_10002197_pt1 | contig 30349 bp, 14 predicted proteins | sample Lak10m_2_FD_114546 | JGI IMG/M metagenome (GOLD analysis project Ga0172373, IMG submission 114546) | Freshwater microbial communities from Kabuno Bay, South-Kivu, Congo - kab_092012_10m | ecosystem: Environmental > Aquatic > Freshwater > Lake | place: Democratic Republic of the Congo...
CATATCAGCCAATTGTACTACTTGCCATAATGGCAACTATACCAGTACACCAAATACCTGTATTGGATGTCACATTACCAATTACAATCAGACCAATAACCCTAACCATGCGTTGGCACAGTTCCCAACTGATTGTCAAACCTGTCATACCGAATCAGCATGGACGCCTTCAACTTTTAACCACGACGGACAGTATTTCCCGATATACTCAGGTACCCACAACAACGAATGGACAACCTGTGATGAGTGTCATACCAATCCTTCAAATTTTGCTGTGTTCACCTGTACAACTGCCTGTCATCCGCAAAGTCAGACAAATAATGACCATCAGGGTGTGGGAGGTTATCAATACAATAGCAACGCTTGTCTGCAATGCCATCCAAACGGAAACTCTGCAGGTGCATTTAACCACAATACTTCTCCGTTTCCGTTAACAGGAGGTCACAATGAAGTTGATTGTATGGCGTGTCATGCTTATGGCTATGCCGGAACAACCATGATTTGTGGCGATTGCCATGCTGCTAACTACAATCAAACTACAAATCCCAACCATTCTGCCATCAATATTCCCAATACATGTACCGATTGTCATACCACCAATCCCGGGTGGCAACCGGCTACATTTTCTATCCACAACAATTATTATGCACTGAATGGGGCACATGCAGCCATTGCTAACAACTGTGCAACCTGCCATAACGGTAATTATAATACAACTCCTAATACCTGCGTTGGATGTCACCTTAACAATTATAATCAAACAACCAACCCAAATCACGCTACGGCTCAATTCCCAACAGATTGCCAAACCTGTCATACCGAATCAGCCTGGACGCCTTCAACATTTAACCACGACGGACAATATTTCCCGATATACTCAGGAACCCACAACAATGAGTGGACAACCTGTGATGAGTGTCATACCAATCCGTCCAATTTTGCTATTTTTACCTGCACTACAGCCTGCCATCCTCAAAGTCAGACAAATAATGACCATCAGGGTGTAAATGGGTACCAGTATAATAGTAATGCCTGTTATCAGTGTCATCCAACCGGTAATTCATCAGGAGCATTCAATCACACTTCGACTGCTTTCCCGCTCACAGGAGCACATACAAACGTGCTTTGCGAACAATGCCATACAAATGGATACGCTGGTACAACAATGATTTGTGGTGATTGTCATGCCAATAATTATGGGCAAACAACCAATCCGAATCACCAAGCTATCGGAATCCCCAATACCTGTGCTGATTGCCATACAACCAATCCGGGATGGCAGCCCGCTACTTTTCCGATACACAACAATTACTACGCACTTACAGGTGCCCATACAACCATTGCCAACAATTGTGACAATTGTCACAACGGAAATTACAATACCACTCCAAACACATGCGTGGGATGCCATCTGGATAATTACAATCAGACCACCAATCCGAACCATTCGGTGGCCCAATTCCCGACCGAATGTCAAAGTTGCCATACTACCAACGGCTGGACTCCTTCGACCTTTGACCATGATGGACAGTACTTTCCGATTTATTCAGGAACTCATAATGGAGAATGGACCACTTGTGATGAATGTCATAACAATCCATCGAATTTTGCTCAGTTTACGTGTACTACCGCATGTCATCCACAAAGCCAAACAAACAATGAACATCAGGGAATAAGTGGATATAGCTATAACAGCAATGCCTGTTATCAATGCCACCCAACCGGCAGTGGTGCTTCTGGCTTTAATCACAATACCACCAATTTCCCGTTAACCGGAGCACATAACAATGTTGAGTGCAGCCTGTGTCATACAAATGGATATGCAGGTACTACCACCGCTTGTGGCGATTGTCATGCAGGAGCCTATAATCAAACAAATAATCCGAATCACACATCGCTCAATCTTTCTACTACCTGTTCAAACTGTCATACCACCAATGCAGGATGGCAGCCGGCTTTATTCCCCGATCACAACAACTATTATGTGATTCAGGGTGCCCACACAGCTATTACAGATTGTAATGATTGCCACAATAACAATTTTAACACCGCGCCGAATACCTGTGTTGGTTGTCATCAGTCAAATTACAATCAGACTACCAATCCGAATCACTCAAGTGCACAGTATCCCACAACTTGTGAGATGTGCCACACTCAAACTGCCTGGGATCCATCGACTTTTAATCATGACCAGCAGTATTTTCCAATTTACTCAGGATCCCATCACAATGAATGGGACGCGTGTTCTGATTGTCACCCAAATGCCTCGAATTACGCGAATTTTACCTGTACTACATCCTGTCATCCTCAAAACCAAACAAACAGTCATCATCAGGGGGTAAATGGATATTCATATAACAGCAATGCCTGTCTTAACTGCCATCCTGATGGTAGTGAAAGTAAACGCATTAATCAGATGGAATTCAGACAAAATTGATGAAGCAAAGAATGAAACAGATACTGCTATTAATCCTATTATCAGGATTGTTGTTTACGCAGGCATTTTCGCAAAGTACAAGTTCTAATGCTGAAGGGTCGGTAACTTTCATCACATCACAAAATGTGTATGTTAGGTTTACAAGCACAGAAGGAATTCAGCAGGGTGACACACTTAAACAGAATATTAATGGCAGGCTGCAACCCGCGCTGGTTGTAAATTCGAAATCGTCAACCTCGTGTGTTTGTACACCATTGGCCGGTATAAAAGTAAAGGTCAATGATAAAATCTCAGCCAGCATAACCATTGTATCGCAGGAGCAGGCAAACAAACCAGTCGAAAAACCTGCAACTCAGCCCCTGGATAAGCCTACTGTAGCAAAAGCTGATTCGGCTTCAACCAAAAATGCTACAGCCACATCCAATGAGCGAAAAGAGCAAATTCGCGGGCGGATATCTGTAGCATCTTACAGCAATCTGACCAACACGCCTTCAGGCAATTCGCAACGCATGCGCTATACAGTTAGCCTGAATGCCAGGAATATTAATAACGGCAGGTTATCAGCCGAGTCGTATATTTCATTCTCGCACCGCAGCAAGCAGTGGGGCGATATAAAACAGAATATTTTCAATGGGCTGAAGATATATAACCTTGCCCTAACCTACGACATCGGTAAAAATGCCCGTTTAAGTGCCGGCCGCAGGGTGAATCCCAATATTTCGAATATGGGTGCAGTAGATGGTATTCAGTTTGAACTTAAAACCAATGAATTTACCACAGGAATCGTGGCCGGCACACGACCCGATTACCGTGATTATGGCTTTAATACATCGCTGTTGCAATACGGCCTTTTTGTAAGCCATGAGCATAAGTGGAGCGGAGGTAATTTCCAAACCTCAGCTGCCGTTATTGAACAGGACAACAAAGGAAACACCGACCGGCGTTTTGCCTATATCCAGCATACCAACTATTTTTCGAAAAGTTTCAGCTTTTTCGGCTCTGCTGAATTTGACATGTATCGCCTGGTAAATGAGGTAAAAGACAATGCTCCAAGGCTATCAAATTTATATGCATCGTTTCGCTACAGATATCACAGCTGGCTGAATGCTTCAGTGTCATATAGTACCCGTGAGAATGTAATTTACTACGAAACCTATAAAACCATGTTAGAGCAGCTGCTACAGTCTGAAACAACACAAGGCTATTTGCTACAGTTGAATGTACGACCACTGAAGAAGCTTTCAGTTGGCGCCACTGGTGGCTACAGATTTCGTAAAAGTGATCCCCGCCCATCGAAAAATGTATATGCCTATGCCACTTACAGTCAGATTCCGGGCATTAATGCTTCAGCATCAATTATGGCAACTTTGATGGAAACCAGCTACATGAACGGCAAAATTTTCGGGGGTAACCTCTCTCGCGATCTGGTGAAAGGAAAACTCAGTACAACCATTGGTTACAAATATATCGATTACCGCTTCGTACAATCGCAATCAGGGCAAAAACAACACGTAGGAGAAATCAGCTTCAACTGGCGCATCATGAAAAAACTCTCCGCTGCAGCGTATTATGAAGGCACATTTGAACAAAAATATACCCTCAACAGGATATATGTTCAGTTGAGTAAGAGTTTTTGAAACCTGAGCCAATAGGCGTTTCTTGTAACAAAATATGTTTAAAGATTTATGCAGCAATCTTTGATATGCTGGTATTTTTATTATCTTTGATACAGAATTGTGAAGTTGGTAAAGAAAAAGTAGCTTATAAATATCATTAACCTATTTACCTGAATGCCTTCTAAATTTCCGGACTTTTTTATTGAATTTAATTTCAGACCCGATGAATCTGCTACCGGAAACTACGAAATTTTGAAGGAAAATGCCAACCGGCTCCTGTTTGTTGTGTTTATGGGTTTACCTGTATCTATCGTACATATAATTATTCTCAGCAACAAACCAGCCTCATCAACCACCAACGAATTAATATGGCGAAGCGGCCTTGTTATGGCCCATTCATTTCTTTCAGGAGGTTTGTTTCTAATAGGTTTATTACTGCTTATTTCAGGATCAGGATTATATAGCAAACTGAGCATTGCCAGATTAGTACCGGAGGTTATATTCTTGTTTATACTTTTAATAGGTGTTGTAATAGCCGGTATAGACCAACTGATAACTTCATCAATTACACCATATATTTTAGCCTGTATACTGGTAGCTGTTGTAATCCGAATACACCCGTGGCATTCAGCTTTGCTTTATACCCTCGCTTTTGCTATTTTTTATTTGATGATGGAACGTTATCAGCCTAACAGAGATATTGTAGTTTCAAATCAGGTAAATGGAATAGCGCTATCGGTTTTCGGATGGTTTTTATCGCTGCATCTATGGAAAGCTGCTTTAGCCAGATTCCGTAAAGACCGGATTATTGAGCAACAGCAACTTGAACTAAAACAACAAAACCTGGAGCTTAAAAATAACTCAGAAGAGTTGCGCAAGGCTAATTTAACCAAAGACCGCCTATTTTCTATTATATCGCACGATTTAAGAGGGCCGGTTGTGAACTTGAATGAATTGCTGCAACTTAGTAGTGAAGGAATTTTGAGTGATGCAGAATTTAAACAACTCATACATTCCATCGGAACACAAACAACTTACACTATTGAACTCATCGAAAATCTGCTGGCATGGTCACGTAATAATCTAAAGGGTGATGCCTTAAGACCAGAAGCTTTGCAATTAACAGATATTTGTAATGATGTTATTAAAATTTTCTCTGCTCAGGCACAAAGAAAACAAATTACCATCGACAATCGAATAAAGGTTGGTACATTGGTTTATGCCGACAAAGGTATGTTATCTCTGGTTGTGCGAAACCTTATCTCAAACGCCATAAAATTTTCGAACCCAAATGGGTTGATACTGATTAGTAATGAAGCAGGTGAAAATGGCATGCAATTGATTAGTATCAGCGACCATGGCGTTGGAATTACTGAACAGGTTCTCAGCAAAATTTTTAAGGATAGCTACTACACTACCACAGGAACTTCGGGCGAGAAAGGCACAGGTTTGGGGCTGCTTTTGTGCCGTGAGTTTGTTCAGAAATCAGGCGGAACCCTGCAGGTGGTATCAGATGCTGTTGGAGGCACCCGCTTTACCTTCTCAGTGCCTGCTGCAATTAACCAGGAGTAATAAAAACACTGTTATTAAACCGAGAATGCCTTACGGTAAGATACCAACTTTTGACGCTGTTCGTCCCATAAATGTAGCCTGAGCGCCTGAAAACTGGAGATTAGCGTAACCGGTTTTACCTGATTAAACTGTTCATTCTCCTTATGACATTTTTCAAGCTTATAATTTGGGATTTTTGAGCTCAAATGGTGAATATGGTGAAAACCAATATTACCTGAAAACCATTGCAGTAATCTGGGCAACTTTAAATACGATGAACCCTGTATAGCAACTGTACTGTAATCCCATTCATGGTCTCGGCACCATTGCACATCAGGAAACTGATGCTGCACATAAAACAAATAAACACCCGCGGCAGAAGCAAAGTAAATTACCGGTATCTGTATTAAAAGATATGGCCCGAAACCAATCAGTAAACTAACTCCAAAAGCTATAGCTGCAATACCAAAATTTGTAAAATACACACTCATGCGCTCCTTCCTGCTGAATCCTGGTCGAGCAAACCTGTGAACAAACAAAAACATAAGTAAAGCACCTATCCCGAACATTATAAAAGGATTGCGGTAAACCCGATATACAAAACGCCGGCCGGCCGAAGCGCTTTTATATTCTTCAACAGTCATAGTCCACACATCACCTACCCCGCGCTTATCCAGATTTCCGGCCGTTCGGTGATGAATCAGATGGGCATGATGCCAGCGGTAATAAGGTGTGAACGTAAATATCCCCAGAATAATTCCGACTGCATCATTAAAAAGTTTGGAGTTTGAAAAAGAACCATGTCCGCAATCGTGAAATATAATAAAAAGCCTTACAGTAAAACCCGAAGCAATAATGGCAAGCGGAAGAACCAGCCACCAGGAAATACGGATGGCAAAACCCATCAATACCCAAAGAATTACCAACGGAACGAGTGTATTGGTAAGTTGCCAAAGGCTACTCTTAATTGAGGGAGTTTTATAATTGACAATGAGTTTGAGCCAGGTTTTATCCTTTGGTGTAGAAGGAGGATTTAATTCCATGTGTTTTTTTACAAAGATAGGCCAAATACTTTGTCTTTTATAAACTCTGCATTAATTGTTCAGTTATCCAAAACGTTGTAAAACCGCCTCTTTTAAACTTCTGAGCAGAGATTATTCCTGCTCTGCAATAAATTTGATTGTTACAACACACAGAATGAGCAAAAGAAACCTAATGCATTGTTTGCATCAGATGAATCGTAGAGAATCCTTTCTCAAACTCATTCCAGTTCATACCTGTTTCACAACTTACAATCCGGGTTTCACCCGGAAGCAGGTCAAAAAAGTTATCAGAGAATCTGATATCAGGATACGTTGAAACAAGCATTAAATTTTTACACAATTTTTTTACTGAAAGTTCAATCACAATTTTCCCATCGCGATTACTTACCCGTGTTTTGAGTTCAGGGTCAGGCAATTTTAAACGTGAAGGCAAATCAAAGTAACAAAGTTGCCGGTCAATTTCATGATGACCATTTGCAAGACTCGCCATCAAAACTACCTCATTACGATTGTAAATAAGGGGAATATCCTTCATCGAAATTACAAATACGGGGGCAGCATTGTTAGCTGGAATAGAAACCTTTACGGATCGGTTCCAAACCGATAATCCGCTAAAATCGATCAGATTAAGCCTGAGTATAGCATCGGTTTTATAGTCCAGGTCAGATACAGCTGTAACTTTAATCTGTTGCTCATCGTAAGTTACATCAAGAATGGTACTCTTAAAAGCATCACGGGCTGCATAATGCAAAGCCTTCCATTTGCCATAATAATCAATACCCGACCATGAGGCAACAGGCCAGCAATCGTTAAGCTGCCAGTAAAGTGAACCCATGCACCATGGCATAGCAGCACGGTGTGCATGAATGGCAGTTTTTATAGCTTCGGCCTGCAGCAACTGCCCAACATACAAAAGCTTCGAAAAATCGTCGGGCACCTGATACATTTGTGACATGTAGCTCAAGATTCGATCGTTACCTAGGCCACTACGCTGATGCGATTTCATTACATCTGATCCGATATCGTAATCGCCGGGAAGCGAATAACGCATTACACTTGTAAACTCAGGAAACGACTGAAATCCATATTCGCTTACAAAACGTCCTTTCACCTTTCTAAAATCACTCACCGGGTCTCCTCCATGCCACACTCCCCAATAGTGCATATCGCCTGAATTTGAGTTATAATCAGCCAGTTTGCCCAACCCTGCTGATGGAGATGAATGCCAGTAAGGAGTTCCGTTGCCATGCGTTTTAACGGCTGAAGGCAAAATGCGATGAAAAAGCGTATCGTACGCTTTCCAAATAACAGCCCGCTGTTGTTCATTGTATTGCTGTTTCCAGCCCCATCCGCGGTCTTCGTGTCCTTGTGACCAGGCAACTTCAATTTCGTTATTGCCACACCACAAAGCAAGGCAGGCATGGTTCGATAAACGCTGAATATTTTCTTCAGCCTCAGCCCTGGCATTGCTTAAAAATGCACTGTCGCCCGGGTACATGCTGCAGGCATACATAAAATCCTGCCAAACCATAATTCCATACTCATCGCACAAATCGTAAAAAAAATCATCTTCATAGGTTCCTCCGCCCCAAACCCGCACCATATTCATATTTGCAGCAGCGGCTGATTCAACGATAAAACGTAACTTATCCTTTGTTACTGACGGCAGAAATACATCGTTTGGAATATAATTGGCACCTTTCGCAAAAACGGGCCGTCCGTTCACCTCAAAGAAAAAACTCTCACCATTGCCTTTACCATCGGGCTTTTGCACCAGTTTGAGTGAGCGTATTCCAGTCTTGACGGATTTTTCTGAAACCTGCTTCCCGTTTTGCCAAAGACGTGCTGTGATGGTATAAAGCGGTTGACCACCCAATCCGTTGGGCCACCATAATTCAGGATTCTCGATAATCCCTGAGATTTTGTGCGATTGCCCACCTGCTTTAAGATCAAGTTCTTCGCTGCCCGCTTTTACACCATTAATCAGTAATTCGCAGGTATATTGTCCGTTTACAGGGGCATTTAAATTCAATAAGCATGTGATGGCTACCTTGTTTTTAACTACAGGTGCTTGTTGAACCAGCAAACGTTCGATCAGGGCATTATCAGAAAATTCGAGGTAAACCGGTCTCCAGATGCCAGAAGTAACAAGCCGTGGCCCCCAGTCCCACCCGAAATGGTAACCGGCTTTTCGCGTAAAAATACTCACTTTGTTTGGTCCGAATCCGCCGTTTTCCGATTGATCATTCGAGGCCGGCAGTGCAAAACCAAACTTTTCCTGCTTTTCCAAACCCTTAATCAGAGGCGATTTAAACCTAACCAATAGCTGGTTGCTGCCGGCCTTTACCCAATTCCGTATATCAACAGTCCAGCTTCTGAACATATTATTAGCCAGGAGCACCGAATGATTATTGATAAGCACTTCGGCGTATGTATCTAGCCCTTCAAATCTTAGGCGGATTAAGGATTGTGCAATATTTTCCGGTGAAAGCTCAAAATTACAGCAGTATTCCCAGTCAACTTTATCGATCCACTGAAGCTGATGTTCATTCAACCTGAAATAGGGATCGGGAATAATACCTGCAGCCATCAAATCGGTATGTACAGTGCCCGGAACAGCAGCAGGCAACCATTTATCGGTACCCGCCTGCCGCATTTGCCAGCCTGAGTCAAGTGACTTACTGATGAAGGATTTTTGTCCTGAACTTTGGGCTGCTGCCAAAAAAAATAAAAACGCCATTGCCAGCAAATGTTGTATAAAACTGCGTGTATTCATGTTCTGGGTAAATATCTGGGTGTAAATGGCAAATCTAATGAATTCCGGGCCAACCATAAATTTCCTTTCGCAAAAACATACACCAGTCAGTTTATAGGCATTAAAAATGGGCTTCAACTGTTAGGGTTAAAATTATGTTAACTTTTGCTGGTTTTATTTGTTTACTCATAAAATGAAATGCGCCTGCCTATGTTAAAGGTATTGATAGTTGACGATGATCCTACATTTTGCCTCATGCTAAAATCTTTTCTTGGTAACAAGGGATTTGAACCGCATGAAGTTTTCAGTGCTGGAAACGCGCTGAAACTTGCCCAACAAATTAAATTTGATCTGATTCTGACCGATTTCAGGCTACCTGATTTTGATGGAATAACACTGATATCGAAATTAAACGAGCAATTCCCGGGTGTGCCTGTGATACTCATGACCCGCTACGGCGATATCAGGTCGGCAGTTACTGCTATAAAATCCGGTGCTTTTGATTACATCACCAAACCGGTTAATCCGGATGAGTTGCTGCTGACTATCAAAAAAGCCACTGAAAAACAAAATGCCGGAGCGCCTGCAGCCATTGCTCACCGAACCGAAAACCTTGATAGTGATATCAACTACCTGCGTGGATCAAGCGAAGCTTCACTTTTGGTTGAGCAATACATTTCGCTGGTTGCAACAACCGATATGTCGGTGATTATTCAGGGCGAAAGTGGTACAGGCAAGGAATACGTTGCCCGGATGATACATACAAAAAGCCATCGTCACAAAAAACCATTTGTGGCTGTCGATTGCGGAGCCCTTACCAATGAACTTGCCGCTAGTGAGCTATTCGGACATGTAAAGGGAGCTTTTACCGATGCCCAGATTGACAAGGAAGGACAGTTTCAGCTGGCCAATGGCGGAACCCTTTTTCTGGATGAAATCGGGAACCTTTCGTATGAAAATCAGTTGAAACTTTTAAGGGCAACCCAGGAACGTAAGGTCCGTAAGATAGGTGGTGCACGAGATGTAGATGTTGATGTGCGCATTATTGTTGCAACCAACGAAGATTTGCACGCCAGTGTTCTGCATGGGAGTTTCCGCGAAGATCTCTTTCACAGGCTGAATGAATTTAAAATTAATGTACCGGCTTTGAGAAACAGGGGTGACGACATTCTGCACTTCGCGGGTTTCTTTCTGAACATGGCAAATAAAGAACTCAACCGCAGTGTAAATGGTTTCGATAAAGAGGTAACCGAATTGCTGCAATCGTATCACTGGCCCGGCAATATTCGTGAAATGAAGAATATCATACGACGCAGTGTGCTGCTTTGCCAGGGAAACCACATCAGCAGAAACGAATTGCCGACTGAAATGTTTTTGCCTAAAACAGCCGAGGCACTGCTGGTGGGAATTGCGACCACCGACCTTAAATCGCTGGCTGAAACTAACGAAAAGGTCACCATCATGAATGTGCTTCAGCAAACGCATTTCAACAAAACCAAAGCTGCGCGTTTGCTCAATATCGATCGCAAAACGCTGTACAATAAACTAAAGCTTTACGGCATCGAAGGATAAAATTTTTCGATTAGCTTTCAATGCCCTGGGTTGCAGCTGAACGGCGCAGCAACTCGGTTTCAAGCATGGTTTGCAGCCGGTTGTTGATGGATGTTATACGTATAAGCAAGCGCCGTAACTCATCCTGATCTGTTTCAGCTTTATCCTGTTTTTCGAGTTGGGCCAGCAGTGGTAAAGCTTCCTTAACCCCCATATGGCCATAACTGGTAAGCATTTTATGCGCCAGTGCACTGATGCCGGCATAGTCAGCATTATCATAAAATTTCCAAAGCTCGTGTGTAGCCGCTTGCGATGTTTGGATAAATGACCTTATAATCCCGGCAAATTGATTTTGATTTCCTGATGCAAAAAGCTCAGCCTGGCTCAGATCGTACAGCTTGTTGATTTCATCGGCAGGTTTCTGAATCTGAAGGGATTCAGGAAGTGAATTGCCAAAGTAACCAGCCATGCGTGCGAGAAAGTCGGCTTCGGTAAATGGTTTTTGAAGCACTTCGTTAAATCCGGCTTCGATATACCCCGGATCGAAACGGGCTATTTTAGAAGCTGTAAAAGCAATCACCGGCAAAGCAGAAATACGTTTGGATGCATGCAACCGGATAAACTTAACCAGCTCGATGCCACTCACCTCCGGCATCTGCACATCGGTCATAACCAGATCATAGGTATTCTCCCCAATCAGTTCCATAGCCTCACGACCATTAGAAGCAACTTCAACAATAATACCAGCATTTTCGGCAATAATACGCGCCAGAAGAATATTAAAAACATCGTCATCAACCAGCAACAAACGCTTATTTATAAGCACTTCTGATGATACAGGCAACTGCATTTCTGATGTATGGGGTTCTTCGTCAGATATCTCGAAGGGGATTGTAACCCTGAACGACGATCCCTGACCTTCGGTACTGGCAACTACTATATCGCCATGCTGTAAATGAGCCAGTCTGCGGCTGATGGCAAGCCCCAGGCCGGTTCCGCCAAAGCGCCTTGCCTGCGAGGAATCACCTTGTATAAAATCTTCAAAAACGGCATTCAGTTTATCGGAGGCAATTCCAATACCGGTATCGCTTACAGTGATAGATGCAACAGCTTTCCCGTCAGCAGTCTCCATCTCACATCCGATGCTTACACTTCCATGGGAAGTGAATTTAATGGCATTGCTCAGCAGGTTATACAATATTTGCTTAAGCCTGAGCGGATCGCCCCTAAGAACGATATCGGGCTGAATATTGCAGCTTGCTTCGAAAGAGATACCTTTTTCCGAAGCAGCCAGCTTGAAAGGTATAATAACATCTTCGAGTACATCATGCATTCGAAACGGAATTTGCTCTAATTGTAACTGGCCGGCACCAATCTTACTCAAATCAAGTATATCGTTCACCGTTTCGAGCAGGTGTTTCGACGACCTCCGCACAGCGCCCAGGTATTCGAGCTGCACCTGATTGAGCGATGTATTGCCCAATTGCTCTGAAAATCCAATGATAGCATTAAGCGGAGTGCGGATTTCGTGACTCATATTTGCCAGAAATTCCTCTTTAACCCTTGCGAGCTCAGATGCCTCGCGATGGGCGATAATCAGCTCGCGTTTGTAGCGGTTGCTCCGGTGTATGTTTGAGAGTATAAGCACTACAAAAAGAAGTATCAGAAAAAGTGAAGTGCTACCGATAATTACAATTGAAATGATCGATTTATCTGCCTTATCGCGGGCTTCGAGAGCTCTTTTTTCATACAAAACCGACTGACTGGATTCGAGTTGACGAAAAATACTCACCACCTCATTGATGATTAAGGTGCTGTTTCGGAGCATACTTACTTCCTGAGAGCGCAATCGGTTGATTGTTGCCAGATCGAGCTGCCTAACATTAACAAGCGCCTTCCTGATGTTGCTTAATATAAGCGAATCGGAAGGCCTGATAAGTGCAGTATCGGTGATCACACGGGTTGTTGAGAGAACCACCGGCTTTTTAGCGGGAGTCTCAGGTTCAGAATTTTTCTTTGAAAATGCTTTTTTTATTTTCCTGAATAATCCCTGATTCTCAACAATTTCGGGTTGGGTTTGAATATCTGACAATACGGTATCGTAACGGGTAATTATGCGTGTAGAAGTACGCAGGCTATTCGGGATCGTATCCAGTGGACCTGCTTTTATCTGTCGTATGGTTTTTTCGGCAAAGTCGAAGCCTTCACGCTTTGATTTAAAAAGCAAAAAGGCGTCAATCATCTCCTGCCGTTTCAACAGAAGAGTGGCTACCGAGTCAAGCCTTTGGCTCTTAGCCTGATCGGATGATGCGCCCAAGCGTAAAGTATCTAGGTCGAGCGCAATTCTTGATATCAGATTGTTGTAGGCCGAAAGATACAGCGTATCGCTTGTGAGAGAAAAAATCCTGAAATTATTCTCAGCTTCTGTAAGATTTGCCAGCAAGTTGCGTAATCTTTCAATTTCAGGATCCCTTTGCGATAAAAAAACCAGCGTTTCTTTTAATGTATCACTGTTTTTCTTTACCAGAAAACCTGCTGCCCCAAGTGCCACCAAAGCAATGAGCAGTAGTAACACTACTTTAAATGGTAATCCCATCGAAGGTTGCTTTCCTGAATAGGGCGACATATTCTATTGATCAGCTATGGATGAAAAGATATAACAACCACCCGTGCAATTGGTTTAATTGCCTGAATTTATAACATAATCAAAACCTTAATTGAATTTTCTTTGTAAAAGGCCGTGCAAGCCGTTAGATCAAACAGCTTCAGCAATAGCCAGGGTATAGTGCCATTCCGGATTGCGGCGAAGGTATTCGGCAGCAGCAGGGCAACTCGCTTTTATGAGTAAACCATTCATTACAGCAAAGTGAATTCCGTATAAAATAAGTGCCGAGGCATAACCTCTACCTCTGTGTACCGGCGGAACAAAGGCATCGGTAAATTCAATGGCACTGCCAGATATCCTGTAAACCAGGTATGATCTTAAACCATCCTGTTCCAGAACAAACATTTTGCCGGTGTTTTTAATTTCGTGTAACATAAAATTTAATGCCGCTGACGCTTATTGAAAGCCTTTGCATTCAGCCTTTATTTTGCGAGTTATCGCTTACGTCAAAATTTAACTTTAGAATCCCTGGAAGAGTATTGGCATATTTACTTTCCTAAAGTAAAAACATGTAAAACCTGACTCTTACGAGCTGCCAAATTACAACAGTAAAATGCTTTTTGTATCGGCCAAAAAGCAAAATAGGTATAAATACGAAGGCACCCTCCCAGCTTGTTACAATCGATGCAATAATGAGTTTATATAAAACACATGAGTAGGTATTTTCACGCATAATTAGCCGCACAAAATTGAATGCACTTTTAAAAAACCAACACCAGGAACAATATTAGCAAATTTTTCACCTGGAGTCTGTCAGAAAAATAATATTGCAAAATATTTTTACATTGCTAATGATATATACTTTTCAGCAATGTTTAAATTTTTAATTCCATCTTGTAAAAGCCTTTTATCTAAGCATTAACAAAAAATGAACAATTAATAAAATATTGTTATAAAAATGCAGACTTTTTAAAATGACATAAAATTGTTTATATAAATTTTGCAAGGGCAAGTCGCTGAAAAGTTGGTGTATAATGCATAATTACGCATTTACCCGACTGTTTTTAAAGCATTTATGGTATTACTTTTATGCAAAATCATCATTAATAGATGAATGCATCAGAATTTTGAAGCAGCATAACATTACGGCGTTTGGGAGAGCGCAGTTGTGTAGCGGAAAATTTGAGGTTATTTCAGTAAAATTTTTATCAAAAAACTTACTGAAAAAAACCCAGGGTATGCAAAATGGAGGCAAAAACAAAACATAACATGGGGGAAACAGAAAGTTTCCTGAATTTTACGGTTATCTGCCGGAAGAAAATCCATACTACTTTTTTTACACTGGTTCAATCTGCAAGCAGATGGCCGGTTTGGTGTTTCTTCGCTGCAGCTGATGTAAAAAAATTAGTTGTTTTTACCCGTTTGTATAGCCATCATCCGGAAGGCAATTGCCAGTTACTCATAGTTAATCATTTGATTTACCGGACGAAGGAGAAGATTTGGAAAGTAACGCGCTCTGCATTCGATAACACTGATTTAGGCTTAAGAAAACTTAATAAAATTTTAAAAAACGCATTTACGACTGCATTTGAAAGCAATACACGTTTGCCTGAACATTTGTAGGTAAACGATTTGATTGTTTAACCGGTATAATTCCTGTTTGAATTAAACCGGATTGAAAAGGCAGCCAGCAACCAAAGACCATGAAGTCGGCTGGCACAGAAAAAATAGCCCGGAGAGGGTAGCTGAGATTATCAGCCTTGAGTGAAACATTCTGTAAAGAAATGTTACACTTTCTGTTTTGCCTGCCCACCAACGTTTTCAGGAGCTTTACATCGTTTATTCGAAGCATTTTGGGCATACGTGCACGCGCGCGCGCGATGCTGCTTCTCGTGCTTTTGGCGCATACCCTGAGCCTGTTCAGCCAACAAACAATCACCGTATCATGGCCATTAAACAGCAATTCCAGGTCGACCACTACTCTTGAAGCTTGTAATACCGGATTTGGCAAAGGGACAAGTGTGAGCGTTGTAAATCACGAACAGGCACGCGGTGTTGGCTCCGTTGGCTGGAATGCCCCGGCGCTTAATCCGAAGGCGTATTACGAATACACAATTACACCTGATCCCGGATATACGATCCAGATCAACACCATGGATGTGGAAATATGTATGAGCAGTGGTGAAATGAAAATTAATACCTACTACTCAACCAACGGGTTTGCAACACCCGGCACTGCGCTCAGCCTGCCGCGCCTTGCTGCCACAACCACGCCCCGCAACCTGTCGATGGCAACCAGCATGCAGGTAAGTTACCCCGACACCCTGAGGATACGGGTTTATGGCTGGAATGCCCGCGATAATATTGTTTCGTTCTATAACCGCAATGTGATTTTAACCGGCACCTACAGCATCGACTCAACTCAAATGTTGCCGCCAGCAGTAGCTGAAACACTGGTAAATACAACCCAGGAAAGCCTAATCCCTTCCCTTCTCCCAGCCAATGCCTCCGGCCAAGGGAACGGGATGATGGCTCCGATGGGGAGCTGGAGCAGAAATACAGCAGGAACCTATTCATTTACTGTTCCTGCTGGTGTTTACAGTATAACTGTACAATGCTGGGGTGGTGGCGGCGGTGGAAGTAATAGAAGTGGCAATTCATCAGACGGTGGCAATGGCGCAGGCGGTGGTGGATTCCGAAGTGGAGAATTATCCGTAAATCCAGGCGATATAATTCCGGTAGTAGTTGGCGCGGGAGGAACTGGGGCAACCAATTCAGACGGTGCAGATGGCACTTCGGGAACAAACTCAAGTGTTACGCATTATTCAGGATCAATCACTGCTTATGGCGGCGGAGCCGGTGTGGTCGGTAATAGTGCAGGTGGTAGTGGTGGTGCCGGTGGTGGAGGAATTTTTACAGGATCTGTAGCTAGCCAAATTTCACATTCTGGGGGAAATGGCGGTGTTGGCGACAACAATGAAGGTGGCGGTGGTGGTGGTGGCGCCGGAAGTACTCAAAACGGAGGTAATGGCGCTAATGGAAATGCAGCCACGCACAATGGTGGATCAGGTGGCACCAATTTTGGAGGTAATGGAGGATATGGCGGTGATGATGGTGCTGGAGGGAATGGATCTGTCGCTGGTGGAGGTGGTGGTGCTGCTGGCGACAATGGCGGCGGAGGCGGAAATGGTGCAGTAGGTCGAGTTGAAATAACCTGGGCAGATTGTATTAATCCAACCATTTACAATGTTACCGGTGGTGGATCCTATTGCTCGGGAGGCTCAGGGATTGCTGTTGGATTATCGGGCTCGGAAAGTGGGGTTACCTACCAACTCTACAACGGAGCTACAGCTGTTGGAAGCCCGATGAGCGGCACAGGGAGTGCATTATCATTTGGCAATCAAACCACCTCCGGCACCTACACAGTAATAGCAACCCGCACCAGCGGGGGCTGCACCAGCAACATGAACGGAAGTGCAGTGGTAATTACCATCCTAACCATTCCGGCTCAGCCATCGACAATTTCTGGAAATACATCACCCTGCCAGGGTTCCAGCGACCAAACGTATTCTGTTGAGAATGTTTCAGGAACCACTTACAACTGGACTTTCCCTTTAGGATGGACTCAAACTGGTGGGGGGGATTCCAACTCTGTAACTGTGACCGTAGGAACTACAAATGGTAACATCATAGTAACACCTTCCAATGAATGTGGACCCGGACCCTCACAATCGCTTGCTGTTTCAACTTCCGTTGTTCCGGCACAGCCATCAGCAATTAACGGTATAACTTCTCCCTGTGTTGGAATTTCGCAAAACTACAGTGTTACATCTGTAGCCGGAGTTAGCTATACATGGAGTTTCCCTGCCGGATGGACACAAACCGCCGGTGGTACAAGCAATTCGGTTACAGTTACTGTAGGAGCAAACGCCGGAAATATTACCGTAACACCTTCGAATGGCTGCGGAAACGGTTCTAATGTTTCTCTGGCAGTATCTCCAAGTACCGTACCAGCGCAGCCTTCAGCCATTTCAGGCAACGCAAATCCATGTCAGGGAAGTTCAACCACATATAGTGTAATTGCATCGGTCGGGGTTACCTATACCTGGACTGTACCTTCCGACTGGACCATTACCTCAGGTCAGTCAACCAATCAGATTACAGTAACAGTTGGTGCTTTGTCAGGCAATATAACTGCTACTCCATCAAATACCTGTGGCGATGGAAGCAGTAGTTCACTTGCTGTTACAGTAGATATGCTTCCGGCTCAACCGGGCGCTATACAGCCTTTTACCACTTCGGTTTGCCAGAATACTACACACACCTTTATGGTTCAGCCGGCACCCCCATCTGGGGTAACTTACACCTGGGCATTCCCCGGAGCAACCATATTAAGTGGACAAGGTACCAACATCGTACAATTACGTTTCGGTAACCAATCAGGCAATTTAACAGTTACCCCATCAAATGCCTGCGGCAATGGCCCGGCAAGTAGTATGGTTATTACAGTAATTCTCTCGAGCCCGGCAATGCCAGGCCTGATTTCGGGATTGGTTGCACCTTGCGTTGGCTCAACCCAAACTTACACAGTGGCAAATGCAGCTGGCCTTCTATACACCTGGACTGTTCCTTCGGGATGGAGTATTACATCAGGACAGGGAACCAACACCATTCAGGTTACAGTTGGCAATACAGCCGGTAATGTATCGGTGGTTGCCGGCAATGCTTGTGGAGGCAGCTCGCCCCGCAATTTGGCAGTTACCCCTCAGTTGTCAGCCCCGGCTCAACCTTCAGCCATCGCCGGTAATAGCCCTGTTTGTCAGGGGTCAACGCAGGTTTATTCTGTTACCAGCATTGCTTTTGTGACCTACACATGGTCTGTTCCTGCAGGCTGGACCATCAGCTCAGGACAAGGCACCGCCAGTGTAACGGTGATTGCTGGCACAACCACTGGTACCATTTCGGTTGTTCCCTCAAATGATTGCGGAAGCGGACCGGCACAATCGCGAACAATAACCGTAGATACTGAACCACCGGCAGCAACATCAGCCATCAGCGGAAATACGAATCCCTGTCAAAGTAGCACTCAAACTTATAGTGTAACAAATGTAAACGGAGTAACCTATACCTGGACCGTACCTTCGGATTGGACAATTACTTCAGGACAAGGAACAAATTCGAATACAACCCTGGTGGGTGCAACAAATGGGAATATAACAGTTACCCCATCAAACGGTTGTGGAAATGGCACATTTACATCACTTTCAGTTTCGGTGTTTCTGTTGCCACTTAGTGCTGGTGACATTACAGGCGAAAGAGAGTTTTGCGAAGGAACAACGCAAACATATAGTGTAACTAATGTAAGCGGAATAACTTACAATTGGTCGGTTCCGGCTGGCTGGATAATAAATTCGGGGCAGGGAACCAATTCAATAACTACTACCTGCTCAGCTACGTCAGGGCGGGTTGAGGTTACCCCTCAGAACGCCTGTGGAAACGGACCGGTTTCGAGGTTGGAGATCAACGTTTTCCCATTGCCCGCAGCATTTACTGGACCGGATGGCGCTATTTGCGTTGGAGCCAGCATTCAGATTGGCGGACCTCCGGTTGGCGGAAATACCTACAGCTGGACATCGGATCCCGCCGGATTTACCTCAACACAGGCCAATCCATTTGTAGCGCCGCATGAAACAACAGTTTACACTCTGGTTGAAACCAACCCAGCTACTGGTTGTTCCAACAGTCATTCAGTTACAATACTGGCCAATCAGGTGATTGATGTAACCGTGATCCCGGCCACACAAGTGGTGTGCAGCGGCAGCAACACAAATATTACGCTTTCAAGCAACATTTCGTATACAACATTTACCTGGGCAGGGGAGCTCTCGGCTGGTACCTCTACTACCGGATTTGGTTCAGGAACCGGTCCGAATATTAATGATATTATTATAAATACCTCAGGCGACACATCATTTGTTACCTACGGCATAACGGCAATGGCCGATGAATGTGCAAATTTTGATACAAAAGCAGTTGTAAAGATTTTACCGCAACCTGCTATTCATGATCAATCACCGGGCGATATCTGTAGTGATGTGGCTACAGGATTTACACTTCCCGGCAGTTCAAATGGCGTTGAAATAGCTTCTTATAGCATTACAGATCTGAATAGCAATGGTTTGACTGCTTCGGCAGGTAATCCGGCCACTGGCACTGGGTTTAATTCGCATGTAATGGAAGATGATGCCTGGACAAATACAGGCGCTTCAGAAGTTACTGTCATTTACACCGTTGTGCCCATAAGCACCGAAGGATGCCCCGGAGATGTTTTCACGGTTTCTTTCAAAATTAGTCCGAAGCCGGTAATTACCAATGCTCCAACGGCTGCCATCTGCTCGGGCAGTTCTACAAATATTACTTTAACTTCCTCAATTCCATCTACATTCAGCTGGACCATAGATACAATTACAGGTGGTATTACAGGAGCAACTGCCGGTTCGGGAAATACCATCAACCAGGTATTAACCAATCCATCGAACGCCACTGCAGGTACAGTTCAATATATAGTAACAGCAGCATCTACCGCAAAAAGTTGTTCGGGTAGTCAATTCATAATCACAGTAACGGTTTATCCCATACCACAGATTACAACCGCTGCAACCAAGCGAATATGCTCGGGGACATCAACCGGTATTACACTTACAGCGACTGCTGCTTCAACCTTTACGTGGACGATTGGCACTGTAACCGGTGGAATAACCGGAGCAACTGCAGGTTCGGGTGCTACAATTGATCAGGTTCTTACCAATCCAAGCAATGCCACTTCAGGTAGCGTGCAGTACCTTGTAACTGCCAGTTCTACACCTGGTGGTTGCCAAGGTTCTGATTATACAATTACAGTAACTGTTGATCCGGTTCCAAGTGTTTCAGCATCAGCCGATCCGGCTGCAGTATGTCCAGGCACTTCATTTAACCTAATTTCCAATTCCAGCCTGGTTTGGGAACCAGAAGTGCTTCTTTCAGAAAATTTCGATGGACCAACCAACAATTGGTCTATTACTGGTACCGGAAGTGGCCAATGGTCATTAAAAGCAGATGGTTACTTCTACAATAATCGTACATTTCATTCAAACGACAGCAGTCAATTCTATTTTGCCAACAGTCGAAATCAAGGAGAGGTAGATACATATTTAAGAAGTCCGAGCATTAATACAAGCACGTATTCATCGTTATCACTTGATTTTTACCACTATTTCCAAAATTCCAACGGATCGTCTGGCAAAGTTCAGGTATCAACAAACGGGACAACATGGAATGATGTCGGGACGTACACTGAAAAGATTGGAACTGCTAATAATTTCACCCATCAGACAATCATTCTTGATAGTTATGCCGGAGCATCAACGTTTTACGTACGTTTTTACTATTCGGGAGATGATGGCCGTTATTGGGCAATAGATAATGTAACCGTTACCGGGACCAAAACCAATGCCATACCTATAATCAGCTGGACTTCAAATCCTGTGGGATTCACCAGTTCAGAAGCCAGACCAACTGCCGTAGAACAAACTCAAACTACCACATACACAGTCAGCTATACCAATTCAGTTTCATTATGCAGTGCAAATGCTTCAGTTACTGTAACAACGCTACCACTACCCAATGTTACTATAACAGCTGATTATTGTGTGCAGCCCGGCTGTATTCAATTAACGGCAACAGGTGGTGGAGAATACCTTTGGAGCACTGTACCCCCTCTAACTTCCCCGGTAATTTGTGTTGATGAAGCCGGAATTTACAGTGTAACTGTGACTGGAACCAATGGCTGTGTAAATTCGGCTTTCCTGAATGCTTCGAGCGAACTAGTGACTAATGGCAATTTTAGCGCCGGAAATACCGGATTCTATACTGACTATGGTTACCGCGCCGATTTACCTGGTGTACAAAATGAACTTTGGCCCGAAGGTTTATATGGCGTAGGAATTGATGCGTATAATTATCATACTGATTTCTTTGGAAAGGATAGAACAGCCCCGGGAACCGGCAAGATAATGATTATTAACGGACTCGGAAATACCATGACCATTTGGCAGCAAACAGTGCCTGTTGAGCCTGACCATGAATACTACTTTTCTGCATGGGCGATGAGTATAAATGATGCCGGAAATTATGCCCGTTTGCAATTTGAAGTAAACGGAACTCCAGTAGGTACAATCGCTGAACTTGGCCCCGGCCCGGCCGATAACAACCATTATTCGCCCGATTACTGGACACGTTTTTACAGCAATCCAACCTGGAACTCGGGTTCCGCCACTTCTGCTGTTATCCGCATCATTAACCTGAGGCCCGACCTTGGTGGAAACGACTTTGCCCTCGACGACATTTCCTTTGGTACACTTTCACCTGTACCATTCACCTTCTCGCCAACCATTGCCGGAGGAAACAACGAAATCTGTGAAGGTGCAAGTATTCAATTCCATACGAATATAACCGGCGGAATGCCGCCCTACGTTGTAAGCTGGAGTGGCCCCAATGGTTTTACCTCAAACCTCGAAAATCCCGTTATAAACAATGCAACAACTGCTGCGCAGGGCACCTATCCAGTGACTGTTTACGACTCGTACGGCTGTACACCGCAAACCCAAACGGTGGAGGTTGAAATTTTACCAGCTCCGCAGGCAAGCATTACCGGCGGAGGTAACTACTGCCAGTTTGCCGGAAATCCACTCATGATGTTAACCGGATTGAACGGAACGCCTCCCTACGAATTTAGTTATAACATTAACGGAGGCTCAACCCAGAGTATTTCGAGCACCGCAGTTGATCCAACCGCCTATGTATTCGCCCCAACCGATGCTACCGGAACCTTTGTATATACCATTACCCATATTTCTGATGCCAATGGATGCGAAAGAGATGTAAATGTTTCGGCTACAGTAGTAGTAAACTCCTTACCATCGGCTTACATAACCGGCGACATGGTAGTTTGTCCGCATAGCGAAAATGTGTATACCGGAAATGCCGGCATGAGTAATTACAACTGGTATATTTCAGGTGATGGTTCATTCAGCAGCGCTACCAATCTGTTGGAAACAACAGTATTAGCAGGAAATACCTGCGGTAATACATTTACACTTTCACTCACTGTTGCAAACAGCAATGGCTGCGAAGCAACTGCAGAAGAGCTTATAATGATTGCCGATCCTGACGGACCCGTAATTACCGGGACTATAGCCACAACTGTAATCGAGGGCTGTGCAGTTACCAGCCTTCCTGCGGCAGCCGCAAACATTCAGGAACTTGAAGCTTTGGGAGTGGCTGTATCCGATGCCTGTACTTCAGATGAAAATCTTACACTCACCTCAACAGATGATGCACCTTCGGGAAGCTGCCCGATAGTTGTAAACCGCCACTACACCGTAACAGATTATTGCGGAAATCAGGCTTCGGTAACACAGGCAATTCATATTGATGATACAACTCCGCCCGTAATCACTTGTAAGATAACAGCTACTCAAAATGTAGTTATCAATTCCGGTTCAGTGTATGTACACTCGGGCGATGGCTGGGATTACAGTTTGGCCACCGATAACTGCAACCTTAACACCGTTGAAGCCGCACTCTCAGGAGCCACTTCAGCATCAGCGCTTCATACCCTCGACGGCATAAGCTTTAACCAGGGCACAACCACAGTTACCTGGACTGCAACCGATGCCTGCGGTAACGAAGCATCCTGCAGCTTTGATGTTGAAGTGGTTGGTACCGCCGATCTTGAAGTGATTAAAACAGGACCAGCCTCCATCACACCCGGACAAAATATCATTTACACCCTAACTGTAACCAACAATGGCCCGGCAACAGCGCCGATTGCCACACTTACTGATGTTTTGCCTGTTGAGGTAACCAATGCAACCTATACTCTTGATGGAGCAGCGCAGGGCAACTGGACCGGCACCCTTGTGATGAATGCCGTTCCCAATGGAGAAAGCCATGTTGTAGTAATTACCGGCAAAGTTGATTGTGCAGCAACTGCTGCATTCACCAACACGGCAACAGTTAGTCTTACCTTATTGACCGATCCGGATATGAGCAACAATACCTCCTCCGCCACCACTACTCCAGGTAATTTTTTACAGGTAAGCGGCACTGCCACCGCTACTTCATGCCCTGGCGCAGCCAACGGAAGCATTGATATTACAACAACCGGTGGTACTGCGCCATACTTCTTCAGCTGGACCGGACCCAATGGATTTACAAGTACGGACGAAGATATTACAGGCCTGCAAGCAGGAACATACACTGCTACTGTTACCGATGCCAATGAATGTGAAGTGGTTGAAATATTTACTATAGATGAAGGGGTTGATAGTGAGGCACCCACGTTTTCACTACTGATAACTGAATACAGCAACTGTGTAAACAGTCTGGTTACCGCTATTTATAACCCAACTCCTACACCGGGGATTACTCCGGAATATGATGATATTACTGTGCCCAGGCCTGAATATTTTGAGGTTACCGCAGGTAATTCACTCTTTGATCTAGATCCGATAACAAACAGTTTCAGTGATAATTGCTGCATTGCTGACGACCTCACCCTACATTGGCGCATTGAGTTTTCACCCACGCCCAATCCGGCAACAGCATTGCATGAGCCTTTAAACTGGCCACCAATAGCCGATCAAACCGGACAACCATCACTTTACGGCGACATTCTGTTCCCCGGCGACGGAGTTTACTTCGCTGACATTGTGCATCATCTCTATTATTGGCTGGTCGACTGCAATGGAATTGCTTCGGCAGAGCAGGAGCTTACCATTATTGTAAAACCCAGGCCCAATGTGATAAAACAACCTTAAACAGCAACATTATGAAAACGATAAACAACAGAAACAAAATAAAAACATGCCGTCCACCCGGCTAAAGATATTCCCGCCAAGCCAGAACCGGCGTTCTCCCACGCCCTGGAACAGCGGAAATTTTGCCTCCAGTTAACACAAGGTCAAACCAAAACACAATGCCTATGAGATAGGACAATCAAACAAATGAATCATCTTCCGGCCAGGCCGGATCAAATCAAAAACAAATGAAAAACAAACACAAAAAAGTCCTGCATAGTGCAGGCAAACAATTGAAAACAAACACTTTGATTTTTTTTAACAACTCTTTTACAAACATTTAAACTTTACAAAAATGAAAAAGCAACTTTTAATTTTAGTTCTGGCCTTCATCTCCTTTGGCCTTTCAACAACTGCATTCGGACAAACATGCCCGGTTCCACGTGGCGTAGATGTAACCTGCTTACCAAACGATGCTATTCATCCAATTGCAGGTACACCCTATGATTACATTGTGAACGTTCCAACCCCTCCGGGAACCAAGGAATACCATTGGTTTGTTACTACTGATCCTGCTTTCCTGGCTGGAGGTACCCTTACAAGTAATCGTGAATTGGTTGGAGGCACCTACATTGCCGCTACTGGTACCGGATACAATGATCCAATCACAGGAACCAACACCTTATCAATTACATGGAAAAATTTCGTGTATGACCCAGCATTACCGGTCTTCGTTGTTATTCAGGTAACTAATGCTGCAACAGGGTGCACTAACAATAACCTTAAGGTGTTTAAAATCGAGCCTGTTAATGCATTTACGCTTGATATTGCCAACGTAGATCCTACCGGAGCCACACAAGCCGGCTATGGTGCTAATTTAGACCGATGTGTTCATAATGTAGTATCAGCTACCTATGACGCAACAGCTCCAGAAGGAGTATTGTACGATTACGGATTAGATACATTATTCTACATTGTTACTGCTGCCAATTTCTCAACAGAATGGATGCCTTCTGTTCAAATTTCGCGCGATGTAACTACTACAGGTGGCAACATGGGTGAAATTACAGATGTAAGCTGGGCCAGACCGGGTACATTCCCAATTGCAGCCGGTTTATGGACCAATATGCCTCTCACTGCTGGAGCATACACTCCTGCAAATCCTGTAGCTGTACTTGATCCAAGCGGTGCAGTTGGTTCTGCTGGTGAATGTATTGTAATAAGGGTTGTGGTTGACCACTCTACAACCACATCTTATGAGGGTATTCTTGCTGAACAGATTGCTGTTGCAGTAGATGGTAAAACAATGCTGTCTTTAACAACTCCATTGGGAGACGTACATTTCTCAAGCATATTACCCTCTGCTAATACTTACTGCGGTTTAGAAGATGGATACCAATTTGATATTGCACTCCAGACAATTGCTCCAAGGCCTGATATTCAATCAGCAACTCCGGCAGTACCCGGACCTGGTAATGTCAACTTCTTACCTGTTAAGCCGTAACGGCTTACTTTGCTAACGTTGCTTTTTCAACCCAACAATCTTTCCGGTCGGGGTTTTCGGATTCCGGCCGGAGGGAAGGAGGGGAAGAAAGAGATTTCAATTTCTAATTTCCAATGTCTAAAATCTAATTAGCCATTCAATTAGAGAATGAAATGCATGGTAACATGCCAAATGGTTGTACTTCCCGCCTGAGCTGTGAATCGTTGCGATTCCGGTTCGATGGCATACCATAGAATAAAAAGCCGAGAAATAGTTTTCGGTTTGCTGTGCCGGTTTACCGGTAATTGAATGACGAATAAACACATTCGATATTCTTACAGCCTATGCTGCAACTTGTTGAAAATGAATTAACCGGATTCTCCCATAGCATCGCGCTATATGCGTATTTGTTGCTGTGTTGAAGTGTGCGGTGTACAACAAAGTGCACATAACTGCAGAATAGAATAAGTGTTGGTTCCGAAAAGGTCCTGACTGGTGCTACCCGAATGTTGTGGTAGTATCGGAGCATAAGACCGGTGTTCAGACTATAGCAAAACGAAAGCAGGTCAAACGAAAATGGATGACAATGCAAACGCGCTTTTAATATGAGCTCGCAATTCCCCGGAAGGGAGCATCAGCACGCTATACTATGCCCTGGCATACGTAATGCTACTGTCGTACCTATATTATACTGCAGGGAATGAGCACGTTGTAACAATTATCAATTTAAACTGCCTATGGAATGTACCAGGCCGATAGCACGTGGCAAAGAGCTCATGGCTCAGCGTACAGTGCTTAAAGTGCAGGGAACCGTTGATGCTGGTTTTCAGGGTGATCAACCTTCTGTTGATGGTTGTAATCTGAAACCCGGGATATCAAATTGTAAATCCGAGATCGTAAATCCGAAATTGGAATGTTACCTGTCGCTTACCAAGGAACCAGGTATACACCAAGGTTTATTGCAACAAACTGAGTATTTACGAATGGATTAAAAATGAATGCGAAACAAACAAAATAAGCACGGACCCGATATTGATGTCGGAACCCGACGCGTGCTGCCATTCGCCAGAAGCGATACGGCTGCAGGTGTATCGGAACCCGATGTTGGTATTCCGGAAACAGACATTGGGGCTTTAGAGAAGCTGGCTGTTCCCATGCAGGGAAAATGGCCATGCCATCTCCATACTCCGGTATTTAAATGGCCACCTGGCAATAGCCGGAGCCATAACCGAATATTGGAAAGGTTACAGGCCACAATTGCTGAAGGGCGCCCTGGTGAGAGTCCACCCGGTAGCGTCGATGATTGGAATTGGATTTACATAGACTCAAAGTCCCTGATTAAAGGAATCTGTAGGGGGAGGAATTTACAAAGGGAGCAAACGATCGATTGGCACGTGATGGGAGAACTATGCCCTCGCCCACCAGCCGAACCGGAAGAGTATTGCATTAGTTTTCAGGATATTGTTACTTATTCTACCGAAAGTTCTCAGCACTTCCAGGCTGATAAGTCAGGTTGCAAACAGGAGAGCCGGTTTAAAGAAATTGGGCTGAGAAACAGTTTTATCCCGGAGGATCGGGTTTACCGTTTCAAAAGCCGCAAGAGCCTGCAAAACATTTAAAAAAATAACATCGCGTAAAGCGCAAAATGAATGACCAGAATTAAGAACATAGTACGTCTGTTGTTGGTAGCCATACTGCTACTGCTGACCGCTGCATCTGCATCGGCCCAGGCACTTACTGTGTTTGCCGGTCAAACCTACACTTTCGAAGTGGATGTCCCGGGAGTGCATGAGAGCAACATCCACTATGAAATATATGACAACTTCGCCGGGGTTAATATGGCCACAGTTCCGGGCAATTGTCCGGCTGCAAAAGCCTTCTTCCCATCGGGAAATACTGGTTCATCTGTTCCGATTACCTGGTTGGTTCCGGGAACCTATATTGTTAAGGTCGAAGCAGAAAACGCATGCCCGACCAATAACATGGAATTCTATATGGTCGAAGTATTGCCAGCCATGCCAACAGCCACTCTTACGCTTAATCCTGATGAAATTTGTAAGGGCAGTGATGCTGACCTTATTGTTACTTTCTCGGGTACACCACCATGGGGATTCATACTTGAAACAAACGATGGCATCAATCCGCCTTCAACCACAACCTACACCAACATAACTGACAATCCTTACATCATAACGGTATCACCCACAACAACCACAACCTATACTGTGATTGAAGTTAGTGATGCCAACGACACCAATACAACACCATCAAACAGCGTAACCATAACGGTACAACCGAAACCCAACAGTTCGCGGATTTACCAGTATGAACCTGCAAAGAAGAAATAAGATGAACAGACTTAAAACCATACTGTTAACACTACTGTTTGCCGTTGCCTTGGGAGCAACCGGCCAAACGTATGTGATCGACAGCGTATGTGTTGGGTCTGAACGGCATTACCGTATTGATGGTGAATTAAACTCTACCTATACCTGGCAGCTTACCAATCCTGCCGGTACGCCGCTTACTCTGCCCGAAACGGCTGATACTGTTACCATTCAATGGAACGGCGGTGCCGGTGATTATATACTTTCGGTAATCCAAACCAGCATTCATGGTTGTGATAGTACTGAACTGGGTATAATCAGGGTATTTGATCAGCCCGCAGTTGATGCCGGCGCCGATGCCACATTGTGCTCAGCCAATCCATACCACCTGATAAATGCAAGCGGATCGGGTTATGCCTCAGTATTATGGAGCACCAATGGCGATGGTACATTTGACGACAATACGCTCTTAAATCCAACCTATACTTTTGGCCCGGGTGATATCACCCTGGGTTCTGCAACGCTTACAATTTCTGCATTTGGTTATGGTCGCGAAGGAAGTTGCACTACTGCAGAATCATCGGTTACTCTTACCATTACCACCATTGTGGTTGATGCTGCTGTTGCTAGTGTAAGCTGCAATGGCATGCCCGATGGAGAAATAACCCTAACAGCAACCGGAGGATTAGCGCCCTATACTTATCTGCTAAATGGAAATTCAAACCAAACAGGGCATTTCAACGGACTTTCTGCCGGCATCTATCCTTATACGGTAACCGACAGTAACGGATGCCAAACAATAGGTGAGGTAGAAATTACTGAACCTGACATAATTGAAGCCATCGAGAACCTTACCCACAATTTATGCTATGGACAGAGTATTGGAGCCATTGAACTTGCCATAAGCGGTGGTACACCTCCATATACTGTAAACTGGACCGGCCCATCGGGCTATACCGGAACCGGAAGTTCAATTACAGGCCTAGCCAGCGGAATCTACAGTGGTACAATTACCGATGCCAACATTTGTGAGCTTTCGGTAAGCTATGAAATAACAAGTCCGTCAGAACTAATTGCTTCGGCTACTCCCGAAACCGCTGAAATATGCATTAACACAAGCCTGAATGTTACCGGCAGCTTTACCGGCGGTACAGGTGCAGCCACCGGTCATTTGTGGAGTGGAACAGGTGCAGCTTATCTGACTTCAACCACCATATCAAATCCTGTATTCAACGCTTCAGTTTCAGGCACATTCACTTTAACCTATGCGGTAACTGATGCCAACGGATGCCAGGCAACTTCGCCTGAATCTACCATTGTTGTTACCGATGTGATAGTGCCGGTATTTATACCATTCGAAGCACTTTGTGTGAACAGCACTGCTCCTGAATTACCGCTAATTTCTGAGAATGGAATCACCGGAACCTGGACTCCTCCGACTATTAACACCACTTTAATCGGAACCAGCACCTACACATTTACGCCTGCTGGTTTCCATTGCGCAACAGAAATTACCCTCGACATAGAGGTACTTGAAGAAATTGTTCCTGTATTCAGCCAAATAGATCCACTATGCTACAATAGTATTGCACCGGTATTGCCATCTGAGTCAGGAAACGGAATAACCGGAACCTGGGATCCGGCAACCATCAATACATCCACTGTTGGCACTACAACCTACACATTCACCCCTGATGCCGGCCAATGCGCACCCCAGGTAACTATCAATATTCTCGTGAACGACGAAATCACCATTGCCATGAGCGCGGTGAACCCAACACTTCCGGGCGGAAATGACGGAACCGCCACTGCAGCACCTTCAGGTGGTACTGAACCTTATACTTACCTTTGGGATGATCCATCAGCACAGACTACTTCAACAGCTACCGGTCTTACAGCCGGAACATACACTGTTACTGTAACCGACGATATTGGCTGCAGTGCTTCAGCCACCATTACCCTCACCGATCCAACAACAACGCTGATGGCAACTGCCACCGTTACCCATGCTATAAGTTGTTATGGTGGCAACGATGGCGAGGTTACAGCCAATGCTACCGGAGGTATTGAGCCATACAGCTACCTGTGGGATGATCCTTTGGCTCAACTTACACAAACTGCCACCGGACTGATTGCCGGAACC
>Ga0172373_10002199_pt1 | contig 30336 bp, 17 predicted proteins | sample Lak10m_2_FD_114546 | JGI IMG/M metagenome (GOLD analysis project Ga0172373, IMG submission 114546) | Freshwater microbial communities from Kabuno Bay, South-Kivu, Congo - kab_092012_10m | ecosystem: Environmental > Aquatic > Freshwater > Lake | place: Democratic Republic of the Congo...
CGCTTGAATTTAGCGAAAAAGTGCTAAGTTGATTAATTTCCTTTTCTTTTACAAGATACCAATTCCAGGCTTCCTGATATTTTTCTACAGTTACTAAATAATGAAGATTAATAAGGTATTTCCAATAATACACTTGAAGACTGTTACTATTTTTTTGTTGTTCAAGAGCTTCGAGAGTTTTGACTATTGTATCGCTAACAATATTTCCGCTTTTTACTGCAAGAAAGGCATAATTAGCTATACACCTTGTGTACTCCGCACCATATTCGGCAATAGTATTATTGTTTTGAATAAAGATTTCTTTTTGATACCGGAATTGTTCAAAGCTTCTTCTAAAATCACCCTGCATGAAAAAATTTAAGGCATGTATGTAATGAAAGTTGATACGTGTAATTATACTAAATTCTGTTGGAACAGTTTTTAATATAGGAGATTGCATTAAAGTTTGCAATTGTTTTTCCTGTACAGTATTTCTAATGAATTCAATTTCCTGATTAAATTTAACGAATTGAAGAAATACTTTTTCAATTTCAAGTTTCTGATCTATTTTTTTAATTAGTCTCGGAAGTTCTTCTTGCAATTTGGCTATATGGTTTTGAAGGTTATCAGGATTTCCTTCTGCACGTAGTAAATCTGTTTCGGTTTCTTTTATTCTTATTTGCTGAGTAAATAGTTCCGCATCCTTTGCCTTTGATTCTGCTCTTTTTAATGTTTTAAATGCTTGTTTGTAAAACGACCTTTTAATAAGTAGTTTCCCTTCTTGAATGTAATTGTCAATTTCATTGTTATAATTATCTTTCTGGTGGTAGTGCCTAAGACTTTCCTGAATTTTCTCAATCAAATGTTTCTTTTTTTGAGCAAAATGTTTAATGCCATAGGTTTTTTTAATTTTCTCTTCATCATAGCTTTTCTGTTTTTCAATTAGTTCAAACAAAATCATGTAAGCTTTATTATCTTTTTCAGAAGAGAAACCCGAATAGAGTTTGAAGTATCTTTTTTCGGTTTGGCTCAAAGAAATAATTAAATCATGAATAAAATCGCTCATATTGTTAATTTAAAATATTATTTAAATATAATTATAAATACTATAAAATATAAATAATTTAAAATTTTTTTATAATATGAAATAATATAATTTATTATTTCTTGTTTGATGTTTTTTGTGTCTTAAGATAAATTTGTATAAAAATTAAATTATGAAAAATATTTATACTTCTTATCTAAAAAAATCTTTCCTATTCTTTTTATTTTCATTTAAGTTTATTTCTGCCCAGCATACTTTTTCTATTGTTGCTGTTGACACCATAACAGGCGAAGTAGGCGGTGCAGGTGCAACCTGTTATGATGTTGTAAACGATATTGCTGATGTGCATCCTGGTGTTGGATTTATTCATACTCAATCGTATGTTGACTATAACAACCAAGCATATGCCCGTAATTTGATGGCAGCAGGTGTTCTTCCTGATGCCATAATGGATTCGCTACAATTGCACGATGCAACCAATCAACCACAATTGCGCCAATATGCTGCTGTTATGTTGAGTAATGGTCCTCATGCTGCTGCATTTACCGGAACTAGCTGCTTTTCTTACAAGGGACAACGCGTGGGAAGAAATTACGCAATTGCCGGAAATATTTTAAAAGGAGCAATGGTATTGGATTCGATGGAAGCTAGATTTTTAAGCTGTGCAGGGTCCTTGCAGGATAAGTTGATGGCGGCATTGCAAGGGGCAAAAATGATTGGTGCAGATAAACGTTGTTTAAATCAAGGTGTTTCCTCATTGTCTGCATATATGATTGTAGCTAAACCAACGGATGTTGCTCCTAATTATTTTTTAAATCTGAATGTAGAAAATGTATTGCCAATGGACCCTATCGATAGTCTGCAAAATTTATTCAACGCATGGAATCAGACCAACGGTATACCATCTCAATCGTTAAAAGAAAATGTTTTAACGCTTTTCCCAAATCCCTCTGCTGATTTTATTAATGTATTATCTGCGAAAAATATAGAAAAACTTGAAATTACAGATGTTACAGGGAAATTATTAATTGAGGCCTTTCCTTCAAAAAGCAATTTCGTAATAAACATTCATGAACTGGCTAATAGTATTTACTTTGCAAAAATGAAAACAACAGATGGTAGTATTATAACAAAACGTTTCATAAAAAATCAGTTGCAATGAACTATTTTGTAGATAAACAATTTTGTCTGGATGATTTAACTGAATTTCTTAGTATTCCATCTGTTAGCACAGATGTAAATTATGCAGATGCGGTTAACCAATGTTCTTTGTTTGTTGCAGATAAGTTAACTCGTATCGGACTTGAAAATGTAAGTTTTTATAATGAAACAAAACATCCTATTGTTTATGCAGAAAAAATAATCGATGCCCATTTACCAACTTTACTAATTTATGGGCATTACGACGTACAACCTGCAGATCCAATTGAATTATGGGATTCGCCTCCTTTTCAGCCGGAAATAAGAAACGAAAAAATTTATGCACGAGGGGCAAGCGATGATAAAGCTCAGGTGCATTTACTAATGGTTGCCATAGATAAAATAATTGGTGAAGGAAAATTAAATTGTAATATAAAGGTTGTATTTGAAGGAGAGGAAGAGATTGGCTCACCTGGATTGTACCACTTTGTTGCGAAAAACAAAAAACTGCTGGAAGCAGATACATTACTTGTTTGTGATACAGCCATGCCGGGTTTAAACCAACCTGCATTGGTTAACGGATTAAGAGGCATTGTTTATTTTGATTTGGAGGTGAACGGTGCTCCTTATGATTTGCATTCGGGTATGAATGGAGGGGGTGTAATTAACCCTTTTAACGAATTGTGCAGAGTTAGTGGTATGATAAAAGATTCTGAAAATAATTTGGTTCTTCCAGGGCTTCATAATGCTTGCGTAACTATTAGCGACAATGAAACTCCTGCTAATATTTCAGATGATATAAAACAATTTGGCACAGGGAATTTCTATGAGCAAACAACTTTAAAAACTTCCTTCGATATTCATGGCTTTTATGGTGGTTACACTAGTGTTGGCGCAAAAACTGTTATTTCCTCAAAGGTTGGAATGAAATGTTCCTTTAGACTTTCGTTGCTTCATGATAAGGAAATGTTGATTGAACTGTTTACCAATTTTTTAAAATCAAACTTACACCCTTCACTCAGCTTTAATTTAAAAATATATGCCGAATGTAATGCTGTTGAAGTTTCAACTAATTCGTCCGAATTTAAATTGGCAAGCGAATGTTTAGAAAAACATTTTAATAATAAAGTATTGGTCAACAGAATAGGTGGAACTATCCCGGTAGTTTCCCTTTTTAAAGATGAATTAAATCTAAGTCCAATATTAATGGGCTTTGGCTTGGAAGAGGACCGCATACATTCACCTAACGAAAGTTTTTCTTTATATAATTATTTTAAAGGGATAGATGTGCTTACTGATTTTATTAGTTGTTACGGTAATCTAAAAATACAAAATGAAAATTATTTTTCCGCCTCCACTCTATCCAAATCTTTGTCGTAACCCGATTTATTTATGTTAATTACTTTCATTCCCATATTTTTGTAAAAGTATAGGTATGCTAAGCTGACTTATTCCATTAGTATTTCTGTAATTGGGTATGACTTTGCTTATTTCCTACTTGCGGTTCTGAAACAAAACTGATGTAACAATTAGAGATTTTTTGGATAAACTGAAAATAATATCCAATGTTTCAAATAATCCAACTCATTAATATTTAAAGATACAACTGATAAGGTTACATTTTATTCAAAAACCAAAACAGTTAATAGAAACAAATAGTTATAACATTTAGAATTCTTACCTTAACCTCACGGAACATATTCATAAGCTCCTAAATCGGGAGATTGGTCCCTTATCACTCCGTTTAAATCTGTTAGGTAATTTGGTAACTGAACGCCATAATTAATTGCAGGTGAATTTGAATTTAAACGAAAATCTTTATTTCCCCCATCTCTGAAACTCGGCGATTGATTGATTTTATTATTGATGAATCGATTTAAATTAGAAGTGCCTATTTGCGTTTTAAGTATATTATTGATGAATTTCATTTGATTGATCTGTCCGCTTACACTTGCAGTATCTAGTGAAAGCTCATTCGAATTATAACCATCTAAAATACAATTCACAAAGTAAGCGCTATCTAGTGGGAAATTCTGTACATCATTTTTATTGTTAATGTAAATGGAAGGCGTGTTTCTGGTTTCCTCTGTCCAGTAATTGGCAAATGTGCAATGCCTGAAACTATAGGATCCTCCGTAAATCAATGCAGCTAGGTAACTACCGCAATTACTGATGGTAGAATTTCCCATTTCTACATTATAATAACGTGAAAAAATGCCAGCATAGGAGCAATTCTGTATAATGGTATTTGTAATTTTCACCTTACGTTGCTGAAGAACACTTCCGCCATTTTCATAAAAAGCAAATGGTTCAGTTTGAACTCCGATAAATGCATTTTTAATTACTGCATAATTAATTTCGTTGTTATTGCTTCCATCAAGTAACCATATTCTTTCCCATTGTCCTGCAATATCTCTGTACTCATATTCCAGTCTGTCTCCCTGAAAAGTTACGCGTTGATCTTTCGTACCCAGAACTTTTAGGCATGCTCCCCGATCGGCAACAATACCTCCATTTTGATGGAAATAAACTTCTGTTCCGGCATTAATGGTAAGCGTGCAAGTGGAATCAATTAAAGCATAACCAAAAACCAAATGTGGTTTATCATTATTCCATACTTCGCCACAAGGCAAAGAGCCAAAACTGAAAGTTGCACCATTTCCTAGGTAAATATTTTTAGTTGGTAAATGCAAATAACAGTTTCTGGCAACGGAATACAAATCAACATCCTGTTGTCCTGCCGGCGAATCAAAAATGATGGAATCTTGATAAACAAATGGATTAGTCTGATTATTGGGATCAATAGTTACTTCTACAAATACATAAATACTGTCTCCGGCAGCAATTTCAATATTATCAAAAGATTTACCTGGAGCGCCATCTACATTTAAGCGATAAAAAGAGGAATTTCCCCTTGCCAAATAAATTTTAGATAATGTAAGCGTGGAATTATTTGGATTTATTACCCTAAAATATTTTGTAAAAGAACCAACCTGTGTAAAAACAGTATCAAACAACACAGAATCCTGAGAGAAATTAAGTTTTTTGTTTTCAGAAAATGGCGAATTATCTTTTTTACAGGAAACTCCAACAATTAGAAAAATTGTTGCGATAAGGATTGTAAAACTCGATTTTCTAAGCATTTAAAACGCAAATATACTTGTACTTAACGTTTTAAAAGTATTATTATTCTATTTTTTTGAAATAAAGTTTGAATTTTAAGATAAATATGTATATTTGCAATCCATTTTTGAAAAATTTATAGTCATGAAAAAAGATATCCATCCATCTAACTACAGATTAGTCGTTTTTAAAGACATTTCTAACGATTACACATTTTTAACGCGCTCATGTGCTGATACTAAAGATATAATTAAATGGGAAGACGGAAATGAATATCCATTGGTAAAAATGGAGATTTCTAATACATCTCATCCTTTCTACACAGGTAAACATATGTTGGTTGATACCGCAGGACGTGTAGATAAGTTCCGTTCTCGTTACGCGAAAAAGAAATAATTTTTGTATTTGTTTTGTTAAGGCCACTTTCAGTGGCCTTTTTTTTTGAAAAAAATCTAAAGAATAAATAATTATTTAATTACTAAATTTGATAAATTTTAAAAATAGGTTTGAAACAAATTAGAAAATATTATTTCATTTTTTTTTACTTTTTTCTAATTACTAGTAATGCTCAAACGGGTAACTATTATCTAAAAAACTTTACACCTGCAAATTATATGAGCACTGATCAAAACAGAGGTTTTGTTCAGGATAGTTTAGGAAGAATATTTGTTGCCAACCTAAGTGGTGTATTAATTTACGATGGTTATTATTGGGAAATTGCACTTTTAAAAAATGAAAGTGCAGCTATTTCACTTTCAAAAAATAAAAACGGTAAAATTTTAGTTGGTAGTCAGCATGATTTCGGACAAATCAACAAAAGTTCCAAAGGTGATTTTGTTTATCAATCACTTGCTTCACAACTAGATAAAAAAGAGTTAAATTTCAGTGAAGTTTGGTCTACATTAACCATTTCAAATACTACATATTTTTGCTCTAACGAAAAAATAATTTCACTTGAGGATAAAAACTTTAAAACAATTAATGCTCCTTCCGATTCGTTATTTCATACTTTTTTTTCAGTTAATAATAATTTATTTATTAGGCAATACAATGTTGGTTTAAAGGTTTTAATAAATGATAAATTAGTTTTTGTAGATGGTTCCGAAATTTTTTCAGATACAAAAGTTCGATTCATCCTTCCAAAATACAGAAATGAATATTGGGTTGGCACTGAAAGAGGAATGTATATTCTTTTTTTAAATCCTAAATTTCCAAACAAGAGCACCTTTAGAAAAGTTGATACGCCACTTGATAAATGGATGTCGGAAAAACAAATTTATTGCGGAATACAACTAAGTAATGGAAGGTATGTTGTAGGTAGCCAACAAGATGGAATTGTTATTACTGATGATCACTTTAATCCATTAAAATCAATCAATTCTAAAAATGGACTACAGGATGATTTTGTAACCTCTTTGTTTCAAGACAACGCCGGTAATCTTTGGTTATCATTAAATAAAGGAATTTCATATGTAGAGATTAATACTCCTATAACAAAGTGGACAAAATTTGACGGTATAAAAGGTACAATAGAAACTTCGTGCAAATTTCAAAACAAATTATTTATTGGAACAGACAAAGGTTTATTATATCTAAATGAACTAGAAAAACGATTCGAACTAACTAGTTTAAATCAACAAATTTGGGATATGTGTGTAGTAAAAAACAATTTACTTATTGCAACTACAGATGGTGTTTTTTCTTTTGATGGTAAAAATTTTATTCCACTAATTGAAGGTTACATAACATATAAATTATTATCAGATCATCGTGATAAATCAAAAATATATTTAGGTGGTTATGGATTTTATGCTATTGCCAAATTTGAGAATGATGCATTTTTTATTGAGAAAGAATTTGAAACAGAAGGAGAAACAAGATATATACTTCAACATAATAACAACATATTTTTTAGCGTTAATGATAAAGGGATAGATGTTTTAAGCACGTTCAACAATTCAATAAAAAGTTATAGTTTAAAAGATGGATTAAAATCCTTACAGGATAATTGCCCTTTTCTATTTAACAACCAGGTGATGCTTGGAACAGGAAATGGGATTTTGGTATATAACGAAAATTCTAATCCTGTATTTAAACGTGAGCAAAATTTAAATCCATTTCATCCTACATTTCAAATTGCTAAGCCTTCTGTTGTAAATAATCAATTATTTTTTCAAGGTACCGGGCCAAAAGAGAATCTTACAAAAATAGATGAGATTTCATCGTTAACATACAGGGATGGCAAATTTATAAATGATCCTAAATCTTTAAATAGAATTAAAGAAGTAAATGCTAAACATTTTAATTATTTTGATTCCTCTGTTTATATATCAACAAATGATGGGTTGTTTTGTTATGATTTAAGTTTTAAAAATATACCATTAAAATATAATGCTCTAATTTCTTACATCGTATTTAAAACAGATACTTTGAAAAAAAACAGTAGTGGAAATTTTAATTTTGAATCTACATTGGAATATGAAAATAATGTTTTACATCTATATCTTACTGCCCCTAATTTTATTGACAAAAATGAATTAGAGTTTTCATATTATGTTGATGGAATTGATACTACTTTTGGGAAATGGTCAAAAAACAATGAAGTTACCTTAAATAAATTATACGAGGGGACATACACTTTTCATGCAAAAGTTAGAGATGTTACCGGTAATGAAAGTGATGAAGTTGTTTTACGTTTTACGATTTCACCACCATGGTACAGATCATATATTGCCTTTGTGTTTTACTTTTTAGGATTAATTAGCTCAGTAATACTAATTATTAAATACAATACGAAACGACTTCGTAATGAAAACATAAAACTTGAATCAATAATAACAGAACGAACTAAAACCATTGTACATCAAAAAGCAGAAATAGAATTAAAAAATAAAGAAATTACTGATAGCATTAATTATGCAAAAGGAATACAATATGCCATACTTCCATCCTTAGAAGAAATTAATAGTTTTTATAAGAGTCTGTTTATTTTCTATCAACCTAAAGATATTGTTAGTGGTGATTTTTATTGGTTTAAACAATTAAATGAAAACGAATTTTTAATTGCATGTGCAGATTGCACCGGACATGGTGTTCCGGGAGGATTTATGAGTATGATTTGCTCAGATAAATTGCATGATGCAGTCAGAGAAAATACCGACCCATCAAAAATACTTTTTGCCACTAATAATGGTGTAAAAACAACTCTAAAACAAGAGATTATTTTAGAAGGAAAAAGTAAGGATGGAATGGAGATTTGTTTGATTAAGTTTAATAAACAAACGCTAAAACTATCTTATTGTGGAGCAAACAGACCATTATGGATAATTGATGGAGAAACAAAAGAGTTAAAAGAAATAAAACCGACTAAAGCAAGTATTGCTAGTTTCACTGAGTTTAATTTTGAATACGAACAACATGAAATCCAGCTTAAACAAGGCGATATGGTTTATACAACAACAGACGGTTTTCCTGACCAATTTGGTGGTTTAGATGGTAAAAAATACATGAGTAAAAACATGAAAAATTTTGTTGTTTCAATTACTAATAATCCAATTACTGAACAACGAAATTTAGTAGATAATGAGATCAATACATGGATGAAAAACCATGAACAGGTAGATGATTTATTGGTTATTGGAATAAAAGTTATTTAACTAGAAAATAAATAATCAGTTTGGTTTATATGGACATTTTACTATTTCGGACGATAAACGATTTATAATTGAACCTAAAGCGCTTTTTGGTTTATCAATTGCAAGCTCACCACAATACAAAAACACAATTTATTACCTTTCAAATGGCTACACAAAATCAACCTACTATGAACAGCAAACTAGCGTTTCATATCTTGCAGGTGTTTATTGTATTGGCGGTTTTTTAAAATATAATTTCTGTAAAAGATTAACCGTTTCGGGTAATCTGGATTGTGTTGCAACGGTTGGCGAACACGAATTCTTCGGTATACGAATTGAATACAATACCGGAAGTTGGGAAATTCGTAATTTGAACATGCGATTCAGTTCAATTTGTGTAACAGCAAGTTTTGGTTTTCGATTTGGTAATTTAAACTAGATTTTATTTTTACACAACCCACAACAATGATAAATTAAGAGGGAACCAATTAAATTTTAATCTTCCTCAAAAAGATCTTCAATCGGTTTACCAACGCATCCATTAGGAAAAGGAATGTTTAATAATGTGCAAATGGTAGGGGCAATGTCAGTTATATCAACCGGTTCAACCGTGTTACCTTTTCTTACTCCCCACCCCATAAAAAATAAAGGCACGTGAGTATCATAACTAAATTCCGCACCATGAGTGGTGCCTTTTTTCATAACAGCATCAAAATAAGCTACTGGAAAACGGAACAAAACATCACCGCTTCTTTTAAAGTGATAACCATTTTGAAGCAAGGCTTTAAAACTATTTTTTAAAAAAGACTGGCTCATTAAATCTGAAGATTTATAGGTTTCAGCAATTCCATTTTGCTCCAATAAAAAATCTGCAGTTATACGTTGAACATAAAGCAAATCAAGTTTTTTTTCTTTGATTTTAGAATGATTTAAAAATACTTGTTGATTGGTACAGTTTAAAACCAATGAATCTCCAAAATTTGAAAATAAATATTCTTTCAGTTTCTTTTCTATTTCATTTTCATCTACTAAACCTGCAGGAATTTTATTTTTATTAAGGTAAGCGGGCACTTCTGCTGCGCCATGATCTGCAGTTAAAAAAAGAAGATAGTTTCCTTTTCCAACTTGCAAATCTAATTCAGTAAATAATTGTTGCAGGTCGAGGTCAAGTCTTAAATAGGTATCCTCTATTTCTACAGATTTTGGACCGAAACTATGCCCTACATAATCGGTAGAGGAAAAACTTACGCAAAGCATGTCCGTGAAATTTGATTTACCTAACTGTTCACCTTTTAAGGCAGCAATTGCAAGTTCTTTTGTAAGCGAATTTCCATGTGGCGTAGCACGAATAATTTCGTAATTTCCTTCTTTTAGTTGTTTAGCATATTCGTAAGGGAAAACAGCTTTTTCTTTTCCATTAGGGCTCAATTCATATTCTTGATCATCACTTGTGCTTTCAGTATAATGAGTTGCTGGTAAAAGAGTATTCCATCCTTTTTCTAAATAGGTTTGAGGTAATTTTTTTGCATTGAAATTAGATAACCACTCTGGTAGTTGATTAATGTAATGAGAGGATGAAATAAAATTACCACTTTTACCATCAAACCAAAAGGCCGCATTTGCACTATGACCTGCAGGTAATATTGATGCACGATCTTTCAATGAAACGGCAATCACTTTTGATTGTTGAATGCTATTTAAACGTAGTTCATCTCCAATTGTAGTTACTAAAAGATTTTTGGGCGACATTAATCCTGAACTATTTTCTGTACCTATTGGTTTTACATCAATGTCTTCTGTACAGTATTTCATTTTACTTGTTTTTTTATCATACCATTCATTGGAAATGATACCATGAATTGCAGGAAATGAACCTGTAAATATAGATGCGTGACCAGGACCGGTGTAGGTAGGTACATAATTGTAATTGGTGTTTTTGCAAAAGAATCCATTATTTATAAGTCGCTTAAAACCTCCTGAACTAAACTTATCCCAATACCTAAATACGTAATCATAACGCATTTGATCTACAACAATTCCAACAATAAGTTTTGGTTTCTTTAAACTGGTTTCTTTTTGGCTGAATAAATTAATGTTTGTGCACATGAGCAAAAACACTATTAAAATCCGAGTAATAAAAACAAAATTTAGTTTCATGAAAAATAAATTTTTAATCAAATAATAATCATTAAAAAACAATATAATCCTGAGGATTTATTGGACTTCCATTATACCATAATTCAAAATGCAAATGAGGACCGCTACTTGTTTCTCCGCTATTTCCAACAATTGCAATTGGTCTTCCTGCTTTTACGTAATCCCCTGCCCTTACCATTAATTCTGAATTATGTTTGTAAATACTTACAATATTGTTACTGTGCTGAACTTGTAAAACATAGCCATCATTATTTGTGAATCCTGCGAAAACAACTGTGCCGTCTAACGTAGCTTTAATAAATTCATTTTCTTTTGCTGCAACATCAGTTCCATAATGTTCTTCTTTTAAATTAAATGAACTAGTTATTATTCCTTTAACAGGGCTAAAAAAAACAAAGTTGCTAATACTATTTACTGGTTTTGTTTTATCAGAAATATTCAAAGAATATTTATCGGCAGATTCCACATCATTTCTTAAAGACTTATCATTTTCACTAGGCTCAGTTTTTATTTTTTTATAGTCTACTAAAGTATCTCTATAAGGTTTTTCGGGCTTTTTTTCTACGCTGTCATTAATTATTTTACTTAGATTTTCAATATACCATTCTCTGGCGTTTAATGAGTTCTCTAGCGAATCCGCTCTGTTTACCAAAGTCATTAAATTTTTCTTTTGATCTACATTTCCATAGCCGGGTATGTATTCTCTTAACGGAGTAAAAGCAACTAAACTAATAACCAAAAAAGTCATTACAACTGTAATGCTTCCAACTAATATAAAAATGCCCAATAAATTTAAACGTAATGAAACTTTTTCTTCAAATGTATTATCATTTAAAACAACCACACGGTATTTATCTTTGATGTGTTTTAAAAATAATTGTAATCTTTCTTTCATTAGGTTTAAAAAACAGTTCTAAATTTAGTATTATAAATTTACTTTCATATACAGATTTGTATTTTTTTTAGTTGCCATTTGCTATACGACTTATGTTTTTATTTATTCAAGCTCAAAGCACTTGTTTTTAACTCAAACCATAATAATAATTTTATTGTTTCGTTAAGTGTTTCGCTGTTTTTCTCGAAACACGTGGCAATATTATAATGGCTTAACACTATAATGCTAATAAAATCTATTATTCAATTTTAACAACTATAAAAATTTCATCTAAAACTATCACAACAATATCTATTATATTTGCCAACTAAAATTTAACATTTTGATACAAGCTATTCAACTTTTACTCAGTCTTTCCATTTTGATATTATTTCATGAAGGGGGCCACTATATTGCTGCACGGATGTTTAAAACACGTGTGGAGAAGTTTTATTTATTCTTCGACTTTTTATTTCCATTGCCAAGTGTATTGAATTTTTCATTATTCAAGAAAAAGGTGGGTGAAACTGAATATGGCTTAGGCTGGTTTCCACTTGGCGGTTACGTACAAATTTCCGGAATGGTAGATGAGAGTTTGGATTTGGAAACACTTCAAAAACCTGCAGAACCTTGGGAATTTAGAGCTAAACCGGCTTGGCAGCGTTTAATTATAATGCTTGGTGGTATAATAGTTAATATTTTATTAGCATTCTTTATTTATGCTATGGTTTTGTTCGCCTGGGGAGAAGATAAAATTCCTATGTCGAATTTAAAAGATGGAATTGTTGCTGATTCATTAGCACAAGAGTTTGGCTTTAAAACCGGAGATAAAATCATCTCTGTTGATGGAAAACAAATAGAATATTACGACAATTTAATGGCAAACGTGATTACTGCAAAATACGTTGAAATTGAACGCGATGGAAAACAACAAACAATTGATTTACCGGTAGATTTAATTGATCAATTGGCAAGTAATGAAAGAGCGGGATTATTGCAATTTCGTATTCCATTTGTAATTGCCGAGGTTCCTGATACTTCAGTTAATGCAAAAGCAGGTTTAAAGAAATACGACAGAGTAATTGCGATTAATGATTCTTTAAACATGCCGTTTCACGATCAGGTGAAAAATTACATAAAAGCAAATAAAGGAACATCAATAAAATTAACTGTATTACGAGGTAACGAAAAAGTAAATATTGAAAATGTAAAAATCTCTTCCGAAGGAAATTTAGAGCTATATCTGGTTAACACCTACAAAGAATTAGATAGTTTGAATCTTTTAAAACTTCAACATACTGAATATGGATTTTTTGCTTCAATTCCTGCCGGGATAAACAAAACCTGGAATGTGTTATTATCATACATCGATCAGTTCAAATTAATTATCTCCCCAAGTACAGGTGGTTACAAACACATGGGTGGATTTATTTCTATGGGCAAAATATTTCAGGATGAATGGGACTGGCAAGGTTTCTGGAACAGAACAGCTTTTATATCTGTTATTTTAGCATTTATGAATTTATTACCAATTCCTGCTTTAGATGGCGGTCACGTATTATTTACACTTTGGGAAATGATCACACGAAGAGCACCAAGTGTAAAGTTTTTAACTTATGCTCAATACGTGGGGATGGCATTTTTATTGCTGTTAATGATTTATGCTAACGGAAATGATATCGTAAAATTATTTCGCTAAATTCAACTTCATTTAAATTAAAATGCGAGCATTAACTTTAAAAATCCTATTCTGTTTTTTATTAACTCTTCCTTTTTTAAAAAATACAATTGCTCAAACTACCTATGGAAACGATAATAAATCCGGTTTAAGTAAAATTCCTGAACGAAAACTAACTAAACATAAAGTTTTAGTTGTTCCTTTTGAACCTAGAATGTACATGAGTCAAATTGACCATAAAATTAATGCTGAAACAAAATGGGATCAAAAGAAAATTAAACAAAGTATTCGTTTTGGTTTAGATGAAGAAATTTATCGCAGTATTAAAAAGAAAATGGAAGTTATTTCCTTTTTAGATGATACAGCAAAATATAAAAAAGACTTATACAAAACGTATTCTACTGTACAGTATAAATTTGAAAAAATTCCTGATCAAACTAATTACCAAGCTCCAAAAAATGAAAAGGAAAAAAAATACGTTCAAAAAGGTCAATTAATGGCTGAAACTGATAATCAGAGTAAATTCATGAATGCTAAATTTAAAGATAATACTTTATTAAAAGATTTTCAAACCCATTATAAAACTGATATTTTTTTATTCATTAATCAAATTGATATTCTAACCTCGGAAGTTCCTGGCTCTTTAAACGCTCACTCCTACCGAACTGCTACAGTTCATTACACTATTTTAAATGCAGATGGTAAAGAGATAAACTCAGGAATTAGTTCAACTGATTTCCCAACAACAGTAAATGATCCCGACAAAATATCTTCTTCTTATTTTTCAAGAATAGCTGATGAAATTGTTTCTCGCATGGAAAAATACCTTTATCCTGCTGAAAGTAAATAAAACATCAATTTTTAATAAGACATTTTCTTTTAAAACTTCTTCTCATCATCAATTTATAATTTGTAAATCTTGCTGTAATCAGTATTTTTGTTAGTAATGATTTTTCAAATTATTTAGTATGCAAGAAACAACTCCTTATCAGTCAAAAAATAAAATTCGTATTGTTACAGCAGCAGCATTGTTCGATGGACACGATGCAGCAATCAACATTATGCGCCGTATCATGCAAAGTAGCGGAGCAGAAGTTATTCACCTTGGTCACGACAGAAGCGTTATGGATGTGGTAAACTGTGCCATTCAGGAAGATGCCAATTCTATTGCAATTACCAGTTATCAGGGAGGACATGTGGAGTATTTTAAATACATGCACGATTTATTGAAAGAACGTGGTTGCGGACATATTAAAATATTTGGTGGTGGTGGAGGTGTAATTCTTCCAACTGAAATTGAGGAATTGCATCAGTACGGTATTACACGCATTTATAGTCCGGATGATGGGCGTGAAATGGGTTTACAAGGCATGATTAACGATGTGTTGAAAAAATCAGATTATCCAACAGGGATAAATTTAAATGGAGAAGTAAATCATATTGCAGATAAAGATCATAAATCAATCGCTAAACTAATTTCCGCAGCAGAAAACGGCAACACAGAAAGTGAAGCCATGATGAAAAAAGTGCGTGAAGTTGCAACCGCTTCAAAGGTTCCTGTTCTGGGCATTACAGGTACAGGTGGCGCCGGAAAATCAAGTTTAGTAGACGAATTAGTTAGACGTTTTTTAATTGACTTCCCCGAAAAACAAATAGGAATTATTTCCGTTGATCCAAGTAAACGCAAAACCGGCGGAGCTTTATTAGGAGATCGTATTCGTATGAACTCCATTCGTAACGACAGAGTATTCATGCGTTCCATGGCAACTCGACAAAGCAATTTGGCACTTTCAAAACATGTGCAAGATGCTGTTGATTTACTGAAGGCATCACATTTTGATTTGGTAATTTTAGAAACTGCAGGTATAGGACAAAGCGATACGGAAATTACTGAACACAGTAACGTAAGTTTGTATGTGATGACTCCTGAATACGGCGCTGCAACGCAGTTAGAGAAAATTGACATGATTGAGTTTGCAGATATCATTGCATTAAACAAATTTGATAAACGTGGTGCACTGGATGCAATTCGTGATGTAAAAAAACAATACAAACGCAATCATAATTTATGGGAAACTCCCGATGAGCAATTGCCTGTTTACGGCACAATCGCCTCACAGTTCAACGATCCGGGCATGAATACCTTGTATAAAGCAGTGATGGATAAAGTAGTTGAAAAAACAGGTGCTCTATTGCATTCTAAGTTTCTTATTTCTGATGAAATGAGCGAAAAGATTTTTATCATTCCGCCTGCACGTACGCGCTACTTGAGCGAAATTTCGGAGAACAACAGAAGTTACGATAAGAAAGTAAATACGCAGGCAGAGGTTGCCGAAAAATTATACAGCATTAAAAACACCATTCAGGCAATAAGCGAAAGCAAAATGGCTGATAAAGATCGTTTGATAAAATCTTTGCAGGAAGAATATGCGCGCATTGAACTTGATTTGGAAGGACACAATAAAAAATTATTGGAAACTTGGAATGAACGCAAACAGAATTATCAAAACGAGTATTATGTGTTTAAAGTAAGAGACAAAGAAATTAAAATCAAAACACATTACGAAAGTTTGTCGCACACACAAGTTCCGAAAATTGCAGTACCACGTTTTAATGCATGGAGCGATGTACTGAAATGGAATTTGCAGGAAAACTTTCCCGGTGAGTTTCCATACACTGCCGGCATTTATCCTTTCAAGCGCGAGGGCGAAGATCCAACACGTATGTTTGCAGGTGAAGGTGGACCTGAACGCACCAATAAGCGTTTCCATTATGTAAGCAAAGGTTTACCTGCAGCCCGCTTGAGCACTGCGTTTGATAGTGTTACGCTTTATGGTCAGGATCCTGATCACCGCCCTGATATTTATGGTAAAATCGGTAACAGCGGTGTAAGTGTTTGCTGTTTAGATGATGCTAAAAAATTATACAGTGGATTTAATCTTGCTGATCCGAAAACGTCCGTGAGTATGACCATCAACGGGCCTGCAGCTATTATTGCTGCGTTTTTTATGAATGCAGCCATTGATCAGCAATGCGAAATTTACATAAAGCAAAATGGCTTGGAAAAAGAAATTGATGATAAAATCAATTCCATTTACAAGGCAAAAGGAGTTCCCCGCCCAAAATATAATGGTGAATTGCCGGAAGGTAATGATGGTTTAGGATTAATGTTACTGGGTGTTACAGGCGATCAGGTGTTACCAAAAGAAGTGTATGATAAAATTAAAGCACATACCTTATCACAAGTAAGAGGTACTGTACAGGCAGATATTCTAAAAGAAGACCAAGCACAAAACACCTGTATTTTCAGTACAGAATTCAGTTTAAAAGTGATGGGCGATGTGCAGCAGTATTTTATTGATAACAACATCCGTAACTTTTATTCGGTAAGTATTAGCGGTTACCATATTGCAGAAGCCGGCGCCAATCCAATCTCTCAGTTAGCATTTACACTGGCAAACGGATTTACGTTTGTTGAGTATTACCTCAGCAGAGGAATGCACATTGATAGTTTTGCGCCTAACCTTTCTTTCTTCTTTAGTAATGGTATTGATCCTGAATACAGTGTGATTGGACGAGTAGCGCGCAGAATATGGGCAAAAGCCATGAAGTTGAAATACAATGGAAATGAGCGCAGTCAGATGTTGAAATATCACATTCAAACCAGCGGTAGAAGTTTGCATGCCCAGGAAATTGATTTCAATGATATACGCACAACATTACAGGCATTGTATGCCATTTACGATAACTGCAATAGTTTACACACCAACGCTTACGATGAGGCCATTACCACACCAACCGAAGAAAGTGTGCGCAGAGCGATGGCAATTCAGTTAATCATTAATCGTGAATTAGGATTAGCGAAAAATGAGAATCCATTACAAGGTTCATTCATTATTGAAGAGTTAACTGATTTAGTTGAAGAAGCAGTACTTACCGAATTCGATAGAATCAGCGAGCGAGGCGGAGTATTAGGTGCAATGGAAACCATGTATCAGCGCGGTAAAATACAAGAAGAAAGTTTGTATTACGAGATGTTGAAACACACCGGAGAATATCCTATTATTGGTGTGAATACTTTCCTTTCTAGCAAAGGATCACCAACAATTATTCCGGCAGAGGTAATCAGAAGTACAACAGATGAAAAAGAATTTCAAATCAACACCGTTCATAATTTATGGAAAGCAAGTGGTGAGAAAGGAACGGAAATGTTGAAAGAAATTCAATTGGCAGCCATTCACAATAAAAATACTTTTTTGCAATTAATGGAGACTGTAAAATATTGTTCTTTGGGACAAATCACCAAAGCGCTGTTTGAGGTTGGCGGGCAGTACAGAAGGAATATGTGATTTGGGATTTTCTGATTTTAGAAATTATTTTTGTGAAAACCCCCAACCATTTTTCAGTACATTAACTTAATTAGTTCATCATTAAAGGAAATGTACTGTAAAATGGTGACTAAAAAGCTTTCACTCTTAATTGTTAATTAATTAAATATTGAACTTCACCTTTGGTGCTTTTTCAGCGCCTTCTTCTGCTTGGAAGTAAGCTGCTTTTTCAAAGCCCCAGGCAAATAAAGATCCCGGGATTTTACGAATGGAAGCATTGTAATCTTTTGCAGATTCATTGAACTTTCTGCGCTCCTCTGCAATGCGGTTTTCGCAACCTTCCAACTCTACACGTAAATCTGAAAATGCCTGATTGGCTTTTAATTCTGGATAGTTCTCAGTTACCATTAATAACCTGGAAAGTGCAGATGAAAGCTCTCCCTGAACTTTTTGGTATTTAGCTATGGATTCTTCATTTAAATTATCCACATTTAAAGAAACCTTTGTTGCAGACGCTCTTGCCTCTACTACTTCTTTCAATGTTTCTTTCTCAAACTTTGCTTGCCCTTCAACAGTTGAAACAATATTTGGAATTAAATCTAATCGGCGTTGATATTGGTTTTCTACCTGTTGCCATTGCGCTTTTACTTGCTCTTCTTTATCAATAAAACTGTTACGTTTGTTACAGCCATACATTCCGAAAAACGCAAGCAATACTAGAATTGAAAGTCCGATAATGGTTCCTTTACCTAAGTTCATTTTTTATTTTATTAATTGATTATTTCTACACTACGTTTGATGAATTTGGTAAGGTCATCGCCTTTTAATAATCCTTGTGAAAGCAAAGCTAAATCTGCCACCTGTTTCGCCAATTGATTTTGTTTTTCGGTATCTTTTTCTGTTAATATTTTTGAAACCAAAGGATGATTGCTATTCACTACTAAGTTATACATATCCGGCATATTGCCATAAAAACTCATTCCGCCTCCCATTGCACTCATGTCTTTCATACGACGCATGAATTCAGGTTGCGTAATCAACATCGGAACATCTTTTTCGCTCATGTTTTCAAACACTACTGTGAATTTTTCTTTTGGAACAACTGATTCGATAACCGGTTGCAATGTTTTTTTATCGTCTTCACTTAGTTTAGAAACAACAGAATCTTCTTTGTTTATCAATTTATCAACGGTGTTAGAGTCAACGCGAACAAATGAAGTATCTTTTAATTTGCTTTCTAGATGGTTGATGTAATGAGATGATAAAGGACCATCAATTAACAACACATCGTAATTGCGATCTTTTGCAGCAGCAATAAAACTGTGCTGATCAACAGCGTTTGTAGAATAAATGTAAACTGTTTTTTTGTCTTTATCGGTTTGTAAAGTACTTACATGATTTTGATATTCTTCAAACGTGAAATATTTGCCATCCGTGTTTTTAAATAAAGCAAACTTCACTGCTTTCTCGTAGAATTTCTCATCGCTTAACATTCCGTATTCTACAAAAATTTTGATATCGTCCCATTTCTTTTCAAAATCTTCACGGTCTTTTTTGAAGAGCTCTTCTAATTTATCTGCCACTTTTTTAGTGATATGAGAAGATATTTTTTTCACATTGGCATCTGCCTGCAAATAACTACGGCTAACGTTTAACGGAATATCCGGACTATCAATCACACCTCTTAATAAGGTAAGAAAATCAGGGACGATGTTTTCTACATTATCAGTAACAAAAACCTGGTTGCAATACAATTGAATGCGATCTTTCGGAACCTCAAATTTGTTAGTCAGTTTTGGGAAATATAAAATCCCGGTTAAGTTAAACGGATAGTCAACATTCAAATGAATATGAAACAATGGTTCTTCAAAAACCATTGGATACAATTCGCGGTAGAAATTTTTATAATCTTCATCTTTTAAATCCGCAGGTTTTTTTGTCCATGCCGGATTTGGATTGTTGATGATGTTATCAACTTCAATTTCGGTTTCCTTTTCTTCGCCTTCTTTTTTAACGAAATCTTTTTTAGTACCGAATTTTATCTCAACCGGAAGGAACTTGCAATATTTTTTTAGCAAACCATCAATTCTTGATTCTTCCAAAAACTCTTCGCTATCCTCTGCAATGTGCAAAACAATGTTTGTTCCACGCTGTGAGCGATTACTGATTTCTTCAATTGTATATTCCGGACTTCCATCACAACTCCAGTGTACACCTTTTGCACCTGATTGATGAGAAAGTGAAAAAATCTCCACTTTTTTTGCAACCATGAACGCAGAATAAAAACCTAAACCAAAATGACCAATCATTGCATTTGCCTCGGTTTTGTCTTTGTATTTCTGAACAAATTCTTCTGCCCCACTGAACGCAATTTGTGTAATGTATTTTTCAACCTCATCTTTGGTTAAGCCAATGCCTTTATCTTTAATGGTAATGGTTTTAGCATTTTTATCCAACTCGAGTTCAATTTTTAAATCGCCTAACTCGCCTTTGAATTCGCCTAAAGCGCTAAGAGTTTTTAATTTTTGAGTTGCATCAGTTGAGTTACTTACCAACTCACGCAAGAAAATTTCGTGATCGCTGTATAAAAACTTTTTAATGATTGGGAAAATGTTTTCCGTTTGAACATTTATTTTTCCGGTTGCTGACATAGTTTAATTAAATTTTTTGGCTCAATTTCAAATTCGGTGCCATTGCCGTTTAAATGACAAATTGACCAATTATTACATTTCCGACTAAAAAATTGTCATTTTTTATTTTTTTTCTTTATTTAGTTCAAAATTACATCGAAATGAATTTAAAAAACATCTTTAAACATTGCTTGATTTTTAGTGCGTTTAGTGCAACAACTTTTGCTCAAGTTGGCCATACCACAATAACTTTTAACGACCCTACTAGAACCGGCGGTTTTGGCTCTGGAGGAGGAACAGGAAGACAAATTCAAACTGAAATTTATTATCCGGCGGCAACTACGGCAGATAATGTGCCTGTTGTTGGTTCAAATTTACCAATTGTTGTTTTTGGTCATGGCTTTTCTATGGGTTGGGACGCTTATGCAAATATTTGGGAATCATTAACTGCAGACGGTTATGTTATTGCTTTTCCTAGAACAGAGGGCAGCTTGTCACCAACACATAGTGAATTCGGAAAAGACCTTGCATTGGTAGTTGGTAAGATGCAAAATTTAAACACTTCTTCTTCATCCTTATTTTTCGGGAAACTAGCATCCACATCAGCCATTATGGGGCATTCCATGGGTGGAGGTTCATCATTTTTGGCTGGTCAAAACAATACAGGAATTACAACCATGGTAACTTATGCTGCTGCAAACACAAATCCTTCTTCTATTACAGCATCAAGAAATGTAACCGTTCCAAATCTTATTATTACAGGTCAAAATGATTGTGTTGCTCCACCTGCTAACCATCAAAACATTATGTATGATTCATTAATTGCATCCATAAAAACAGAAGTTACCATAAAAGGTGGTGGACATTGCTTTTTTGCAAACAATAATTTTAATTGCAGTTTTGGTGAAGGCACTTGCACCCCTACTCCAACAATTACTAGACCTGAGCAACAAGATGCAACATTAGATTACACAAAACTTTGGTTGAGACGATTTTTAAAAAATGACTGTAATGCAGGAGCCAGTTTTCAGGATTCATTAATAGCTAGTAATAGAATTTTACATCGTCAGTCCATTTCAATTGCTTGTGGTTCTGTAGGAATACAAGAAACTTCTCATGAAGAATTAATAAAATTACAACCAAACCCTGCTGATGATCAATTGTATGTGAATTGTAAAAAAGAAATTAAAACCATAGAAATCATTGATATTACCGGAAAAAACATCAAAGCTTTATCTACAATTAATAAAACGCATATCATTGATGTAACAGATTTATCATCCGGATTATACTTTTTAAAAGTTACAGGAGCAGAGGGTAAAGCACAAACTGTAAAGTGGATAAAAAAATAGAATCGACTAGTTAGATTTTATAAAATTACTTTTAAGTAATTACTTTCATAAATATTATTAATTCCACAATGAATTTAACTAGTACTTATTTGTATTAAATAAGATTTAATAAGACATAAATTAAGAATCAAAATCATAAAGGTATATTAATCTTAATTTCAAAATGATCAGTTTCAATAATTTCGTGAATTGCTTTAAATTGCTTTATTAAAGTTTGCATTAACTTAAATCCAAAACCTTTTTTTGTCGCCTCTTTTTGTGAAGTTTGTATGCCCTTTCCAGAATCTTTATAAACAAATTGTATAGAATTATTTACGTTTATTAGACTAATACTTATTTCTACTTTATGATCAACAATAGCATATTTTAAACTATTTGATACAAGTTCATTTAATAATAAGCCGAAAGAAACCGATCTTGATATATCAAAGAAAACATTTTCAACGATTACTTCAAACTTAACGTAGTCTGAATTTTGTTTATTAAATAATTTTTGATGATATGTTGTTAATTCATGTATATAATCCTTAATGTCAATTTTAGAAAACAAGTCGTTTTGATATAACTTTTGATGTACTAAAGCAACTGTTTTGATTCGCGATTGAATATCAGATAATGTGTCAATAAGATATTTATCTTTTTCTATTGCTTTTTTTAACTCAACAACACCATCAATAAGAGCAAGATTATTTTTAACGCGGTGGTGAATTTCACCAAGTAATGTTTCTTTTTCGACCAAAGAATGCGCAAGAGATAACTCGTGTAATTTTTCTTTCGTTATGTCAATTCCAAAACCAATAACATATTGTACATCGTTATTTTTATCAAAGTAAGGATAAGTTTTGCGAAGAATATATTTTTTTTCCTGATTATTTACTTCCAAAGCTTCTTCGAATGTAATACCTGTCCTGCTTTTAGTAGCTTCCCTTAAAAGTTCCTGTCTTTTTTTTGCCAAATTGATATCTTTATTTTTTAACTCAGCATAATCAAAGTCTGTTTTACCAATCATAAAATGTCTTGTTTCCGAATCTTTAACAGCATTGGGATTAATATATATGTACCGGTAATTTTTATCGAACACTGCAATATCCGCAGGCATCTCATTTAAAATGGTTTCGTAAAATTGTTTTTGCCCTACAATTTCATCTTTAATTTTTACACTCTCCGAAATATCATAGCGAATAGACAAGTATTGATAGGGTTTACCGTTTTCCATAAAAGGAATAATAGTAGAATCTACCCAATAAAACTCACCTGTTTTTGTTTTGTTTCTAATCTGTCCTTTCCAAATAGAGCCTGACGCTATAGTTTTCCAGAGGTCTTCAAAAAATGCTTTTGAATGATATCCGGAATTTACGATACTATGCGATTGGTTAATTAACTCCTCTTTCTCATATCCTGAAATCTCAGAAAATTTATCATTAACAAATGTAATCAACCCTTTGGTATCTGTAATGGATACAATAGCCGAACGGTTAATGGCATCCTGGTACTGCTTTAGTTCTGTAAGGGTTGATTTTAACGCAAATTCATTTTGTTTTCTGCCGCTTATGTCTTTTGTAATGATATTAATTCCTGAAAGTTTATTTTCGTCATCAAATTGAGGTGATGAAATAGATTCAACCCATTTCACCTCTCGGGTTTGATGGTGAATAATTCTGTATTCTTTTGTTATTGAAATGCCATTTAAAAATTGTTCCCTGTCTTGCAAAAAAATGGATAAGTCATCGGGATGCACCAAAGAGAAAAGTATAGAGTAATCTTTATAAAAATCTTCATTTGAGTGACCGTACATTCCTAAGGTGCATTTGGAGATGTAAACTATTTTTTGATTAATACTGTCTAAAGTGAAAAAAATTTCATCTGTATTTTTAAAAAGGTAATCTACTTGTTCAGTAATTTTTTTTAGTTCCCCTTCAGAATTTTTTTGTTGTGTAATGTCTTTTACAATTCCTTCAAAAGTTTCAGGGTTTCCTTCTTTATCAAATTTAATTTGCGTTTTATAATTCAGCCATTTTATTGCTTGATCATTATGACGTACAATACGGAACTCCAACTCGTCTTCAAAATTTTTTCTTCGTTCAATAGCACTATAGAATTTTTGTTCCACAAAAATTTTATCTTCAGGATGCACGAAATTGATGAAGTTTTCCAAGTTTTTATGGTAAGTTTCATCAATGCCATAGATCTCATTTATAACTTCGTTATTTGTTACTGAAATATCTTTTCTGAAATCATAAATAAACGAACCGATTTTTTCCCTTTGTTGCACCTTTTTTAATTCCGTTTCAAATTGTTGTTTATCTTTTTCAAGTTCTACTTTTGTTGTATTATCCAAAAAGAAGCACTGAATACTTACTACCTCATTGTTTTTGAAAAGTGGAACTAAATTTCCTATTAAATGAATTTCTTTACCGGATTCATTACTAATTGAAAAAGATAATTTTTTAATAACTTCATTTCTAAGGGCAAGTTGAAAGTGATAATCAAATTTTTCCCGATGATTTGATTGAATACATTCTGTAAAATTTACTTCTCCGGATAGAACCTTTTGATTGTTCAATAATTTTTCAAAGGTTTTATTGGCAAATAAAAGCTTACTGTCTTTGCTTAAGCTAAAAATCAATTCTAAACTACTGTCGAGTAAGTTTTTATGATTGATTTCACTTTCAATCAATTTTTGTTCGGCTAATTTTCGAAGTGTAATATCTGCCGAAATACCTGTCATTAAAACAGGTATACCCATTTCATTTTTAATAATTTTAGTAGTGGAAGAAATCCATTTTACTTTTTTAGTTCCTGTAATGATTCTATATTCCTGAACAACCTCGTCATTTTGATAAAGTTCGTTTGATTTTAACAATACTGCTTCTCTATCATCGGGATGAATACAGTCTACCCATAAATTAATGTTTTTATGCCACTCCTCAAGAGGTAATTCATATAAAGTAGCGGTAGAAGGACTATGAAATTCAATTTTATAATCAGGTAAACTAACTCCCCAAACACATTCATTTAATGAATTTAAAATACGTTCGGTTTTTATCACATTTGTTTGAAGTGCAGCTTCTGCTTGTTTTTGTTCAGTGATATCTTTAAAGAAACCTTGTGTACCTATTACTCTTCCATCAATAAATTTAGGAAAAGCATTACCTATTAAAAATACTTTATTTCCATATTTTGTTTTAAAAATAGTTTCTACATTATGAATTGGTTGCCCAAACATGATTTGCTGAAATTCTTTCATACAAGATTCATGGCATGTTTCATCAATTATTGAAAAAATATTGAGTTCTTTAATCTCTTGTTCAGTATAGCCAAGTAATTTTCTCCAAGTAGAATTAGTGAAAATAATTTCGCCTTGAAGACCAATACTTTGAATTAAATCAGGGCTATCGTCAATTAGCTGACGCATTTTAAGCTCGCTCTCTTTTAATTGCAATTCAGCAATTTTTAATTTAGTAATATCACGCTGAACCGATACCCAGTGAGTGTACCAGCCTTTTTCATTTTTTACGGGTTGTATATCTAACTCCACCCAAAATTCTTCCCCATTTTTTTTATAGTTTAATACTTCGCACTTTATGGGTTGCCATTTTTTTAAAGCTTGTCTGATTTCTTTTAAGGTAGTTTGATCCGTTTTTTCTCCCTGAAATATCCGAGGTGATTTTCCAATCACATCGTCCATGGTATAGCCGGTGGTTTCAGTAAAGCTTTCGTTAACGTATAAAATTCGTGGACCGGGATTTTCAATAGGTTCGGCTTCGGTAATAACAATTGCATGATTTACATTAGAAACAGCCGAAGAAATTAGTTTTTGAAATTTCTGCGTATGCTTCAACTGACTGCAATCTGTAATAGATACTACAAGAGTTTCTGGCGTATCGTTCGTATCGTATAAAAAATAAGCATCAATATTCAGCCATTGTGGTATTGTGTTTTTTGACCTATTGAGCTTAAATTCACCAACGAGCGATGTTTTATTTTTTTTCGCTTCCTTTAAAGAAGTCAAAAAAACAGCTCTTTTATGAATTAAATCAATCAAGTTTTTAAAAAGCTGATTAGAAAAATTATAATTAATATCTATATCTAATATCTCTTGAAACTTTGTATTAATGTGTGTTTTTTTATTCTCTAAATCAACAACTAAAATTCCAAGACTAGAATGTTTAGAAAGAAATTGCAACATGTATTTTAAAATTTAAGGTAAAATTATAAAATTTGAATATTTGTCGAGTAATAATTATTAATTGTTTTAACGCATTCAAAAATATTTTAATAAACTGTAATTGCAGTTATTATTAATTTTGAAATATAGTGCACTTTAATTCGATTTTGTCTATAATTAGTTAAAAATCGATTGAAAAGAATTAAACCTGCTTTTCAAATTTCTTTATCTTCGTTTTCTTTTTTTATAAATGTGGAAAGCGCTAACTAAATCCTTACTTAGAAATCGGCTGATTTACATTTCAGTGATTTTTATTTTGACTTGCTTTTTTGGTTACGAAGCAACTAAAATTGAACTCTCGTACAATTTTGCAAAAATTCTACCCGAAAACGATTCCTCATTTATTACATATCAAAATTTCAAAAAGAATTTTGGAGAGGACGGAAGTGTAATGGCTGTAGGCATTCAAACTCCAAACCTTTTCAAACCTGAACTTTTTAATGATTGGATAATGCTTACTCAATCCATCAAAAAAATTGATGGGATTAAAGATGTGTTATCTCTTGGAAATGCTTATAAGGTAAATTTTGATGATTCATTAGAAAAATTTTCAATTGAACAATTGATTAAAAAGAACAATCTTGATGCTTCAGAGATCAATCAATTAAAAGATGAAATTAATTCACTTCCTTTTTATGAAGGTGTTATTTATAACAAGGAAAAACAGGCAACCATTTTAGCAATTACTTTTAATGACAAAGATTTAAACTCTTCAAAAAGATTAAGTATAGTAAAAAGTATTGAAGATATTTGCAATGAATTCTCAAGCAAGCATCAAACAGAGGTACATTATTCAGGAATGCCTTACATCAGATCGGCAGTAATGAAAAAAGTATCGGGTGAAATGAAATTATTTTCATTACTCGCTATTTTGGTTACCGCAATTGTTTTATGGATTTTTTTCCGCTCGTTCAGTACAGTAATTTTTTCTCTTTTGGTTGTTTTAATTGGTGTTGTATGGTCACTTGGAATAATGTATTTAATGGGATACAAAATCACCATTCTTTCGGGATTGCTTCCGCCATTAATTATTGTAATTGGTATTCCTAATTGCATTTTCTTCATCAACAGGTATCACAGAGAATACAACAAACATAAAAATAAAGTAAAAGGAATTTCTAGAATGGTGCAAACCATGGCAATTACTTTATTTCTTGCTAACATTACTACTGCTATTGGCTTTGCTGTTTTATATTTTACTAATACCGAATTGTTAGTTGAATTTGGTAATGTTTCTGCAATAAACGTAATGGTTACTTACTTAATTACTTTGGTTTTGATACCGATTATTTTAAGTTATTTACCCGAACCAAAAGCAAAACATACCAAACACATCGATGCAAAAAGAATAAGCTGGTTCATTGAATTAGTGAACGATTTAGTAATTAATAAACGTAAATTAATTTACACCTTAACAGTTATTATTACAGGTATAGGAATTTGGGGCATGTTAAAAATTAGTGTTGTTGGGTTTGTGGTGGATGACTTACCGGAAAAAGATAAAGTGTATACCGATTTAAAATTTTTTGAAAACAATTTTAACGGAATATTACCTTTTGAAGTAACTATAGATACTCAAAAACCAAATGGTGTTTTCAGTGAAAATGCAAAAATCATATATAAAATAAAAGCGTTACAAAAACTGTTATCAAAATATCAGGAACTTTCCAGCCCGCTTTCCATTGCCGAAGGCATAAAATTTTCGTATCAGGCATTTAGAGGTGGAGAAGATAAATATTACATGATCCCAAGTATTGGAGAGTTAAAAAAATTGAGTGATTACTCCAATACTGTAAAAGGAAAGGAAAATAAATTTTCATCTTATATTGATTCATCAAAACAAATCACACGCGTAAGCTACAGGATGAAAGATATTGGTTCGCTCGAAACCAAAAAACTATTAAAAGAATTAAAACCAAAAGTTGATTCTATTTTTGAGGGATCAAATGCAAAAGTTTCTTTCACAGGGCATAGTTTAACTTTCTTAAAAGGAAATGATTATTTATTGAATAATCTTATTGAAAGTTTAATTATAGAAATTATATTAATTGCATTAGTTGGATTGGCACTTTTCCGTTCATGGAAAATTATTGTATTATCAAAAATTCCATGTTTAATTCCATTAATAATAACGGCTGGCATCATGGGATTCATGGATATTCGTTTCAAACCTTCAACAATTCTAATTTTTAGTATAGCATTTGGTATTGCATCCGATGGTACCATTTATTTTTTAACCCGTTACCGTCAGGAATTAAAAAATAACAAAAGCATTAGTGTTCAAGATGCCATTTCCATTTGCATAAAAGACATGGGAATTAGTATGGTTTACACTGCCATCATTTTATTCTGTGGTTTCTCAATTTTTATCTGGTCGAGCTTTGGGGGTACAGTTGCATTGGGAGTTTTAATTTCGCTTACTCTTTTAGTTTCCATGTGTACCAACTTAATTTTATTACCTGCTATTTTAATTTCCCTTTCAAATGTAATTTCAAGAAAAGAGATTGAAGAAAGTGAAGCAGTAATTGAGGAAGAAGAAAATGATTAATAATGCTTAACTATAATTTTATTTTATGATAGTTGTTACAGGTGCTGCAGGATTTATTGGAAGCTGTTTAGTAGCTAAATTAAATAAGGAAGGATTTAATAACTTATTACTTGTTGATGATTTTACTAACGAGGAAAAAAACAAAAATTTAACCGATAAGCAATTTATCAATACAATTGATCGTGCAGATTTTTTAGATTGGTTTGAAAAAAAACCAAACGATGTTGATTTTATTTTTCATATCGGTGCAAGAACGGATACTACCGAATCAAACATTGAACTTCTTAATCGATTAAACTTACATTACACTCAAAAAATCTGGGAAATATGTTCCAAAAATTCCATTGGAATGGTTTATGCTTCATCAGCTGCAACTTACGGCTTAGGAGAATTTGGATACAGCGATGAAGATGATTCCATTATTGAAAAACTTAAACCACTTAACGCTTACGGACATTCAAAAAACGACTTTGATAAATGGGCGCTCAAACAAAATTCAACTCCACCAAAATGGGTTGGATTTAAGTTTTTCAACGTGTATGGTCCAAATGAATTTCACAAAGGCAGAATGGCTTCAGTTATTTTCCATTCATTCAATCAAATCAATCAACAAGGGTTTGTGAAATTATTCCGCTCGCATAACCCGAACTATAAAGATGGCTGTCAGCTACGAGATTTCGTATATGTTAAAGATGTTGTTGATGTTCTTTTTTACGCATTTAGAAATTCAGTTAACAACGGAATATATAACTTAGGAAGTGGCAAAGCACGTACATTTTTAGATTTGGTAAATGCCACTTTTTCTGCTTTAGGCAAAGAACCAAAAATTGAATTCATAGATACACCAATTGATATCAGAGATAAATACCAATATTTTACCGAAGCCAAAATGGAAAAACTGATTCATTCTGGATATCATTCATCTTTTGCAAGTTTGGAAGAAGGTGTGGCAGATTACGTAAAAAATTATTTGTCAGAGAAAAATTATTTTTGATTTGATTTTTTAGTTATTACCTGCATAATATCACCTATGCAAGTAAATTCACTTACTTCATCAAAGGTAAATTGAACTTTAAAATGTTCTTCCAATTCAGCGATAACAGTCATGTTAGTTAAAGAATCCCAACCTTGGATATCACTTGCTGTGGTTGCTTCAGTTATGCTGATTTCATTGGAATGAAATACTTTTTTTAATACCAATTCAATTTGTTTAAGCAGATCGTTATTCATTTTCTAAAGCAATTTTAATAAGGTTAACTCAAAAAATATTATTTTAATCTTCTACTTTTTTTACTTGATTAAAAAAAGTAGCAAAAAAAATCAAGAACAAACGATTGCTCTCGCTCTCTGCTTTTTTCTTAACGGTCAGCCATTCCGCCTGGCTGCCCTAAAAAAAGCATTCACCCGAATCGGCACCGCGTTTGTTCTTGGCCACGCTCGGGTAATATAAAAGATCCGGCCTAGCGTTTTTGATTTCAGGTTCCACTTTTTTTCGATTCGCGTAGATTTTTGCGCAGCGCAGCCTTGCAAAAATCAGTGAACGAAAAAAATAGTGGAAGGAATCAATAATGCAGCCGGGAGTTTTTTTGGTTCTTTTTTTGACGGCCAAAAAAAGAACA
>Ga0172373_10002203_pt1 | contig 30310 bp, 27 predicted proteins | sample Lak10m_2_FD_114546 | JGI IMG/M metagenome (GOLD analysis project Ga0172373, IMG submission 114546) | Freshwater microbial communities from Kabuno Bay, South-Kivu, Congo - kab_092012_10m | ecosystem: Environmental > Aquatic > Freshwater > Lake | place: Democratic Republic of the Congo...
CCCCGTCCCCACCCTCGCAGGTGGCTTGGCGCCGCCGCCGGCCCGCCGGCCGGATTTCCGCCGGGAACGGCTCGCTTGGCCCCTATACAAACCTTTTGCGTAGGGACATGCTGATACGATTAGAGGATAAGCTTTTGCCATTGTTTCGATCGCTGCGGTTTATCAGGGGGACGGCGGCCGTGGGCGGCGGATGTGCGGGGAAGCCATGAAAATTCTGATTGCCGATGACCACGAACTGTTTCGGGACGGGCTGCGCCATGTCCTGGCCCAACTGGGCGAGCCCCTGACCCTGGTCGAGGCCTGCGATTTCGAACAGGCCGTGGCCGCCATCCACGACAATTGCGACATCGATCTGGTCCTGCTGGATCTCGGCATGCCCGGCGCCGACTGGACCGACGGGCTGCGCCGGGTGCGCGAGTCCCTGCCGGACCGCCCGGTCATCATCCTGTCCGCCATCGACGACCGCCGCCATGTCCTGCAGGCGGTCAATCTGGGCGCGGCCGGCTTCATCCCCAAAAGCTCGCCCAGCCGGGTGATGCTGTCGGCGTTGCGGCTGGTGCTGTCCGGCGGCGTCTATCTGCCTCCGGCGCTGATCGAGCCGCAAGGCGGCATCCTGCCGGACGGCTTCAACCCCGAACAGGCCATCGCCTTCCTGACGCCGCGCCAGCGCGAGGTGCTGGCCCTGCTGGGACAGGGCAAGTCCAACAAGGAAATCGCCCGCTCGCTGGAACTGGCCGAGGGGACGGTCAAGCTGCACGTCACCGCCATCCTGAAGGCCCTGGGCGTCAACAACCGCACCCGCGCCGTCGTCGCCGCCTCGCACCTGGGCCTGAGGGAATCCGAGAGCTGACATGACGCCCGTGCGGGTTGATCCCGCCGCCCCCGGCCTTATCTTGGTTCGATGGCACACGGTGATCCCCATTTCAGCCAGCCCGCCCACTGGCACGTCCTGTCGGTGCCCGAGGCGTGCGCCCGCCTGGGCAGCAGCGCCGATTCCGGCCTCAGCTCGGACGAAGCCCGGCGTCGCCTGGGACTGCACGGCCCCAACCGCCTGCCCGAGCCGCCGCCGCCGCCGCTGTGGCGGCTGATCGCCCGCCAGTTCGCCAGCCTTCTGATCCTGGTGCTGCTGGCCGCCGGCATTCTGGCCGGCATCATCGGCGACACCACCGACATGGTGGTGATCTTCGCGGTGATCGCCTTCAACGCCACCCTGGGATTCTATCAGGAGGTCCGCGCCGAACGGGCGCTGGAGGCCCTGAAAGGCATGCTGGCGCAACTGTGCCGGGTCCGCCGCGACGGCACCAAACAGGAAATCCGCGCCGACACCCTGGTCCCCGGCGATCTGGTGCTGCTGGAGGCCGGCGACCGCATCCCGGCCGACGGCCGGCTGGTCGCCACGCACGGCCTGGAAATAGACGAATCCTCGCTGACCGGAGAATCGCTGGCGGTGGCCAAGACCACCATCGCCCTGGGGGACGGCGCCACCCCGCTGGCCGAGCGGACCAATCTGGCCCACATGAACTGCGTGGTCACCCGCGGCCGGGGCGAAATGCTGGTGGCACGGACCGGCGCCCACACCGAAATGGGCCGCATCGCCAGCCTGCTGGAAATCCGGCGGGACGACCGGACGCCGCTGCAGGACCGCCTTGATTCCCTGGGCCGCCGGCTGGCGCTGATCGCCGGGCTGGTGGTGGGGCTGATCCTGATCCTGGGGCTGGCCCGCGGCGAGCCCTGGGCCGACACGCTGCTGACCGCCGTCGCCCTGGCCGTCGCCGCCATTCCCGAAGGCCTGCCCTCGGTGGTCACGGTGACCTTGGCCATCGGCATGGTGCGCATGGCCCGCAAGGGCGCCATCGTCAAGCGGCTGGCCGCCGTCGAGACCCTGGGCTCGACCACGGTGATCTGTTCCGACAAGACCGGCACCCTGACCATGAACCAGATGACCGCGGTGGCCGGCTGGGCCGCCGGCCGGCGCTTCCGGGTCGAGGGCGAAGGCTATGGCCGGGCCGGCGCCCTGCACCCCGCCGACGATGGCGGACCCCTGCCGCCTTTGGCCGAGCATCTGGCCGCCGCCCGGCTGTGTACCGAATCAAGGCTGGCCGAGGATGAACACGGCCGCCGTCACGTCGTCGGAGACGCCACCGAGGGCGCCCTGCTGGTCCTGGCCGACAAGGCCGGCGCCGATCCCGGCTGGCCCCGGGTGGCCGAACTGCCCTTCGATTGCGCCCGCAAGTTCATGATCAGCATCCACCGCCTGCCCGAAGGCGGGCTGCGCCTGCTGGTCAAGGGCGCCCCGGACATCGTCCTGGATCTGTGCCGGACGGTCCGGCTGGAGCGGGGCGAACATGTGCTGGACGCCGAACGCCGCGACCTGATCCGGCGCGAAAGCGAGCATATGGGCGCCCGTGCCCTCCGGGTCCTGGCACTGGCCCAGGCCGACATCGACGAAGCCGCCCTGGCCGATCCCCTGGCCGCCGCCCGCGATCTGACCCTGACCGCCCTGATCGGCCTGCTGGACCCGCCCCGCCCCGGCGCCCGCGACGCCGTCGCCGCCTGCCGCACCGCCGGCATCGCCGTCAAGATGATCACCGGCGACCACCGGATCACCGCCGCCGCCATCGGCCGCAGCCTGGGGCTGGACGGCGAGGTGGTGACCGGGGCCGACCTCGACCGCCTGGACGACGACGCCCTGGCCACCCGCATCGACGACATCGCCGTCTTCGCCCGCGTCGCCCCCGAACACAAGGTGCGCATCGTCGAGGCCCTGAAGCGGCACGGCCATGTCGTCGCCATGACCGGCGACGGGGTCAACGACGCCGCCGCCTTGCGCGCCGCCCATATCGGCGTGGCGATGGGTCGCACCGGCAGCGACGTCACCCGCGAGGCGGCGACGATGGTTCTGACCGACGACGATTTCTCGACCGTGGTCGGCGCCGTCCGCGAAGGGCGCACCATCACCGACAACATCGTCAAGTTCGTCCGCTTCCAGCTGTCCACCAATGTCGGCGCCCTGCTGACCGTGCTGGCCGCCCCCTTCTGCGGCCTGATCTCGCCGTTCCACCCCATTCAGATCCTGTGGGTCAACATCATCATGGACGGTCCGCCGGCCCTGGCCCTGTCCTTCGACCCGCCGCGCGCCGGATTGATGGAAGATGCGCCGCACTCTGCCGGCCGGCCGATCCTGTCGGGACGGCGGCTGGGCCGTCTGGTCCTGTACGGGGCCACGATGGCGGCCGGCACCCTGGCGGCCTTCGCCTGGGCGCTGGCCGATGGCGACGAAACCGTGGCCCGCACCCTGGCCTTCACCACCTTCGTGCTGTTCCAGTTCTTCAATGTCTTCAATGCCCGCGTCGGAGCGGAATCGGCCTTCGGCCGGCGGATGTTCGCCAACGGCAAATTGTGGCTGGCCCTGTCGGGAGTCCTGGCCCTGCAGGCGGTGGCCGTCCATTGGGGGCCGGCGCAGATACTGTTCCACACCGCCGACCTGAGCGCCGGACAATGGGCGGTGGCCATCGCCGCCGCGTCGTCGGTGCTGCTGCTGGACGAGGCCCGCAAGCTGGCCGGCCGGCTGGCCTACTCGATTTCCAGATAGCGGATTTCCACCACGTCCAGAAGCTCGGGGCCGCCGGGGGCGCGGAACGGAATGCTGTCGCCCTCGCAGGCCTTCATCAGAACCCGGGCGATGGGAGCGATCCAGCTGACCCGGCCCTTGGTCAGGTCGGCCTCGTCGATGCCGACGATGGCGATGGTCCGTTCCTCGCCCCGGGCATTGGCGTAGGTGACGGTGGCGCCGAAGAACACCTGATCGGTATTGGTCTGGGCGACAGGATCGACGACCCGGGCGGCTTCCAGCCGCTTGGTCAGGAAACGGATGCGGCGGTCGATCTCGCGCAGGCGCTTCTTGCCGTAGATGTAGTCGCCGTTTTCCGAGCGGTCGCCGTTGCCGGCCGCCCACGACACCACCTCGACCACCTTCGGCCGTTCGACGCGGGTCAGATGGCGCAGTTCGTCCTGCAGGCGGCGGAAGCCGGCCGGCGTGATGTAGTTGGGCGAGCCCTTGGGAATGGGGGCGACACCGTCCGGCAGGTCGTCGTCGTCGCCGTCGCTTTCCCGGGTGAAGGCCTTGCTCATCGCCGGTCCTCGAAAAGAAAAGGGCCCCGGATGATCCGGGGCCCCGAATGGTCCTGACGCCTTACAGCATGCTGGCCAGCACGCGGTCGGGCGGGTTGTGGCCGTCCGAGAAGGTCTTGATGTTGATGATGACCTTCTCGCCCATGTCGATGCGGCCCTCGATGGTGGCCGAGCCCAGATGCGGCAGCAGCACGACGTTGTCCAGGGCCACCAGCTTGGGATTGACCGCCGGCTCGTGCTCGAACACGTCCAGTCCGGCTCCGGCCAGTTCGCCACGGCTCAGCATGCGCACCAGGGCGTTCTCGTCGACGATCTCGCCGCGCGAGGTGTTGATCAGATAGGCGTGCGGCGGCATCTGCGCCAGCCGGCGCGCCGACAGCAGATGGAAGGTCCCCGGGGTGTGCGGGCAATGCACGGTCACCATGTCCATGCGGGCCAGCATCTGGTCCAGGCTCTCCCAATAGGTCGCCTCCAGCTCGGCCTCGACCTCGGGATGCAGGCGCTTGCGGTTGTGGTAATGGATGGACATGCCGAAGGCCTTGGCCCGCCGCGCCACCGCCTGGCCGATCCGGCCCATGCCGATGATGCCCAGGCGCTTGCCCCAGATGCGGTGGCCCAGCATGTGGGTCGGGCTCCAGCCCTGCCAGTCGCCGCTGCGCATCAGGCGCACGCCCTCGCCCATGCGGCGCGGAACCGCCAGGATCAGCGCCATCGTCATGTCGGCGGTGTCCTCGGTCAGCACACCGGGGGTGTTGGTCACCGAAATCGCCCGGGTCCGGGCGCTGGCCAGATCGATATGATCGACGCCGGTGCCGAAATTGGCGATCAGCTTCAGACTGGGACCGGCCTGGGCCAGAATGCCGGAATCGATGCGGTCGGTGATGGTGGGAACCAGCACGTCGGCAGTCTTTACCGCTTCGATCAGCTCGCCCCTGGACATCGGATGATCGTCCAGATTGAGCTTCGTGTCGAACAGCTCCATCATCCGCGTCTCGATGACGTCCGGCAATTTCCTGGTCACGACGACGACGGGCTTCTTTTGCACCATTTTTCTCCTCCCGGAACCCGATCTGGGCCTTTCGACCTAGCAAGACGAGGCCGCCTTGTCCAGCGAACAGTTGCCGACCGGGCTCCAACTTCTGCTGCGGCTTGACCGGAAAGACACTCCGCCGCCTATAATAGCCCGCTTCGACACTCCGGCAGAACGGATTCTGAGACGATGATTTTCGGCTGGCGCACCGCCTGCATGGCACTGACGGCGGCCTGGGCCGCCGTCGGGGCGCCGGCCTGGGCCGGGGAAACCAGCCTGCTGCCGCTGCCCCGCTTCGTCAGCCTGAAATCCGACGAAGTCAACCTGCGCACCGGACCGGGGGTGCGCTATCCCATCGACTGGATCTATTCGCGCAAGGACCTGCCGGTCGAGGTGGTCGCCGAGTTCGAGGCCTGGCGCAAGATCCGCGACTGGCAGGGATCGGAAGGATGGGTCCATCAATCCATGCTGTCGGGCCGGCGGATGATGGTGGTGATCGGCGGCGGCCACACCCTGCGCAGTTCCGATTCCGATTCCGCCGAACCCCTGGCCTCGCTGGAATCCGGGGTGTTCGGCCGGTTGCTGCATTGCCCGCGCAACCGCGATTTCTGCCGGGTGGAAGTCGGCCAGATCCAGGGCTGGCTGAGACGCGACGAATTGTGGGGCGTCTACAAGGGCGAATGGATCGAATAATTTCTGTGGATGAATCCGGAGCGGACATTGACTCCGCCGATGGTGCCGGTACACTCGCCGCCACAGATGATCCCCGCCGGGAGAGTCCGGACCACAACATGTTGTGTGATCCGGCGCCGAAGGAGCAACCGCCCCTGGAAACTCTCAGGCAAATGGACCGCGGGGGGATGAAGCTCTGGAAAGCGGCCGGACCCGCAGGGATGTCCGGCCCACCGACGATGTAAGCCGTCCGCCCTGGCGGAGCCGGTGAATCTTTCAGGTTCCAAGGACAGAGGGGGGCACGACGGCATCACGCCCGAAGTGCGAGTCCTATGGAGAAAAAGCCGGTGAGCCACCCCGACACGACGCTGCTGAGCACCCCGCTTGACGCCCTGCACCGCGAACTGGGCGGCAAGATGGTTCCCTTCGCCGGCTATGCCATGCCGGTGCAATATCCCCGGGGCATCCTGGGCGAACATCTGGACACCCGGGCCGGGGCCGGCCTGTTCGACGTCTCGCACATGGGCCAGGTGACCGTCGAGGCCGACGATCCCGCCGCCCTGCTGGAAAGCCTGGTACCCGGCGACATCCGCGGGCTGGCGGCGGGGCGGACCCGCTATTCGGTGTTCACCAGCGACGACGGCGGCATCCTCGACGACCTGATGATCTCGAAGCTGTCGGCCACCCGGCTTTATCTGGTGGTCAACGCCGCCTGCAAGGACGCCGATTTCGCCCATCTGCAGCACCGGCTGGGGGGGCAGGCCGACCTGCGCCGCCTGGACGACCGCGCCCTGCTGGCCCTGCAGGGGCCGAAGGCGGCGGCGGTGATGGCCGGCCTGTGCGACGGCGCCGACGCACAACCGTTCATGTCCATCCGCGACACCCACGTCGCCGGCATCCCGGCGCTGGTCACCCGCTCCGGCTATACCGGCGAGGACGGCTACGAGATCTCGGTGCCCGCCGACAAGGCCGAAAAGCTGGCCCGCCTGCTGCTGGACCTGCCCGGGGTCAGCCCCGTCGGCCTGGGAGCCCGCGATTCCCTGCGCCTGGAAGCCGGCCTGTGCCTGTACGGGTCGGACATCGACACCGCCACCAGCCCGGTCGAGGCCGGACTGTCCTGGATCATCGGCCCGCGCCGCCGGGCCGAGGGCGGCTTCCCCGGCGCCGGACGCATCCTGCGCGAACTGGCCGAGGGACCGGCCCGCAGGCGGGTCGGCATCCGCCCCGACGGCCGGGCGCCCGCCCGCGCCCACACCGAAATCACCGACCTGGACGGCACCCGCCTGGGCGAAGTCACCTCGGGCGGGTTCGGCCCCAGCCTGGACGGCCCGCTGGCGATGGGCTACGTGCCGGCCGCCTTCGCCGAGCCGGGGACCCGGCTGCGGCTGGTGGTGCGCGGCAAGCCGCTGGACGCCTCCGTCGTCGCCATGCCCTTCGTGGCCCACCGTTATTTCAAGGGAGTCTGACCGATGAGCGATATGCGTTTCACCAAGGACCATGAATGGATCAAGGTCGAGGGCGACACCGGCACCGTCGGCATCACCGATTATGCCCAGCATGCCTTGGGCGATCTGGTCTTCGTCGAACTGCCCGAGCCCGGCCGCGGCCTGAAGCAGGGCGACGAATGCGCCGTGGTGGAATCGGTCAAGGCCGCCTCCGAGGTCTATGCCCCCGCCTCGGGCTCCGTGCTGAAGGCCAACGACGCCCTGACCGGCCAGCCCGGCCTGGTCAACGAAAGCCCCGAGGCGCAGGCGTGGTTCTTCACCATTGCCCTGTCCGATCCGGCAGAACTGTCCGCCCTGATGGACCGCGCCGCCTATGACGAATACGTCAAGGGTCTGGAGTGAGGCTTCCATGCGCTATCTGCCCCATACCGACGCCGACCGCCGCGCCATGCTGGCGGCCATCGGCGTCCGCGACGTGGACCAGCTGTTCGTCGACGTTCCCGCCGCCGCCCGGCAATCCGCGTCCTTCGCCCTGCCCGCCGGGCAAGGCGAAATGGCGGTGGAGCGCGCCTTCACCCGCATGGCCGGCCGCAACCTGTCGGCCGGCTGCGCGCCCTTCTTCATCGGTGCCGGCCTGTACCGCCACCATGTGCCGGCGGCCGTCGACCAGTTGCTGAGCCGGGGCGAGTTCCTGACCGCCTATACCCCCTATCAGCCCGAGGTCAGCCAGGGCACCTTGCAATACCTGTTCGAATTCCAGACCCAGGCGGCGCTGCTGACCGGCATGGAGGTGGCCAACGCCTCGATGTACGACGGCGCCACCGCCTGCGCCGAAGCGGCGGTGATGGCCGCCCGCGTCACCCGGCGCCGGCGCATCCTGCTGTCGGGCGGATTGCACCCGCATTACCGCGACACCACCGGGACCGTGGTCAGGTACACCGAACTGGACGCCGAGGCGCTGGCTCCCGATCCGCTGGGCGTGGAAGACCTGATCGGGCGCGTCGATTCGCGCACCGCCTGCGTGGTGGTGCAATATCCCGACTTCTTCGGCTCGATCCGCGACCTGCGGCCCCTGGCCGACGCCTGCCATGCCGAAGGCGCCCTGCTGGTGGTGGCCGTCGCCGAGCCGGTGGCCCTGGGCCTGATCGAAAGCCCCGGCGCGATGGGCGCCGACATCGTCGTCGCCGAAGGCCAGTCGCTGGGCATGGGCCTGCAGTTCGGTGGCCCCGGCCTGGGCCTGTTCGCCACCCGCGACAAGTTCGTCCGCCAGATGCCCGGCCGCATCGTCGGCCAGACCCTGGATCAGGACGGCCGACGCGGCTTCGTGCTGACGCTGTCGACCCGCGAGCAGCATATCCGCCGCGAAAAGGCCACCAGCAACATCTGCACCAATTCCGGGCTGTGCGCCCTGGCCTTCACCATGCACCTGACCCTGCTGGGCGAAACCGGCCTGGGCCGGCTGGCGGCGCTGAACCATGCCCTTGCCGTGCGGCTGGAAGGCAAGCTGCGGGCGATCGGCGGGCTGAAGGTCCTGCCCGGGGCCTATTTCAACGAATTCGCCGTCGCCCTGCCCGGCGGGCGCGACGCCGCCGAACTGGTCGAAACCCTGGCCGCCAGGGGCATCCTGGCCGGCGTTCCGGCGTCGCGCTTCTATCCCGGCTGGCCGGAACTGCGCTCGGTCCTGCTGCTGGCCGCGACCGAAACCTGCAGCGAAGCCGACATGGACGCCCTGGTGTCCGCCCTGACCGAGGTGCTGTGACATGCCCGACATCCAGACCGTTTCCGGCAATCGCGGCCTTGCCATCGAAGAAAAGCTGATCTTCGAACAATCCTCGCCCGGCCGCATCGGCGTCGACCTGCCCGAACCGCCGCCGGTCGACCTGGACCGTCTGGGCGGCTTGGCCCGCAAGTCCCCCATCGGCCTGCCCGACCTGTCGGAACCGCAGATGGTGCGCCACTACACCCGGCTGTCGCAGAAGAATTACGGCATCGACACCGGCTTCTATCCGCTGGGATCTTGCACCATGAAGCACAATCCCCGCCTGTCCGAGAAGGTGGCCCGCCTGCCCGGCCTGACCGACCTGCACCCCTTCCAGCCGCAATCCACCGTGCAGGGCGCGCTGGAGGTCATCGACACCCTGGCCTTCTGGCTGAAGGGCCTGACCGGCATGCCGGCCATCGCCATGAGCCCGGCCGCCGGCGCCCACGGCGAATGGTGCGGCCTGATGGCCATCCGCGCCTGCCACGAGGATCGCGGCCAGGGCCACCGCCGCCGCGTGCTGGTGCCGGAATCGGCGCACGGAACCAACCCGGCCTCGGCGGCGATGTGCGGCTTCACCGTCGATCCGGTACCGGCCACCGCCGACGGCCGCGTCGACGTCGCGGCGCTGAAGGCCAAGCTGGGCGACGACGTCGCCTGCATCATGGTCACCAACCCCAACACCTGCGGCCTGTTCGAGACCGACATCCTGGAAATCGCCGGCGCCACCCACGCGGCCGGGGCCTTCTTCTATTGCGACGGCGCCAATTACAACGCCATCGTCGGCCGGGTGAAGATCGCCGACCTGGGCGTCGACTGCATGCACATCAACCTGCACAAGACCTTTTCCACCCCGCATGGCGGCGGCGGCCCCGGCGCCGGCCCCACCGTGCTGTCGGCGGAACTGGCGCCCTATGCCCCGCTGCCCTTCGTGGTGCATGACGGCGACGGGCTGCGGCTGGTGGAACATGCCGAACAGCAGGCGGGCGCCAAGCCGTTCGGCCGGGTCAAGGGATATCACGGGCAGTTCGGCGTCTTCATCCGGGCGCTGGCCTATATCCTGTCGATGGGGGCCGACGGCATGCGCCAGGCCAGCACCGACGCGGTGTTGAACGCCAATTACCTGCTGGCCGGACTGAAGGACGTGCTGACCGCCTCGTTCGACGGACCGTGCATGCACGAATGCCTGTTCGACGACCGTTTCCTCAAGGATACCGGCGTCACCACCCTGGACTTCGCCAAGATGCTGATCGACGAAGGCTTCCATCCCATGACCATGTACTTCCCCCTGGTGGTGCATGGCGCCTTGCTGATGGAACCGACCGAGACCGAATCCAGGGAAACCCTGGACGGCTTCATCGCCGTGGTCCGCGCCCTGGCCGCCAAGGCCAAGGCCGGAGCCGCCGACGAGTTCAAGGCGGCGCCGCGCCTGACCCCCAGACGGCGCCTGGACGAGACCCTGGCCGCCCGCACGCCGGTCCTGCGCTGGAAAGCGGGAAGCAACGGCGCCGGCTGAGCCCCGCCTGCCGGAAACAAACCCTTGCGATTGAACTTCCCCCTCGGGCATCCTTCCTGACGGGGGTTGTCGTGGTTGACTTGGGTGGGAAGGAAGACGGAATGCGCAGGCTGTTCACTGCCGTCGCGGTCATGGTGGGGCTTGCCGCGGCAGGCCCGGCCGCCGCCGGCAACCGCGAGCTGATCGTCGGCGTCGAAGAACTGGAATATTACCCGATGTACGCCTGGCGCGACGGCGACTATGTCGGTGCCGCCGGCGAAATCCTGGACGCCTTCGCCAAGGATCGCGGCTACCGGCTGACCTTCCGCGCCCTGCCGATCAAGAGATTGTATGCCGAACTGGTCAACGGCACGATCGACCTGAAGTTTCCCGACAGTCCCCACTGGGCCATCGACGCCAAGCAGGGCACCGCCGTCGCCTACAGCAAGCCGGTCATCGCCTTCGTCGACGGGGTGATGGTCCGCCCTGCCAACCGGGGGGCCGCTGTCGAGTCCATCCATACCCTGGGCACCGTCGCCGGCTTCACCGCCTATGCCTGGGTCGACCGCATCAAGGCCGGCACCGTGCAGCTGAAGGAAAACCCGCGCATGGACCTGCTGCTGCGGCAGGCGGCGGTGGGCCACATCGACGGCGCCTATGTCAGCGTGGCGGTGGCGTCGCATGTGCTGAACAATGCGCTGTCCATGCCCGGCGCCCTGGTGTTCGACCCGTCCCTGCCGCATTCGCGCGATCATTACCTGCTGTCATCGACCCGGCGCAGCGACGTCATCCGCGAGTTCGACGAATGGATGGCCGCCAACCAGCCCCGCATCCGGGCGATCAAGGAAGCCCTGGGGGCCGAACAGGGGGTCCAGCCCCCGGCCGGAGCGCCGCCACGCTGACGCGGGCGCCTTTGTTCCGCCATCACATCGGGTTATCCTGTCCGCCGACGCCGCATCATCGGGGGAAACCATGCAACCCTTGTCGCGCCGCCGGGCCTTGCTGGGCCTGAGCGCCGGCCTGCTGGCACCGGCCCTGGCCGGCTGCCAGATGTCGCCCGGCACCGGCGAAGACCATTTCAACATCATGAGCCCGGAAGAGGAAAGCCGCCTGGGCCGTCAGGCCCACCCGCAGATCCTGCAGCAATTCGGCGGCCCCTATGAGCACCCCGCCCTGCAGGCCTATGTCGCCGGGCTGGGCCAGCGGCTGGCCGCCGCCACCGAAACCCCGGCCGCCGAGTTCCGCTTCACCGTGCTGAACACCGACATCGTCAACGCGATGGCGGTTCCCGGCGGCTATGTCTACGTCACCCGCGGCCTGCTGGCGCTGACCGCCGACGAGGCCGAACTGGCCGGCGTCATCGGTCACGAACTGGGCCATATCCTGGCCCGACATTCCGCCCAGCGCTACAGCCGGGCGATGGCCGCCAACGTGGTCGGCACCGTGCTGGGCATCGTCGTCGGCGCTCCGGGACTGTCGGACCTGGCGCAACTGGGGGCCGGCGCCTGGCTGCAGGCCTATTCCCGCGAGAACGAGTTCGAGGCCGATTCCCTGGGCGTGCGCTACATGAGCCGGGCCGGCTGGGACGCCCGCGCCATGATCAGCATGCTGGGCCGCCTGCGCGAACATTCGCGGCTGGAAGCGATGATGGCCGGACGCGATCCGGAATCCGTCGACCAGTCGCACTTCATGGCCACCCATCCCCGCACCGCCGACCGTGTCCAGGCGGCCATCGACGCCGCCCTGAAGGCGCCGCCCCAGGGGGCAAGGGGCCGCGACGCCCTGCTGGACCATGTCGACGGCATGGTGTTCGGCGACGATCCGGCACAGGGGGTGGTGCGCGACCGGGTCTTCCTGCAACCCCATGAAGGCTTTCGCTTCGAGGTGCCGACCGGCTTCCGCCTGACCAACGGCGACCGCGCCGTCGTCGCCCAGCATCCCAACGGCGCAGCCATCCTGTTCGACGGCACGCCGGTCCGGGGCGAAAGCGACATGCTGGCCTATATCGCCCGCACCTGGATGCCGCGCTCGACCCTGTCCCAGGGCGAGCGCATCCAGATCAACGGCATGGCCGCCGCCACCGCCGCCACCCGCGGCCGGACCCGCCAGGGGGCCGTCGACGTGCGGCTGGTGGCCGTCCGCTTCGATGCCGACAGCATCTACCGCTTCACCTTCCTGACCCCGCCGCGCCTGACCGCCACCCTGGGCGAGGATCTGCGGCGCACCACCTACAGCCTGCGGCCGCTGACCGCCGGGGAACGGGCCGCGATCCGCCCCTGGCGCATCCAGGTGGTGCACGGCAAGGCCGGCGACAGCGTCGACGGACTGGCGGCCCGCATGGCCCTGAACCAGTGGAAGGCGGAAACCTTCCGCCTGCTGAACGGACTGGGCGACGGCGACGCCATCCAGCCCGGCCAGCGCCTGAAACTCGTCCTCTGATCCTGCCCCGGGAGCTTCGCCCATGCCGCAAGGTTTCACCCCGCCCTATTCCCCCACCGGCCGGTCTTCGCTGGTGCCGCCGCCGCCGTGGCATTACGCCGGGCAGATCCTGTCGCTGGCCTTCGCCGTCGATGCCGCAATCGCCCAGGGCTTCCTGCCCGACGGCTTCGGCCCGGCCACCGGACGGGCGGTGGTCCATGTCTGCGAATGGCAGGCGACCTCGGACGGCTGGGAGCTGCTGGACCCGGCCTATGCCCAGTACCGCGAGTTCTTCATCCTGCTGGAAGCCGAACGCGCCGGAGCGGCGGCGATGTATTGCCCGTTCATCTATGTCGACCAGGACATCTCGATGGCGCGGGGCTGGCTGCAGGGCTGGCCGAAGAAAATGGGCAGCGTGTGGATGACCCGTCCCTACGACCTGGACCATCCGGCGGCCTGCCCGTGCCGCGCCGGCACCCGCCTGGGCGCCAGTCTGGCGGTCAAGGACCGCCGGCTGGCCGAAGCCCGTGTCGAACTGGACGGCAGCGACGGCCCCCGCCTGGGCTTCCTGTCCACCCCGACCTTCGGGCTGGTGGCCCGCCCGTCGCTGCTGAACGGCGCCGATCCGGGCATTCCGATCCTGGCCCGGGCCACCGTCGGCGATTTCGTCGCCGGCCGCTTCCACGGCGGCAGCGGCGAACTGCGCCTGTTCGATTCGCCGCGCGACGAAATGGCCGCCCTGGCTCCGCGGGGGCCGGTCGGCGCCAGCCTGGGCCATGTCGCCTTCACCATCGCCGGCGCCGTGCCGGCCGATCAGTAGCGAACCTCGGTCAGGTACAGTCCCTCGGGCGGCGCCGTCGGACCGGCGGCGGCGCGCGACCGGGCCGCAAGGGCGGCGCCCACCGCCTCGGGCGGCCACTTGCCTTCGCCGACCAGCTTCAGGGTGCCGACCATGTTGCGCACCTGATGATGCAGGAACGACCGGGCGGCGGCATGGATGGCGATGCTTTCGCCGTCACGGCGCACGTCCAGGACATCCAGGGTCTTGACCGGACTGTTGGCCTGACAGGCGGCGGCGCGGAAGCTGGTGAAATCGTGCCGCCCCAGCAGATGGCGGGCGGCGGCGGCCATCGCCGCGTCATCCAGCGGAACCGGCACCCACCACATCCGGCTGCGTTCCAGCACCGCCGGAGCACGCCGGTTGAGGATGCGATAGACGTAAGCGCGGCCGGTCGCGGAAAAGCGGGCGTGGAAACCGTCATCCACCGGCTCGGCCATCAGGACCGCCACCGGATGCGGACGGACATGGAAGTTGACGGCGTCGCGCACGGTGTCGGCCGGGAAATCGCGGGGCAGATCGGCATGGACCACCTGGCCGCGGGCATGGACCCCGGCATCGGTGCGCCCCGCCGCCTGCACCGCCACCGGCATGCCGCACAGGCGCTGCAGCGCCTGTTCCAGAACGCCCTGGACACTGGTGCCCACCGGCTGCCGCTGCCAGCCGACGAAGGGCGTGCCGTCATATTCGACCAGCAGACGGAACCGCGGCATCGCGCCTAGTCCAGCCGGCTGCCGGGGGGCAGCGGAAAGCCGCGCAGCAGGTCGGCGGCATCCATCGGCCCCTTGCCCGGCCGCTGCAGCCGCAGCAGCCGCAGGGCGCCGTCGCCGCAGGCGACGGCCAGGGCGTCGTCCAGCACGGTGCCGGGCACGCCGCGGCCTTCGGCGGGACAGGCCCGCAGGACCTTCAGCCGCTCGCCGCCCACCTGGCACCACACCCCCGGCCAGGGGGTGAAGGCGCGGACCTGGCGGTCCAGGGCCGCGGCCGCGCGGGTCCAGTCCAGCCGCCCTTCCTCTTTCGCCAGCTTGCGGGCATAGGTGACGCCTTGGTCCGGCTGCGGCCGGGCGGTCAGCCCGTCCAGCCCGGCCAGCGCCCGCACCATCAGCCCGGCCCCCTGGGCGGCCAGCCGGTCGTGCAGGTCCTGGGCGTCGGTCTGCGGACCGATGGGCAGACGGTCGGCCAGCAGCATGGCGCCGGTATCCAGCCCTTCGTCCATCTGCATGATGGTCACGCCGGTCTCGGCATCGCCGGCCTCGATGGCGCGCTGGATGGGGGCGGCGCCGCGCCAGCGCGGCAGCAGCGAGGCATGGACGTTCAGGCAGCCCCGCCGCGGCGCCCGCAGGATGGCGGCGGGCAGGATCAGGCCATAGGCCGCCACCACCGCCACGTCGGCCCTCAGGTCGGCGAAGCGGCGCTGCTCGTCCTCGCCCTTCAGGCTTTTGGGGGTGCGCACCTCGATGCCGCGGGCGGCGGCGAAGGCGTGGACCGGGGTCGGCTGTTCCTTGTGGCCGCGCCCGGCCGGACGCGGCGGCTGGGAATAGACGGCGGCGACGTGGTGGCCGGCCTCCAGCAGGGCGGCCAGGATGGCGACGGAAAAATCCGGCGTCCCCATGAAGACCAGGCGCAACGGGCTCACCTTCCGTCCTTCTTGGACTTCAGCAGCTTGCGCAGGATCATGTTGCGCCGCAGGGACGACAGGTGATCGATGAACAAGATGCCGTCCAGATGGTCCATTTCGTGCTGCAGCACGGTGGCCAGCAGCCCGTCGGCCTCCAACTCGGCCGGCTGGTTGTCGGGGCCGAGATAGCGCACCCGGACCGCCCGCGGGCGGGTGACGGAGGCGTAATGCTCGGGCACCGACAGGCAGCCTTCCTCGTAGCTGTTGTCGTCGTCGGACACCCAGACGATTTCCGGGTTGGCCATGCGCAAGGGGGCGCGGTCGGCTTCGTCCTTGGCGGTGTCGACGACGATGATCCGCTGCAGCACGCCGACCTGGGGCGCCGCCAGCCCGATTCCGGGGGCGTCGTACATGGTTTGCAGCATGTCGTCCATCAGCCGGAGCAGGCCATCGTCGATCCGGGCGACGGCAACGGATTTCTGCTTCAGCCGCGGATCGGGAGCAGTCAGGATTTCAAGCCGGGACATGGGGCGCTTCACCTCGTGCGCAGATTGCCCTGGTGAGATATGGAACCATTGCCGCAAGGTCAAGCCATCCCTTTCCCCGCGCCTGTGTTATGAAGGCCCCGGACCCGGGGTGGAAAGGAGATTGCGGTGGAAATGGCGACGATGGTGGCGGGCGGTCTGGCCCTGGCGGCCCTGGCCCTGGTGCTGGTGACGCTGTCGCGCGGACAGGCGGCGCAGGCCGCCGCCCGGCTTCAGGCCGACGCCCTGACCCGGGTGGTCGAAGGAATCGCCGCGTCCCAGGCCGCCCTGGGCGGCCGGCTGGCGCAGCTGGCCGAGACCCAGGCCGCCAGCCAGAGCCAGCTGGCCGAACGGCTGCAGGGCCAGGAACGCAGCCTGGCCAAGACGGTCGAGGAACGGCTGGCCGACATGGCCAAGCGCCTGGATGACGGCGTGCAGCAGGCGGCACACCGGCAAGCCACCTCGCTGCACGACCTGCGCGAGCGCCTGGCGGTCATCGACGCCGCCCAGAAGAACATCACCGAACTGTCGGCCCAGGTGGTCAGCCTGCAGGACATCCTGTCCAACAAGCAGGCCCGCGGCGCCTTCGGCGAAATCCAGCTGAACGACATCGTCAGCGCCATGCTGCCGCCCAGCGCCTATCGCTTCCAGGCGGCCCTGGGCGACGGACGGCGCGTCGACTGCCTGCTGGACCTGCCCAATCCGCCGGGCGCCATCGCCATCGACGCCAAGTTCCCGCTGGAAAGCTTTCACCTGCTGCGCAACGCCAGGGACGACGCCGAGCGCACCCTGGCCGGACGCGCCTTCGCCACCGCCATCCTGAAGCATGTCCGCGACATCGCCGAAAAATACATCGTCCCCGGCCAGACCGCCGAATCGGCGCTGATGTTCCTGCCGTCGGAAGCCATCTACGCCGAACTGCACGCCCATTTCCCCGACGTGGTGGAAAAAAGCTTCCGCGCCAAGGTGTGGATCGTTTCGCCCACCACCCTGATGGCCACCCTGAACACCGTGCGCGCCGTGCTGAAGGACGCCCGCATGCGCGAACAGGCCGGGGTGATCCAGAAAGAGGTGCGGCTGCTGCTGGACGATGTCGGCCGACTGGACGACCGGGTCGGCGCCCTGGACAAGCATTTCGGCCAGGCGGTCGAGGATATCCGCCAGATCCGCATCTCGACCGAGAAGGTGGTCAAGCGTGCCGACCGCATCGAGACCGTCCAGCTGGGCGACGAGGCCGACGGCCCCGCCGCCGAGGTCGCCGCCCCCCAGGCCAAGCTGCCATAAAAAAAGGGCGGGACCGGAAGAACCGGACCCGCCATCTCAGGGAGACAAAGCAGTAACGGTATTTAGGTACGATATTACCGAATTAGGCGCAAGGCCTTTTTGCGCGATGTCACAAGAAGCTTTCTAAAACAGCCGTCACTGCTGCTGCACCAGACGGCTGGAATCGCGGCCGCGCACCGGGGTGCGCGGGATGGCCGCCCCCCGGTTGAACGCCGCCTTGGTCACCATGATCGCCTTCAGACCCCAGCCGGTCAGCACCGCCAGCACGCCGCCGCCCACCGCCGCCAGCGGCAGCCCGAACAGCCCGGCCGCCAGCAGCGCCATCGACACCCAGCGCATGGCCTGCAGCACGCGCACCTCGGGGCGGACGAACCAGTTCAGGGTGCCCTGCGGCGCCTTGTCGCGAGACAGGGCCAGCCGATAGACCTCGCGCGCCACCTCGCGCGCCACCGCCATCGCCAGGGCGGCGGCGATCATCGCCGGCGCCGGCTCGCCGATGACCAGGAACAGGCCGGTGCCTTCGGCGGCGGCGGTCATCAGGATCAGCGGCACGGTGCGCGCATGCGACCATGCCGGGATGGCGCGGGCCGCCCGCAGGATGCGGGCCTGGCAATAGATGAACCCTGCCGACAGCAGGACCGCCACCGCCAGGAAGGCCGGATGGCCGAACCACCAATAGGCGGCCCCGGCCGCCATCAGCGGCGCCGCCAGGATGCCCTCGCGGGTCATCCACGAGGTCTGGGGATGGAAGAAGACGTGCATGGCCCGCCACGGCTTGCCGATTTCCAGCCACACCATCGACAGGCCCAGCCCGACGAAGGCCAGCCCGGCCAGCAGCGGAACGGTGACGTCCAGCCCCAGGGCGGCGCCCAGGCCCGACGCCATGACCAGCCCGGTGCCGGTACCGCCGCCGATGAAGTTTCCCGCCGCCCGCAGGTCCCAGTATTTCTGCAGCCGGGCCGTGATCATCTGCTTCATAGCGCACCTTTATCCCAGAGATAGTAGAAGCCGGGCCGCGTGCCCTCGGCCTCGTGCTGGCGGAACCATTTGTTGTCGCGGATCAGCGTGGCGACGTCGCTGCCGGGATCGTCCAGGTCGCCGAAGCGCAAGGCCCCCGAGATGCAGCCCTGCACGCAGGCCGGCGTCGCCTCCATGTCGCGGCCGGGCACCAGCCCCTTGGCCAGCCCGGCATCGATGCGGTCGATGCAGAAGGTGCATTTCGACACCACGCCGTCGAACTTGGCCGGGTTGGTGCGGGCCTGATCGGCGGCGGTGGCGCCTTCCTCGTAGGGATAGACCAGATCCTCGACCTTGAAGCGTGCCTCGTAGGGACAGGCCATGATGCAATACGAGCAGCCGATGCACAGGTCGTAATCGATGGTGACCAGGCCATCGGCCCGCTTGCCGGTGGCGGTGGACGGGCAGACCTCCATGCATGGCGGCTTGTCGCAATGCTGGCAGCCGGTGGGCAGGAAGACGCGGCTGACGTCGGGATATTCGCCGGCTTCGATGTCCAGCACCCGGCGCCACTGCACCCCGACCGGGGTGCCGTTGTTTTCCTTGCAGGCGGCGGTGCAGGTCTGGCAGCCGACGCAGCGCCTGAGATCGGCGACCATGACGAAGCGGGTCATGCTGCGGTCTCCTTCGGCATCGGGCCGTCGGCCCGGCTGACCGCCACCCGCACCAGATCGGCGCCCGATCCGGTGGCGTCGGTCAGTTCCAGCGACAGCGGCGTGATGGAATTCAGCGACGGGAAATCCAGGTCCTTGGCATAGGGCGTCTTCCAGTGCTGGTACTGGCCCTGGATGACGATGGTGTCGGGACGGCAGCCCTGGACCAGGGCGGCGCGGCCACGGGTGAACGAGATCGGGGACCGCACCTCGACCCAGTCGCCGTCGGCGATGCCCAGGCCTTTCGCCGTCTTGGCGTTCATCACCACCGAACCGTGGCCGCGCAGGTTCTGCGCCACCTCGTTCATCAGCGGGATGCCGGCATTGTTGCCGGTGGTATAGGGCATGCTTTTGGTCGTCACCGCCCAGAACGGGTAATCGTCGGGATGGCCGCCCAGGTCGCGGGTGGCCTTCAGCCAGTGGTGCGGCACGTCGTGCCAGCTGGGCAGGGCCTGGTATTCCTTGAGCTGGGTATCCCACCAGTGGATGTCGTGTTCGTGCAGGCGCCGGCCCAGTTCGATGCCGGCCCGCAGCAGCCGTTCCTGGTAGGGCAGCTCGAAGCGGAGGTTCATGTCCTCCATCGTCGGCAGCAGGTACCAGTCCTTCTTGGGGAAAGGCACGACGAAATAGCCGTTCTCCTTCATCCAGGCCAGGTCCTTGACGTCCTTGCCGCCGCTCAGTTCGGCGGTGGCCGCCTTGCACACCGCGTCCCAGATGGTGTCGACGTCATGCACCTGATCCACCGGCAGCGAGAAATCCCAGTCGCCATGCTTCAGCGGCACCAGGGCGGCGCCGCGGTTCAGCGCGGTGTTGTAGGCCTCCAGCAATCCGGTGCGCAGGGCGATCTGGGTGGTGATCCAGGTGAAGTCGCGGGTGTCGCCCTGCGGCGCCACCGCCGGCTGACGCAGGATCACCCCGGCATGTTCCCAGTGCTGCTCGACGAACTTGGTGCCGCCGATCCGGATCAGCTGGGTGCTTTCCAGGTCGGTGGCGTCGGGCAGCAGGATGTCGGCCATGTGGTTGGTTTCGTCCATCGTGTAGGCGAAGGCCACCACGAAGGGCATCTTGGCCATGTTCTCGACGATCTGGGCGGTGTCCCAGAACGAGATGGCCGGATTGGTGCGGAAGGCGAACCACACGTCGGGGGGATTGGGCTTGGCCCATTCCTTGGGGGCGTCCTTCAGGAACATCCAGGCCAGATGGGTCGGCCCCAGGGCCTGCGCCCACGACGAATCGCCGACGATGGGGATCAGCGGCTTGTGGGCGTTGCGGCCGGTGGGCTTGTCGGCCCACTTGCCCTTGCCGGTGGCGTTCATGCGGTTGGCCATGAAGCCGTCCTCGCCCGGCTTGACCGAGGCCAGCCGGTTGTCGTGCGGACGGTTCAGCCGCACCGTGGTGCCCAACGTGCCGCCGGGCACTTCCAGGGCGCCGACCAGACAGGCCAGCATGGTGCGCGCCCAGCAGCACTCGAACGCGCCCCAGCAGTTGTTGACGGTCTTGCCCAGGGTGATGGCCACCGGACGGAACGGCAGGACGCGGCCGTTGACCTCGATGGTTTCGCCGATGCAGGCGGCATCGACGAATTCCTGCGCCACGTGGCGGATGGTCGCCGCCGGCACGTCGCACACCTCGGCCGCCCATTCCGGGGTATAGGGGCGCATGGTTTCGACCATCGCCGTGAAGGCGGAATGGGCCGCGACCCCGGCATAGTCGATGACCTCGTCGTCGGCGGCGCGGGACCGGGCCTGCGCCACGGTGAAGCTGCCGTCCAGGGCCGGGCGGATGCCGGGGGTGTCGTGGGGGACCGGGCCGGCGGACCGTTCGTCCCACACCAGCGGCTTGCCGGTGGCGGGGTCGCGCAGATACCAGCCGTCGGGACCGACCAGATAGGGCGAGGCGGTGCGGTCGCGCAGGAAGGCCAGATCCAGCTGGTCGCGCCGGACCTCGTGCAGCAGCACGTGCACCATCGCCATCATGAAGGCCGCGTCGGTCTTCGGACGGATCGGCACCCATTCGGCGGAACAGGCCCCGGTGGGCGACAGATGCGGCTCGATCTGGATGCGCTTGATGCCGCGGATACGGGCGTCGGCATGGCGGCGCACGGCACAGGGACCGCCCGACACCTCGACATTGGTGCCGAACGACAGGATCAGCCGGGTCTGCACGGTGTCGGCGCAGACGGTGAAGGCGCGATGCCAGTATTCGCCGTAGAGATGCTCGGAATGGACGCATTTGACGCCCTGGCCCGAACCGAAGCTGAAGTCGATGGCCCCCCAGGCGGCCAGGAAGGCCGGGAAGGTGCCCATGTAATTGGCCGGGGTGCCGCCGTGGCCGAAGGTGGCGGCGACGCGCGGCATGCCGTTCCCGTCCAGCAGGCCGGTGGCGCGGATATGGTTGAGCTTGCCGGCCACGGCATCCAGCGCCTCGTCCCACGAGATCGGCACGAAACCCGGGTCCTCGTGCCGGCCCTTCTTCGGATTGGTCCGCTTCATCGGGGTCAGCACGCGGTTGGGATTATAGGTCTTCTGCACCAGGCCATAGGCCTTGACGCAGGGGCGCCCGTGCGCCGGATGGATGCCGACGGCGGAATGGTTTGGGGCGATGGCGGTGGCGACGCCGTCCTCGACCCGCACGGTCATCAGGTCGGGACCCGAGACGCAGTTGTAGCAATAGCTGGGAACCGAGGTCACGGAAGACGGGGCGGCCTTGTTCTTCGAGCTCATCCGACAACTCCTGCCGCAATGCGGCACAGGATTTCGCACATGCGTTGCTGCTGATCAACGAGACAGGTCGAAAGCGTATCGGGAGATCGCCGCCGTCGGACAATGCGGCTGATAGCCGCCGTTCCAGGCATTTCGTCCTCCCCGGACGTCTGTTCACCGGGCGTCTTGCCTGCGCCCATTGCCGATAACATAATTCAAATTTAATTACAGAGTCAATATTTGTGTATCACGATGGGCGGCGGCGGGCGGAATTCAGCCGTTGCGTCGGCGGACGGGCTCGCTAGGATGGCGCCGTTTTCCATCCGGCCAGCCAAGGCATGACCCAGGACCACGACGCCATCGTTGCCCGCCTTCTCGACCGCCTCAAGCCCAAGGCGAAGTCGCTGATCGTGACCGTCTACGGCGATGCCGTCGCCCATCACGGCGGCAACGCCTGGCTGGGCAGCGTCATCGAACTGGTCCGTCCGCTGGGCCTGAACGAGCGCATCGTCCGCACCTCGGTGTTCCGCCTGTCGAAAGAGGAATGGCTGGTGTCGCAGCAGTTGGGCCGGCGCAGCTATTACCGCCTGACCGAAAGCGGGCGGCGCCGCTTCGAGGCCGCGCACGAGCGCATCTACCGTCCGTCGACGCGGCCGTGGGACGGCAAGTGGACCCTGGTCATCACCGGCACCGCCATCCCCGCCGGCGAGGACCGGGAATCCCTGCGCCGCGATCTCGGCTGGCTGGGCTTCGGCCAGCTGGCCGCCGGGGTCAAGCTGCATCCCGACCCGGACGAAACCGCCCTGCGCCTGTTGCTGGCCGATTCGCCGGTGGCGCGCAACGTGGTGGTGATGCGGGCGGAAACCCTGCCCCTGACCGCCGCCGACGGCCTGGGCGACATCATCCGCGGCTGCTGGGACCTGGACCGTCTGGCCGCCGACTATACCGGCTTCCTCGAAACCTTCCGCCCGGTCTGGCAAAGCCTGAAGGACGAGCCCGACCTGGACCCGGAACTGTGCTTCACCGTCCGCACCCTGCTGATGCACGGCTATCGCCGCGCCCTGCTGCGCGACCCCATGCTGCCCGACGAACTGCTGGGCACCGACTGGCCCGGCACCGCCGCCCGGCAGCTGTGCCGCAACCTGTACCGGCTGGTGCAGGCCCCGGCCGAAAGCCACCTGATGGCGGTGCTGGAAACCGCCGAAGGGCCGGTCCCCGAGGCCCATCCCAGCTATTACGCCCGCTTCGGCGGCCTGTGATGGTCCCGGTCGTCGCCGCGGCCCGTCTGGTCCCGGGGACAGCGGCGCTGCTGGCCGATTTCGCCGCCGCGGTCGAAGCGGCGGGATACGTGGTGCGCGGCCTGATCCAGCGTCCGGCCGGGGGCCACCTGATCGACCTTGCCGGCGGACGGCGCTTTCCCATCATGCAGGACCTGGGACCGGGGTCGCGGTCGTGCCGGGTCGACCCGCGCGGCGTCGCCGAAGCCTCGGCGGTCCTGCGCGAGGCGGCCGACCTGGGCGCCGATCTGGTGCTGGTCAACCGCTTCGGCAAACTGGAAGCGCATGGCGGCGGACTGGCGGCCGAGATGCTGGCGATCATGGCCGCCGGCATCCCGCTGCTGACCGCCGTGGACGACGGCAATCTGGTCCGCTGGCTGGACTTCACCGGCGGGGCGGGAACATTGCTGCCGCCCGAAAGGGACGCCCTGCAGGACTGGTGGGACGGGGTGCTGCGCCAGATGAAATCCGGATAGCTTTCCGCCTTGCCGGCGGACCGGATCATACGAAGCCCGGATGATTCATTCGGGTTCCGTATCACTCGGGCTCGTGCGTCAGGGCCAGGCGGGCGTAATCGTTGCGGCGATAGGATTCCAGCAGGGACTGCACCTCGCCCGCCGGCAGACCGGCGGTGGTCAGCGCCTGCCCGGCCAGATGCAGGCTGGCTTCCAGGATTTCCGGCACCACCGCATGGGCGCCCAGGGATTCCAGCATGCGGGCCTGCCGGCGGTCGCGGGCGCGCACCAGCAGGCGCAGCTCGGGAAAGGCGTGGCGCAGGCGCGGCACCAGCTTCTCGCGCCCCGATCCCGAACTGATGGTCAGCACCACCAGCCGCGCCCGCGCCGCGCCCACCGCCTTCAGCACGTCGACCTTGCGCACGTCGCCGAAATAGACCGGCTGTCCCTTGCCGCGCAGGACCTCGACCATGTGGGGGTCGCGATCCAGGGCGATGAAGGGAATGCCCTGCTCGCCCAGGATGGTGGCGACGATCTGGCCGGCCCGGCCGCATCCCACCAGAATGACGTGGCCGGCCAGATCCTTGGCGTCTTCGGCCGGCGCGTGTTCGGCCCCCTGGCGCCGGCGATGCCGCCGGGCCACCCAGTCGCCCACCGCCGCCAGAAGCGGGGTCAGCGCCATGCTGATGGCCACCACGGCGGTGACGGTTTCCGCCATCGCCGCACTGGCCAGCCCGTGCTGCTGGGCCCGGGCCAGAACCACGAAGGCGAACTCGCCGCCCTGGGCCAGCAGCAGGCCCAGATGCAGGGCGGTGACCGGCGGGAAACGGAAGACCAGGGCCAACACCGCCAGGATCGACGCCTTGCCGGCCAGCAGCAGGCCGACCAGGGTCGCCATTTCCGGCAGCCGGGACACCAGCAGGGCGGGATCGACGGTCATGCCGACGGTCAGGAAGAACAGCCCCATCAGCAGGCCGCGGACCGGCTGCAGGTCGGCTTCCACCTGATGGCGGAACTCGGTGCTGGCCAGCAGCATGCCGGCCAGGAACGCCCCCAGCGACTGCGACAGGCCGGCGGCCTCGGTGGCGAAGCTGGTGCCGATGACCGCCAGCAGCGCGGCGGCGATGAACACTTCCGGCGACTGGGTGGCGGCCACCGCCTGAAACAGAGGACGCAGCGCCAGCCGCGCCGCCACGAAGATCAGGGCCATCGCCGCCGCCGCCTTGGCGACGGCCTGCAGCAGCGCCCACAGACCCGACAGCAGGTCCTGGCTGGTGGCCAGCAGCGGGATCAGCACCAGCAGCGGCACCACGGCCAGATCCTGCAAGATCAGCACCGCCACCGCCACCCGTCCCGTGCGCCCCGACATGGCGCCGCTGTCGGACAGGATCTGCAGGACGAAGGCCGTCGACGAAAAGGCCAGGGCCAGGCCGATGACCAGGGCCGGCCGGAACTCCAGCCCGGCCACCGACAGGGCCAGGACCGCCGCCGCCCCGGTGGCCAGAACCTGGGCGCTGCCCAGGCCGAAGATGAAATGGCGGATGACCTTCAGGCGGTCCCACGACAGTTCCAGGCCGATCATGAACAGCAGGAAGACGATGCCCAGCTCGGCCAGGCCGCGGGCGCCCTCGTTGTCGGCGATCAGCCCCAGCCCGGCCGGTCCGACGATGCTGCCGGCCACCAGATAGCCCAGGACCGGACTGACGCGCAGCCGGTGGCACAGCGGCGACACCAGAACCGCAATGGCCAGAAAAGCCAGGACGTCTTCGACGATACCGTGGTGCAATGGGGGGCTCCCGGGGCTAGACTGCCGACATCCGTTCTATCTTGCTCCACCGGGCGGTGGGAAGATCAGGGAAAACCGAAACACAAGGCCATACGGTGATTGAAAGTCTGAACGTCGCATTGCTGGTCCTGTCCGGTCTGGTGACCGTCAGCATCTTTTCCAGCCTGCTGTCGTTCCGGGTCGGGGCGCCGCTGCTGCTGGTCTTCCTGGGGGTGGGGCTGCTGGCCGGCGAGGACGGCATCGGCGGCATCCGCTTCGACGACGTCCGCACCGCCTATGCCATCGGCACCGTCGCCCTGGCGGTGGTGCTGTTCGACGCCGGCTTCCACACCCCGATGAAAAGCGTGCGGCTGGCGGCGTTGCCGTCGCTGTCCCTGGCCTCGGCCGGCGTGCTGCTGACGGCGGCGGTGGTGGCGGTGCCGGCCCACTTCCTGCTGGGGCTGGACTGGCTGCAGGGGCTGCTGCTGGGGGCCATCGTCGCCTCGACCGATGCGGCGGCGGTGTTCTTCCTGCTGCGCGTCGGCGGCATCCATGTGCGCGACCGCGTCCGTTCGATCCTGGAGGTGGAATCCGGCTCGAACGACCCGATGGCCATCTTCCTGACCATCGTCCTGATCCGCATCCTGACCGGGGCTTCGGACGGCAGCGACCTGGCCGCCTTCATCCTGGGCCATCTGGTTCTGGAAATCGGCATCGGCATGGTCGCCGGCCTGGGCGGCGGCGCCCTGATCGTCGCCGCCGTCAACCGGCTGGGAATCGAACGCGGCCTGTTGCCCATCGCCGCCCTGTCGATGTCGCTGATGCTGATGTCGGCGACCTCGCTGATCGGCGGATCGGGATTCCTGGCGGTCTACGTCGCCGGCCTGATCGCCGGCAACGCCCGCCTGTCCGCCCCCGACACCATGCGCCGGTTCCAGGACGGCGCCTCGTGGCTGGCGCAGATCGCCATGTTCCTGGCCCTGGGCCTGCTGGCGGCGCCATCGGAATTCGTGCCGCTGATCCTGCCCGGCCTGGGCGTCGCCTTCGTGCTGATTTTCGTGGCCCGGCCGCTGGCGGTCTGGGTGGGCCTGCTGCCGTTCCGCATGACCCGCAACGAAACCGCCTTCGTCGCCTGGGTCGGCCTGCGCGGGGCGGTGTCGATCCTGCTGTCCGTCCTGCCGATGGTCGCCGGCATGGAGAACGGCCGGCTGTTCTTCAACGTCACCTTCCTGGTGGTGCTGGTGTCCCTGAGCCTGCAGGGCTGGACCATCGCCCCGGTGGCGCGCTGGCTGGGGCAGGTGGTGCCGCGGCGCATCGGCCCGGTCGAGCGCGTCGAGCTGGAAATTCCCGGCACCCGCCATGAACTGGTGTCCTATCGCATCGTCGCCGATTCCCTGGTGTCCCGCGGCCACAAGCTGCCCAGCTGGGCGACGCCGTCCCTGGTGGTGCGCGCCGGCCATTCCTTCCTGGGCAGCGCCATGCACGGGCTGAAGCCCGGCGATCTGGTCTGGCTGTTCGCCCGTCCCGAACGGCTGGCCCAACTGGACCGGCTGTTCGCCAGCCACGCCGACGCCGCCGAGGCCGACCGCCAGTTCTTCGGCGACTTTCCCATCGATTCCCATGCCCGCATGGCCGATCTTGGCCTGTTGTACGGGCTGGCCATGCCGCCGGATTCGCAGGAGGTGACGGTGGCGCAGTGGATGCGCGAGACCCTGGGCACCTATCCCGGCGTCGGCGACCGCGTCGGCCTGGGCGAGGTGGAACTGATCGTCCGCGCCCTGGGACCCAACGACACCATCACCGAAATCGGCCTGGCCACCGAGCCGACGGCCATCGACAAGCCCCGCGTGCCGCTGTTCCCGTCGGGCCGCGAGGTACGGACCCGGATCCGGCGCTGGCTGGGGCGGCGGTAGCCGCGGGCTACAGCAGCGGATACTGGCCGGCGGCGTCCTTGGCCTTGCCCCGCGCCGGCTTGCGCGGCTTGGAGCCGGCGATGTCCTGGCGCACCCCGTGCACCGCCAGTTCCGCTTCCGCCTGACGGTGGCGGGCGTGGATCTCGTCGTTTTCCACCTTCAGGGCATGGTTGGCATGGGTCAGGCGGCGGTTTTCCGCCTCCAGCCGCATGCGGCGGCCATCGACTTCCGCCAGGCGCACCCCCAGCCTTCCGGCCTCGGCCAAAGCTTCGCGGAACTGGTCGTGCATGGTGGCCTCGTGGGATTTCAGCCGCAGCATCTCGGTCCGCGCCATCTCCAGTTCCTCGGTCAGGCTGGCCAGTTCGGCGCGCAGGCGGATGCCGGCCGCCGCCTCGCGGGCGGCGTCGTGCAGTCCGGGCTGCTCGGGCTGCGGCGCTGCCGGAGCGGTCCGGCGCAGCCGTTCGTTCTCGGCCCGCAGGCGGCGGACCTCGTTCCTGAGGTCGAAGACGGCATCCTCCAGCGCCTCGCCGCCGGCCGGAGCGGCGATCCGCCCGGCCAGACCGACGAAATCGGTGCCATAGCCTTCCAGCAAGCGCCGGGCCGTGCGCAGGGCGTGCAGCGCCTCGGACTCGTTGTCCGAACCGGCCAGCGCCAGCACCTTGGCAAGCTTCCGGGCGTCCATCACCGATATCTCGCAGGTTCAAGGGATTGCAGACCCGAAGGATACTGAGTCCCACCACCCCTGAAATCAACACAATTGTTTTCCCGGCGCCGCCCGCCCAAGATTGGGTTGCTTTCCGCCCCCCGAGAGGCTATGTCCGCGGGCACCCTTTGTCCCTCTTCGCTTCGGGATTCCTGTCATGATGAAGGTCATTCGTGCCAAGCTGCACGGCATTCGCGTCACCAGCGCCGACCTGAACTATCACGGCTCCATCACCCTGGACCCCGAGCAGTGCGCCCTGGCCGGCATCTATCCGATGGAATTCGTCGACATCTGGAACAAGAATTCCGGGGCGCGGCTGTCGACCTATGTCATCTTCGGCCAGCCCGGTTCGCGCTGCTGCATCCTGAACGGCGCCGCCGCCCGCACCTGCCAGGTCGGCGACGAGGTGATCATCGCCGCCACCGAGTTCATCCGCAAACCGGAAGAACTGTACCCGCTGAAGCCGCGCATCCTGACCTACCTGCCCGACAACGCCGTGGATCAGGTCCTGTATTACGACGTCTTCCAAAGCGAGACCCGGCCCTACGATTTCCGCATCATGGACGCCGGCAAGCACACCGTGGAAAGCTGCCATACCTGGCCCAACGTCGACGTCGCCGCCGTGCGGGCCGACCTGGCCGCCAAGAACTGGCCGGAAGCCGACATCGACGCCTTCGTGCAGTCGCACTTCTCGCTGTAGCCCATGCCCCGCAAAGCGGTCGTCCTGCTGTCGGGCGGACTGGATTCCGCCACCACCCTGGCGATGGCCAAGGCCCAGGGCTTCGAGTGCTGGGCGCTGTCCTTCCGCTACGGCCAGCGCCACGCGGTCGAACTGGCCTCGGCGGCCAAGGTGGCCGGGGCCCTGGGCGCCGCCGGACACCGGGTGGCCGACATCGACCTGCGCGCCTTCGGCGGTTCGGCCCTGACCGCCGACATCGCCGTCCCCAAGGACCGCGACGACGACACCATCGCCCACGGCATCCCCGTCACCTATGTGCCGGCCCGCAACACCATCATGCTGTCCTTCGCCCTGGCCTGGGCCGAGGTTCTGGACGCCGCCGACATCTTCGTCGGCGTCAACGCGGTGGATTATTCCGGCTATCCCGACTGCCGCCCCGATTACATCGCCGCCTTCGAGCGCATGGCCAACCTGGCGACCAAGGCCGGGGTGGAAGGCCGCCGCCTGACCATCCACGCGCCGCTGATCGACCTGACCAAGGCCCAGATCATCCGTCGCGGGCTGGAACTGGGCGTCGATTACGGCCTGACCTCCAGCTGCTACGATCCCGACGGACAGGGCCGGGCCTGCGGCCGCTGCGACGCCTGCCGCCTGCGGCTGAAGGGATTCGCCGATGCCGGCCTGACCGACCCGGCGGCCTATGACATCGGGGGCAGGCCCGATTGACGCCCCCCGCCCCCTCAAGCATCATGCGGGATACGGGGAAACGGGGGGTTGGAGTGAGCATGCGGTTCCTGATGTGCCTTCTTGCGGCGGCCGCCCTGATCCAGGCCGCCCCCGCCCCTGCCCAGACCCTGCTGCCGCTGTCGCAGCTGGTCACCGAGGAACTGAGTTTCGACGCCCGCGACGACGGCTACCGGCTGGCCCTGCGCAACAAGCATCCCAAGGATTACTACGCGCCGCACCAGGCCGACCGCACGGTGCTGTTCCTGCACGGCGCCACCTTTCCCGGTTCGGCGACCTTCGACGTACCGCTGGAAAACGGCAGCTGGATGGATTTCATGGCCCAGCGCGGCTATGACGTCTATGCCCTGGACATCCGCGGCTTCGGCAAGTCGACGCGGCCGCCGGCCTTCGCCCAGCCGGCCGAGGCCAACCCGCCCCAGGTCGATACCCAGACCGCGTTGCGGGACGTCGACAAGGCGGTCGAATACATCCTGTCGCGCCGCGGCCTGGACCGGCTGGTGCTGGTGGGCTGGTCGTGGGGGGCGACCCTGGCCGGCAGCTATACCGTCCGCGCCGTGTCGAAGGTCGACCGCCTGATCCTGTACTCGCCGCAATGGCTGAGCGACTCGCCGCCGCCCCCGGACGCCCTGGAAAAGCTGGGCGCCTGGCGCGAGGTCGGGCTGGCCTCGGTCAAGGAACGCTGGCGGCTGGCGGCCCCCGAGCACGAGCGCCGCGACCTGATCCCCGAGGCCGTCGGCAAAGCCTGGCTGGATGCCCTGGAAGCCGCCGACCCGCTGCCGGGCGCCTTGCAGGTTCCCACCGGCCCGCAAGCCGATTTCTATCGGTTCTGGGCCAGCGGCAAGCCGCAATGGCAGCCCGAGCGGGTTTCAGTGCCGACCCTGGTCATTCAGGGCGAATGGGATGTCGAGACCCCGCCGGACATGGGGCTGTCGGTCTTCGCCCGCCTGACCGGGGCGCCGCAGCGGCGCTATATGCTGATCGGCGAAGGATCGCATACCCTGCTGATGGAAAAGAACCGGCGCCAGTTGTTCAGCGCGGTGCAATCCTTCATCGCCGAACGTTTCTGACCCGAGGAGCGCCTGTCCGTGACCCTGCCCGCCGCCGCTGCCGTCGCCGTCCTGACCCTGTTGTCCGCCGCCCCGGCCCCGGCCGGCGAAGCCGGCCTGCCAGCACGCCCCCCGGCCG
>Ga0172373_10002206_pt1 | contig 30282 bp, 26 predicted proteins | sample Lak10m_2_FD_114546 | JGI IMG/M metagenome (GOLD analysis project Ga0172373, IMG submission 114546) | Freshwater microbial communities from Kabuno Bay, South-Kivu, Congo - kab_092012_10m | ecosystem: Environmental > Aquatic > Freshwater > Lake | place: Democratic Republic of the Congo...
ACTGGAAGAAGAAATTGCAGAAACAGGAAGAAGAACGTGTATCGATTTAGGTATTCATGGCTTGCATCCTGAACTGACCAGAATGGTTGGTCGAATGAAATACCGTTCATCTTACGGTCAAAACTTGTTACAGCACTCTAGAGAGGTAGCTAACTTGTGTGCAATCATGGCTGCTGAACTTGGCTTAAACGTTAAATTGGCGAAACGCGCAGGTTTATTGCATGATATCGGTAAAGTTCCAGATGAAGAACCAGAATTGCCACATGCTATTTTGGGAATGAAGTTGGCAGAGAAATATGGTGAAAAACCAGATGTATGTAATGCTATTGGAGCTCACCACGATGAGGTGGAAATGACAACCTTAATTGCACCAATCGTTCAGGTTTGTGATGCCGTTTCAGGTGCTCGACCAGGTGCTCGACGTGAAATTGTAGAGGCATATATTAAGCGTATCAAGGAATTGGAAACATTGGCCTTGTCTTATGACGGTGTGTCTAGTGCTTACGCTATTCAAGCAGGACGAGAGCTCCGTGTATTGGTAGAAAGTGAGAAAGTGTCGGATGCCAAAGCTGATGAATTATCATTTACCATTTCACAGCGCATTCAAACCGAAATGACTTACCCAGGTCAGGTAAAAGTTACCGTAATTCGAGAGAAACGATCTGTTAATTACGCGAAGTAAACAAACATGGAGCTGCAAGGTAAATATGTACTTGTAACGGGGGGAGCAGGTTTTATTGGCTCTAACCTGGTTGAGGCGTTATTAAATCTAGGAGCAAAGGTTCGTGTACTCGATAATTTGTCTACGGGTAAACTGAAAAATATAGAAGCGTTCATGTCTCATGAACGCTTTGATTTTATACAGGGGGATATTTGTGATCGCGCAGTGTGCGAACAGGCTGTAAAAGGTGTTGATGCCATTTCTCATCAAGCCGCTTTAGGTTCCGTTCCCCGCTCCATTGAATTGCCGCATAATACACATGCGGTAAATGCCACAGGATTTTTGAATATGCTGCATGCTGCAAAAGAGGCCGGGGTGAAACGTTTTGTTTTCGCTTCTTCTTCATCCGTATATGGCGACAGTGTGGTTTCCCCAAAAGTTGAAGGGATAGAAGGCAAGTTGCTTTCTCCGTATGCTGTAACCAAAGCACTCAATGAACAATATGCAAAGGTCTATCATGATTTACATGGAATCGAAAGCATAGGGTTGCGTTATTTCAATGTGTTTGGTCCAAAACAAGACCCGAATGGAGTTTATGCTGCAGCTATTCCCAAATTCATTGACAAGATGATAAAAGGTGAAGAAATCACGGTTAATGGAGATGGTGAGCAAACACGAGATTTTACGTTTGTTCAAAATGCTGTGCAAGCAAATTTGAGGGGCTTATCAACTCAAAATGGAGAAGCTTTTGGGAAGGTATACAATGTTGCTTGTGGTCAATCCTATACCCTCAACCAAGTATTGAAGGATATAGAGTCGAATTTACGTGAGTTAGGAGTCTACAACCAACAAACAAAAATCACCTATGGTCCACCACGAAACGGAGATATTCGCAATTCATTGGCCGATACGTCATTAATTGAATCTTATTTGAATTACAGCAATCCTATTCAGTTCTTTGATGGGATGAAAGCACTATGTTCGGAGATCGTTTAAAAATCGATTCAATGATTCGGTACTATCGTTTGCTTTTTATTGCTTGGTTAATTACCCTGCCTTTTGGAGCGAAGTTATTCCCACTTTCCCTTGGGGTGTTAACAATCTATCCGAATTTAATTTTGACTTTATGCTGTGCCACTGTCATTGTATTTACTTGGAGGCAGTTTAGTCGCACTACTTATGCGTTGTTGGCTTTGCTCTTTGGGTGGCTCATGGTGTTTTTTACATTTACTATTGTTTCTGGACTGGATGCGTATAACTTATTTGATATACGTTCATTAGGTATGCAGGCCTTAACGGCATGTGTGTTGATTGGTATGGCGCATGCCTTAACTGATTTCTGGGATTTGATGAAACGTGGTATTCGCCTCTATCTGTTTTTGATCACCACGGCGGGAGTCGTCGAGTTTTTAACAGGTATTCATTTTTCCGGATCAACAACGGCCATGTTTGCTGACTTACCTGTGGGGAATATTTTCTATACCCCCTTATTTATTTATGATAATCCGAATGATTATCTGTTATACGGCTTGTTTTTCGGAGCATTATTGTCTGCAATCGATACACGTTTCAGGAGTTCTATGGCTTTACAATCCATTTTTATTGTTGTGTTTTTTGCGTTTGCAACCTATGCCGACTCACGTTTTGCCAAACTCATATTGATTATTTGGACGGTCAAACTCCTTGTTCCTGTTTGCATAAATTATCGCCTCGATTTATTCAAACGATTCCGTTGGTATGGTTTAGGAGTAGTCCTTTTAGGTGTGGTTGCATTCCTTCAACCGCTTTTTTTAGGTCCAAAATATGGCGATGGAAAAGGTTATCGCTTAAATGCCATTCAGCAACTGGATACCATCAAGGGTCAAGTGGTTGTGCAGCCATTGAAAACGCAGTTGAATAAAGCGGAACAACGACAGTTGATACTTGCCTTAGACTCAGCGAATACAAACAATCCTAGCGCTGCAACGAATTTGCGTAAAAACCTCATTTATATAGGGGTGGAGATGGCACGAAAAGCACCTGTGTTAGGGGTTGGCCCAGGCGGATTCCGGCGTGAACTTTCGAAACAAAAAGATCGTTATTTCGTTGGTGAGCACCAAACGCCGCACAACGCGGTGATTGAATTGGTAGCTCAGTATGGTGTGTTTGGTTGGTTGTATGTCGTCACGGTTGTGTTCTATGCACTGGCCTTTATGCGTATTGCCATCAAACAACGTTCAACCGAAGCGGGTACGTGGGTGTTCTTTTGTGCTTTAATCCCCATTTTCTGGATGATGCCATCAGCTTATTTGTATTTGGATTTACATTGGATCTTACTTCCAATACTCCATTTGGGTTATCAAACACGAACAAGTGTAAAGCAAGTTTAATGGCAGCCAACAACAGATCATATTACGGCAACTTTTTAACCATGCTTTCTGGTAATACCGTCAGCCAAGTAATTCCTTTTTTAATAGCACCGGTTTTAGCGCGTATTTTTACACCGGAAGAATTTGCAATTCAAGCTAATTTTCTTGCGATAGTAGGTGTGATTGGAATTGTTGCAACGGGTAGATTAGAATTAGCCATTCCCTTGCCAAAAGAAAAAAAAGAAGCACAAGCTATCGTATTTACAGGCTTAAGTATTACGGCGTTATTGGGTGTTTTAAGTTTGCTTTTAGCTGTTTTTTCTTTTCAAATAAGTCAGTTGTACGGTGATCAGCAGTTGGCCGGTTATTTGTGGTTGGCTCCTTTGGGGGTGATCAGTTATGGGTTACTCGGATTAACTACCAATTGGAACCTGCGGAACGAAAGATTTCATGCCATTTCTATTTCTAAGGTTGGGCAGTCTATTGTAAACAACGGTTTGGCTGCTGCCCTCGGTTTTTGGGGATGGGGAATTGATGGACTCCTAGTTGCATGGTTATTATCACAGTATGTCAATATTTTGATCTTGCTGGTTGGTGTAAGACCCGATAAAACCTATGCCGATTATTCAGTTTTGACAATTAAATCGACCTTAAAAAAATACAAGGATTTTCCTTTGATTAATTCACTACATGCTTTCTCGGACATGTTCATCACGCAATTCTTGTTGTTTTGGGTTATTTCAGACTTTTTTGGATTGAAAGAGTTGGGTCTTTTTGCCATGATGCATAAGTACGTTAAAGCGCCCATTGTTTTGGTTTCAAGCTCGGTTTCTCAATTGTTTTATGTTGAAGCGGGTAAGGCAATAAATGAAAACAGGTCTGTGATTCCTGTATTTAAACGAACATTGAGAACATCGCTGATGTTTGCCATTCCATTCACGCTGGTACTCTTGGTTTTTGCACCGATTATATTTACATGGTATTTGGGACAAACATGGGAGCATGCAGGTGTGTATGCACGTTGCTTAGCACCCTCGTTGTTATTGTATTTTCTGTTGTCACCAGTATCTGGAATACCAATTTTATTTAACCAACAAAAGACGGCATTTGTGATCAGTGTTATGGGGAATTTATTGGCTGTTGTCGGATTAGTAATTGCCCATTATTTTGGAACACGATTCGAGACGGCACTTTGGATATATGGTGCTGGATTTTCTTTATTCTATATCGTACTTTTACGATGGTATTATTCAATTATAAGCAAGCATGCGGGTACTCATTAATGGACTTCCACTGTTCGCGAAGCGATTTCGAGCTGACCTACAAGCGGCCGACCCAACATCTCGATTTGTGTTTTGTGATACCTATTCAAGCAAATGGGAACAATTGAAATTTCTGTTGTTGTTGCCCTTTTATGATGTGGTAATTTCCATGAATGGTGTTACAGACAACAGTGGCTCTATGAATGCGGTGTTAAAGAACCGCAAGAAACTTGTATTGCAATGGATGGGAACAGATGCACTCCTTGGAATGGAACGATTGGCGAATGGAACAATTAAACGTGATTACATCGATTACGCTGCTAATTTTGTGGATTCGAGTTGGTTGATGGATGAGGTTCGTTCACTTGGTGTTCAACCGGAAATGATGCCGATTAAATTTATTGAGGAGAAGACACCCGTTTCATCTTACACTGAAATCAGCGGTATGACCTATATTGCTCAAACAAGACAATCGTTTTACGGGATTAATGAATTTTGTGCGGTTGCTGCTGCAAATCCAAGTATACCCTTTAAATTATTTGGTGTTACAGAGCCAATTATATCCCTGCCAGAGAATATTGAAGTTATGGGGTGGGTTGAGCCTGCAGTGTTTCAAGAAGCATTGCGCAATACACCTATTTTTATTCGGCTTGCAGAGCATGAAGGATTCCCGGTATCGGTTGTGGAAGCAACAGGATATGGTTGTGAAGTCATTATGCGAATGCCTTTCGAAAAAGCCCTTCAAGCCAAAACAAGCGACGAGGCTATTCATGCATTTGAAGTCGCCAAAACTCGTTTGATAGCGCGTAATCTCGAGCCGAACCACGAGCTGATAGATTGGGCAAAAACACATTTCAATAAACAACGTTTGATGACGGTATATATTGATAAATTAAAGCAATTGATTGATGCGTAAACGAATAGCCTTAATAACGACTTGGTTTCCCCCGAAGTCAGGTGTTGCTGTAAATCGCATGCGTTCCTTTGCAAACTATTTATCTGCAGATTTTGATGTTGATGTTTACACCACCGACGGAGAGACCCAAGAGTTGAAAGAAGGTGTTAAGGTATTTCGGTGTTCGAGTACAAGTTACATGGATAGGTTTGCCGATAAACAATCCGACGGAAAAGTGCTTCATGTGTGTAAAGTGCTATTTCGGATGTTGCTAGGTAAAATTGTGCGCGACCCGATGAAACATTGGAAAGGAGAAATTAGTCGCGTATTGTCTGAAAACCAGCTCGATAAACCTTACGATTGTGTAATTAGTTCTTATAGCCCAATTGAAGTTCATGAAGTAGCCTATCAATTTAAGCAGTCATTTCCCGAGGTAAAATGGGTCGCAGACATGCGTGATGAGATGTCTATGAATCCCAATCTTTCGGATTCGATAAGGGCGAGCTACCGCAACGCAGAGCAACGCTATGCAAGATTAGCAGATGCGATTATAACGGTTAGTTTGCCAATTTTGAAGGATTTTGAACGCTTGATGCCGGGTGTTAAACACGTGGAAGAAATTCGAAACGGTTTTGATCATGAATTGAACATCAAAGAGCATGATTCTGCTGAATTTACATTGGGGTATTTTGGAACGTTTTATGGAAAAATTAAGCCTGATTATTTGTTTCAAGCACTGCTAGAACTTTTTGAGGCAGAGCAATTATCCTTTCGAATTAAATTGGTTGGGGTACACGCTAATTTTCATATTCCTTCCGCTTTAACACGTTTCGTAGAGGTTTTACCACCGCTTTCTTATCCTGATGCAATAGCCCTAATGGCACAATCAACATGCAATATTTTGATTCATCCAATAGGAGAACGTAAAGGGGTGTATACTGGTAAATTGTTTGATTACATTTCTGTAAAACGTCCAATAATTGCTTGTATTGATCCAGACGATGTTGCCTCAGAGTTAATTCATCGCTATGATGCCGGTTATGTTGCAGCATTTGACAATATAAAAGACATAAAATCTGTCCTACAAACGGCCTTTTCTGATTGGAAAAATAAACATGCGCGTTATAATTCACCACATGATGTGCAGGAATTGCACCGTAAAGTTCAAGTTGACAAGTTAAAACACCTAATTTTGAATCTTACAGCATGAACATATTACAGGTAGGACCAAATTCAGTGCATGTTTCCAGCTTTATTGCTGCAATGACGAAACAAGGTATTCAGCAAGATTTGTTGACGGAAGAAGAGGTACATTTTGAAGGCGTAAATCGGCATGTGACGTGCTCATTCAGAAGCGCTAATCCTTTTCTCTTACTCAGGTCATTTTTCAAGCTTGGGAAACTATTAGCACAAATACGTCCAACCTGTATACACATCCATCAAGCCAATCGCTTAGCATTTTTTGTGAGTTGGCAAGCGAAACGTAAAGGTATCCCCGTTATACTTACTGCTTGGGGTAGTGATGTTTTATTGGTTCCACAAAAAAATAGTTTTTTCAGGTATTTGGTTAAAAAGACCTTAGAAAGATCAGACATTATTACGGCGGATTCAACTGAAATGATTACAGCTATGCAGGTCTTGGTACCAAAAAAACAGTATGAATGGATGCAGTACGGTATCGAACCCGTGCCGCCAGCGTTGAAAGAAAAGCTGATATTTTCGAATCGTTTGCACCAACCGCTTTATCGTATTGACCAAGTGATTCGATATTTCGAAGAGTTTGCCAAAGATCACGAGGAATGGCAGTTGGTGATTGCAGGTTCGGGATCTGAAACAGAAAAACTAAAACAGTTGGCTCAAACGTTGGTGTGTTCAGATCGGATACATTTTGTTGGTTGGTTATCCGCAGCAGAAAATAGGACATGGTATGCCAAGTCGTCCATCTACATTTCCATACCGTCGAGTGATGGAACAAGTGTAAGTGTATTGGAAGCGATGTCGGCCGGATGCATTCCTGTTCTTCCTGAACTTCCTGTTTCTCATGAATGGATAAATGCATCTACTGGTGTAATTGAGCAGCAGGGTGAAAACCCCATTCAAAAAGCACTTACATTAGATAGAGCAGCATGTCAGGTGCAGAATCAAGAACGTATTTCGAAATTTGCGCTTCGTTCTGTTTCTACGGCTCGATTCAAACAATTTTATCAAACCAGTGTGGCGAATTAAAACATATCATGCAGGCTACGATGTTACGCTGGGGTGCTTAGCAGCAATTATCGTTCTTGCACCGAAACTTATTGCTTTGGGCCTAATTGGTCTTTTGGTAATGGTTGTTATCGGGATGCGTAAAAAACTCCTGCAATTTAAATTGGATAAGGTCGCAATAGTACTTGTTGCACTGTATTTATTATATGTGATATATGCCTTATTTACCAGGCATTCGAATGAGGCCTTTGGTTATTTTGAGAAAAAACTTTCCTTGATTGTTTTTCCAATATTATTGAGTTTTCGATTAAAACAGCGCATACTTTTTAAGCGAGCAGTATACCTGTTTTTAATAGCTGTGTTCATTTTATTGTTCAGTAGTATCGTTCACAGTACTCAGTGTTATCTTCATGGAGGAGGTTTTTCTTGCTTTTTGGCAAGTATATTTTCCTATCAACATCATCCAACATACACGGCTGTTTTTCTCTATTTTGCCATGGCTGTTTTGATTTATGGAAAAATCAAGCACTTTATTCGCGCTTGGATCATGTATGTCGGGATCGCTATTTTGTTTATCGCCTCCTTAATGTGTTTGAGTTTGTCTGGCTTGCTCATACTTCTGGCTAGCGTTGGTCTTCTTGCCCTTTTGCTCATACGGCGGTTGATCGGTGCGCGTTGGATGTACATCAGTATATTGTTCATGCCTATATTGTTGTATGGCATAATCATCTCTGTTCCTCAATTGGAAGGTGAATGGACGAACGCAACTTGGTATGCCAATGAATTTGCAAAAAATCCAACTGGTTTTTTTAAGGGAAAGGACTATCCTTTTTCAGGTACTGAGGTTCGACTAGCCATGTGGACGGCATCATCCGATGTATTGATGCAATATCCACTTGGAGTGGGTACGGGTAATGTTGATGAGGTGTTGTCGGGGAAATTGAGAGGTATGAACTTACCCAATCTTGCCGCACAAAATTATAACCCACACAATCAATACTTGCAAACTGGAGTTGAAATCGGGTTGATTGGAATTGTGCTGCTGTGCTTCATTTGTTTTGCATCGATAGTAAAAGGTATTCGGGCTAAGAATTGGCTTTTGGTGGCTATTTCGGCAAATTTGGCGATCAATATGTTGTTCGAATCTATGCTGCAAAGGCAAAGTGGTATCGTCTTCTATTGTTTTATTATTTGTCTACTGATCAATCAAGTTCAAAACCCTTCTCAACAGTTAGCGGAAGATTGAGTGTTGCTTCCGCCATTCAAAACAGCTTATTGAAATCTGCGTTACATGGCGAAAGTCCACCTTTTGTTAAATCGGACTGATTGCAAATACAACAGTGTTTATTTTAAAAAAGTTTTATACTTTCTTTCGTAAACATGTCTAAACGTCATGTTCGGTGTAATCGCTACCTTTGCCTAAAGCATTCGGAAATTGAAAAAAGTCATTACCATTCTAGGCGCTCGACCTCAATTCATTAAAGCAGCGGCGGTGTCGTCCGTTTTTGGAAAACATGTTCATGAAATATTGGTTCATACGGGACAACATTACGACCCGAATATGTCTGATGTGTTTTTTCAAGAGTTAGGTATACCACATCCGAAATATAACCTCAATATAGGTTCTGGATCACATGGTGCAATGACAGGAGCCATGCTAGCAGCAATAGAGGAGATTTTGCTCAAAGAAGTTCCCGATTTTGTCATGGTGTACGGAGATACTAACTCCACCTTGGCAGGCGCATTGGCCGCATCCAAATTGTTGATTCCTGTAATACACGTGGAAGCCGGTTTGAGAAGTTTCAATAAGGCCATGCCGGAAGAGCAAAATCGCATTTTAACCGATCACCTTTCAAATTTATTGTTTGTGCCTACTCAAACTGCGATTGAGAATTTATCCAACGAAGGTATTACCGCGGGTGTGCACAACGTGGGAGATGTGATGTATGATGGTATCCTTCATTTTAGTAAAATGGCCAACGAGAAAAGTGCCATTTTACATGAATTAGGACTTACAGATAACAGCTATTTGCTTTGTACGATTCACCGTGCAGAGAACACCAACAATATAGAACGATTGCAAGGTATAGTCAATGGATTAAATGACGCAGAGGAGCAAGTCGTATTGCCATTGCATCCCCGAACACAAAAATATTTGAAGGACTACGGAATTGAATTGGGTGAGCATATTCGGGTGATTGAACCCGTTGGATATCTCGATATGGTTCGATTGGAAACAGGTGCTAAAAAGATTGTTACGGATAGTGGTGGTGTTCAAAAAGAAGCCTTCTTTTTAGCTAAACCATGTATCACCATGCGAGATGAAACAGAATGGGTCGAGACAGTAGAAAATGGTTGGAATGTAATTGTTGGAGCGGATGCCAAAAAAATTACACATGCCATTAAAACATTCGATCCTCAAATTGAGCGAAAACAATACTTTGGAGACGGTACTGCAGCGCGTCAAATGGTTGAACTAATCATTAACTATTGACATGCGCATTCTCATTCTGACACAATATTATCCACCAGAAATCGGTGCTCCACAAAATAGGTTACATGAATTGGCTATCCGATTAAAGTCAAAGGGAGTCTATATCGAGGTGCTAACAGCCATGCCGAATTACCCCAAGATGGTTATCCAAGAGGGATATGAACACGGTCAGATCCGTGAGGAAAACATCGATGGTATCCTCGTGCATCGAGCGAAGATTTATGTATCGAGCTCAAAATCAATCCTGAAACGTTTATTGAATTATTTCAGTTTTGTTTGGACATCGTATTGGCGTGGAAGGAAACTGGATAATTTTGATTACTTATTGGTGGAATCACCACCACTTTTTTTAGGATATACCGCCATGCGTCTGGCAAAGAAATTAGGTGCAAAACTCATTTTTAATGTATCTGATTTATGGCCCGAAAGTGCTGAAAAGTTGGGTTTGGTTTCGAACAAATACTTTTTGGGAATGGCCTACAAATTGGAGGAGAAATGTTATCAGAGCGCTCATCTGGTTACAGGTCAAACAGCGGGTATAGTTCAAGATATTTCAAGTAGATTCCCCAATGTTTCTACTTATTGGTTGCCCAATGGTGTTGATTTAACGTTTTATGATCGATCGAAATATCAACAAGGTAAATACCGAGTTAAACATGGGTTTTCTCCGGATCAAAAATTGTTTTTTTATGGCGGAGTTCTGGGCTATGCTCAAGGATTAGAGGTCATACTTGAGGCGGCAGTTGCTTTTGATAATGACCCGGCTGTTCAATTCATATTACAAGGAGCTGGACCTGAAAAAGAACGATTAATGGGATTAAAAGATTCGTTGCAATTAAAAAACGTTCATTTTATAGCTCCGGTAACAAAACAAGAAATGCCCGAAGTACTAATGGATATTGATGCGGCGATCATTCCCTTAAAAAAACTCGAATTGTTTGAAGGGGCAATTCCATCCAAAATTTTTGAAACCTTGGCCATGGAAATTCCTATTCTCCTCGCTGTCAAAGGCGAAGCCCGTGAACATTTCGTGAATCAAGCAAACGCTGCGTTGCCAATAGAACCGGAGGATGTTGCCGATTTAAAAAATAAAATCAAGTATTTTCTCGACAATCCTGCTGAGATGTTACAAATGGGGAAAAATGGTCGAGCATACGCTTTAACACATTTTGATAGAAACCTAATTGCGACCAAATTGTTGGAAAAGTTAAACTCATAATTACCGCTTAATAGTTGGTTCAAACCATAATTGAAGAATACATTTTATCTTTACACACTCACTTTTTTTGAACTATGATTCCATTTTCACCTCCACGTATAGATCAAAAGGTAATCGATGAAGTTACCGCTGCACTGAACTCCGGTTGGATTACAACAGGTCCTAGAACCAAGGAGTTCGAACGCCGCATCACCGACTATTGTGGTTGTAAAACGACGGTAGCTGTTAATTCTTGGACAATGGGTATGCAAGTGTTTCTCAATTATTGGGGAATAGGGCCAGGCGATGAGGTAATTCTTCCCGCATATACCTACTGCGCTAGTGCAAATGTCATTGTTCATGCTGGTGCTACACCGGTGATGGTTGATATCAATCCAGAAGATTTTAATATCTCTGTTGACGCTGTTCGTCGAGCAATCACCTCTAAAACAAAAGCGATAATTGCTGTCGACTTGGCAGGTTTTCCGTGCGATTACCAGGAATTAAATGACCTGGTTCGTGAGCAAGCAATTCAACAACAATTTCAGCCCAATTCTTCAGCTCAAGCTTTACTCGGAAGGATATTGGTGATCAGTGATGCTGCTCATAGTTTTGGAGCAAGGTATCAGGAAAAAAGAGCTGGAGCGTTAACAGACATAACTACTTTTTCTTTTCATGCCGTAAAAAACTTAACCACTGCAGAAGGAGGGGCTGTATGTTTTAATTTACCAGAACCTTTTGACCACGATGCAATTTATAAGGAGTTTTGTACGCGCATTTTACATGGTCAGAATAAAGATGCTTTAGCTAAAACTCAAAAAGGGAATTGGCGTTACGATGTAGAAGAACCTGGTTTTAAATGCAACATGACGGATTTACAAGCTGCCATTGGTTTGGTGGAACTTGATCGTTATGAAGAGAACTTGAATCGCAGAAAGCAAATCTTTGCTGCCTATGACAAGGCCTTTGCTTCCGAAACATGGGCGCTTACCCCATTGCATTCAACTGAGGAGAAACAAAGTTGTTTTCACTTATATCAGTTGCGAATTAAGCATATATCAGAGTCGCAACGTGATGCAATCATGCATGAAATATTTGAACAAGATGTATCCGTGAATGTCCATTTTTTACCGCTTCCTTACCTTACAGCCTATAAAAAACGAGGGTATAAAATGGAAGATTACCCGGAAACTTGGGCAAAATATTCTGCAGAAATTTCTTTACCGGTGTACTTCAACTTATCGGACGATCAAGTTGATACGGTTGTTCATGCAGTTAAAACAGCTGTATCAAGGGTGTTGGGCTCATGATTAAGAGGCTTTTTGACATAGTTGTTTCAGGTGTTGTACTCCTCTTATTTTTTCCGGTTGGCTTGCTTATAGCTGGTTGGATAGCCTTAGAATCTCGAGGTGGTGTGTTTTATCTGCAAGAGCGCATTGGTAAAGGAGGTATACCATTCAGGATGTATAAATTTCGTTCGATGCGCAAAGACGCGGATAAAGCGGGTAAGTTAACTATTGGGAAAGATCCGCGCATTACTCGTTCCGGTGCCTTTATTCGCAAATATAAACTGGATGAGTTTCCTCAATTTATAAATGTTTTAAAAGGGGAGATGAGTATTGTTGGTCCTCGACCTGAAGTAGAGGAATATGTACGTTTATATACAGCGGAGCAACGTGCGATCTTATCGGTAAAACCTGGGATTACAGATTATGCTTCACTGGCTTACTTTGAGGAAAATGAATTGCTTGGCAAGTCGGATAATCCACAGAAAACATATATCGAGGAGATTATGCCTGCTAAAATTGAGCTAAATCAACGTTACATACAACAACCGGGAATAGTGCAGGACTTAAAAATCATGTGGAGAACTGCTAAAAAAATAATCAGTTAGATTAATCCAAAAGCCAGCAAGCAGCCAATAAAAATCGCGACCAACTTCATGAGGTTGAACTTATGGTTCTCTGATGTTTCAAAAATGATGGTTGTCGAAATGTGTAAAAACATACCTACTACAACGGCTAAAATAATGTGGTAATCAAAGAAAGCTCCAGGGAATAACATACCATATACCACACCGGCTGGAGTCATAATCCCAAATAACATCAATACAAACCATGCACGCATCTGCGTCAATCGAGTATTGACCAATAAGGTCATTAACGCAATAGAAACAGGTAATTGGTGAAACAATATACCCAATAACAAAGAACTTCCTCCGTGATCGTGGTGGTCATGTATTTCTACTCCAATTAATTGATTACCCAACGGAATACCCTCTAAAACAGAGTGAATCGATAATGAAATAAATAAACCCCAAGGCATTGCTTGACCTTCATGAACGTGAACGTGACCATGTTCTATACCGCCAGAAAAGAACTCCAACAACAACTGAATAAGAAATCCGATTAAAATAAAAATTCCAATAGAACCCGTGTGATCGCTGTACAAGTCTGGTATAAAATGCACAAAAGCAACAGATAACAAGAATCCACCACTAAAGGCAAGCATCAATTTAATAAAATGAGCTTTATTCGTTTGTTTTAAATAGGTAACCAAGAAGCCACCGAGTACAACCGAAAAAATTAAACTTGCGAAAACAAGTAGTGTGTTCATGAACGTTTTTGTGCAATAAGGATCAATCGGTCCGATGTTTCTTCCTGAAACCCATTCAGATTGAAGTCGCCAAATGTACGAATAATCTCAAAATCTTCGGCTTCAAGCAAGCTTTTAAAGTCATTAAAACGAACAGCTTGTACACGCTCCGTAAATGCATATGCATGTCTATCTGCCTCAAATTGAATATCCTTATAAATATGCGTGCCATCATACCTTCGTTGGATATCGAAAGTGATGCCCGAAGCGAGTTTACTTTCCTTTTCAACTAAGGTGTTAACTACCTTTACGGCATTCATGAAGTCGATAATGAATAAACCTTGTGGATTTAACATGTTCGCAACTGATCGAACAACGCGGGCGTTATCGGTCATAGAGTCGAAGTAACCAAAACTTGTAAATAGATTAAAGACGGCATCAAATGAGGAGTGCACATAGCTATCCCGCATGTCATGAACATCAAAATGTAGTCTTTCATGTTCGTGTATTTTCGCTGCAGCAATACTCGAAGCGGCCAAGTCTAATCCCGTGACATCAAAACCAAATTCGGCCAAAGTCCGTGCATGTCTTCCCTTTCCACACGCTAAATCAAGAACAGATGATTTTGGATCGATGTTAATGTGGCGAATCAGGTTGGTGATAAACAATTGGGCTTCTTGTTCATCTCTGTTTGCATAAAGCATGTGGTAATAAGGAGAATCAAACCAGGCCTCAAACCATTCTTTCTTTGCCATAATATCCTATTGTTTTTTGTCATTATCAACTCATTCGTTCATGTATTGGAGGGGTAAAACACCAAAGACACAAATAAAGTTCGATAATTCAGGGAGTAAAGTTAATCTAACATCAGGATTTAATTGCTTTTATTAAGTTTGTTACATGCGTAAAATTGGAATTACAGGTGGTATTGGGTCGGGCAAATCAATCGTTGCACGGTATTTGGAAATACGCGGTTATCCAGTTTTTTATTCAGATTCGGCAGCAAAAAAATTGATGGAACACGATTCAGCTATGCGCAAAGTGATCATTGAACTGTTTGGTGAAGCGGCATTTACGCCAACAGGTTTGAATCGTGCACATCTCGCTTCCTGTATATTTACGAATCCAAACTTGAAGCGTCAGCTCGAATCATTGGTTCATCCAGCAGTGAGAAACGCGTTTAAAAGCTGGGCAGAAAAGCAGCACACGACGCTGGTTTTTAATGAAGCTGCCATTCTTTTTGAAACGGGTGGAGAGCAATATTTAGACGAGGTTTGGTTAGTTGTTTCTCCGGAAGAAATCAGACTGAAACGTATTGCATCTCGTGATGGACATGCCCTAGAGCAAATTCGCGAGAGAATGAACAGCCAATGGTCCGATGAAAGAAAAATACCACTAGCGAGTCATGTTATTTACAACGATGAGCACCAGTCAATTTTGTTACAACTGGAAAAGTTGCTGGAATAACCTGCTTACAACTCCTCGAAATCGTCAAAATCTTCTTTGTTATCTTTAGAATTGAATCGCCTGAATCCTGAGGATAATTGTACGATCGGTTTTCCAGATAGCAAGTAAAATATCCCATTAATGAGTTTCAATAAGATTCCCAATAAAAAGAAGAAACCAATAAATTGAAAAACTGCACCGATGATAGGTGTGTCTTCGATGTCGAGTATCGTGCTGTGAAACCAATTTGAAATGCCTAATTGCGTATATTGTGGGTAAAAGAAGTAGAGCACAAACGAAACCAGGGCCAAACTGATTACGCCAATTTCTAATTTTAAATTAAAGTTTGACGATGCTGAGTTGGGTAGCTCACGACCAATACCTTGGAATAAATTGATTCGCGTTTGTTCTTTCTGTAATTTGCCCATGAAATACATAAACAAGATTGCTCCGGTTAGCAGGTATTGCTTGAAATCCAATTGCATTTGCTGATCCTGACAAAAGAGATAAGTAACATTGACCAGCAATAAGTATTTTAATCCTTTACTGAGGTATTCATCAACTACGGTTCGTCTTTGACCTGTGAGTATTTTTATACCGAAGTCAAATATTCCCCATATAAACCCAAATATGGCAAAGAAAACGCCAAGATGAAAGATTAAACTGATCAGATTCATGTCGTAAATGTGCAATTATTTCACCACACTACAAGCGATTTGTTTTCAATTTGATTTTGTTTTGTTTTGAGTAAATTTGACCATCATATGAGTAACACTTTTGGGCAAAATGAAATGTTGTTAAAGAAAATTCAAATGAAAAGTAAACGTCAATAAAATAAGGCATGAAAAAAATCAGTTTAATTATTTCCAGTTTTTGGATGATCTGTGTTGCTTTCGCTGAAGAGGGCATGTTGATCCCTTCTGTGATAACAGCATTTGAATCGGATATGCAATCACGTGGAATGAAATTATCCGCAAAGGATATTTACGATGTAAACCATTCGAGTATGAAAGATGCTATTCTCCATTTTGGTGGCGGATGCACCGCCGAGTTGGTTTCAGCAAAGGGGTTATTGCTAACGAATCATCACTGTGGTTATAGTTATATTCAATCGCATTCTTCCTTGGAGAAAGATTATTTGAAGAACGGATTTTGGGCGAAAACGTTAGAAGAAGAGTTGCCCAATCCAGGATTGACAGTGTCTCGTATGGTGCGAATCGAAGATGTAACTGAAGCAGTTTTGTTCGGTGTTACGCCAGAAAACCAACAAGATTTGATTAAAAAACATGTGGAGCAATTGATCAAGGATTTTACGCTCGGCACAAAGTATGAGGCTGAAATAAAGCCATTTGATTACGGAAATCATTACTACATTATCGTCAAGGAAGTTTTTAGTGATGTGCGTTTGGTGGGTACACCTCCGAATTCTATTGGTAAATTTGGTGGAGATACAGACAACTGGGTTTGGCCGAGACATACCGGTGATTTTTCTGTTTTTCGGGTTTATGCAGGAGCAGGAAATGAACCGGCGTCGTTTTCAAAAGAAAATACACCGTACACACCAATTCACTTTTTACCCATATCGTTTAAGAACCGTAAAGTAGGCGATTTTACGATGGTTTATGGTTTTCCTGGAGAGACGGAGCAGCATGTGGTTTCTGGTTATTTACAATTCATCATCAATAAAGAACGACCAGCTCGCATCAAGATGCGTGAGCATTCTTTGGCAATAATAGACAAATCAATGCGTGAAGCGGACATCACACGTATTCAGTATGCCGCCAAGCAAGCAAGTATCGCCAACGCATATAAAAAATGGATTGGTCAAATTGACGGGTTAAAACGCCTTGATGGTGTTGGTGTGAAGAAAACCTATGAGGAAAAATATACCAATACAGCGTATACACGTATAGAATGGAAAAAATATGCTGGTGTAATTAACCAAATGAATGAATTGGTTGCTGAGGGCAGTAAACATGAATTTGGTTATGCTATTGGGGTTGAGTACTTGTTCGTTGGACCTGAATTTTACAAGTTGTGCAAAGGAATCGATGACTTGGTAAAAAATGGCGAGCAATATGCCTCAAAAGGGGAATTACAAGCGGTGAAAGACAAAATGATTAAAAGTGCTGAAGGTTTTTTCAAGAATTACGATGCTCGTGTAGATCGACAAATTTTTGAGCAATTAACTGAATTATACCTAACATACAAAGAAAATTCAGAATTGACCGCAAAAGTAGGAGTTATTGAAAAACAAGCGTCAGCGATCTATACCAAGTCTATTTTAACGGATTTAGCGCGATATAAAGCGTTTGTCTCCAAGTTTGTTCCAGTAAAAACAACGCAGAAATTATTGAAAGATCCAGGATATGCGCTTTATACAACATTTATTACAGATTTTAGAACTCAAGTTTTACCGGCGTACCAAATGTTTGATGATCAACTGACGCAGTTACTAAAAGTGTATGTAGAAGGAAAATATGCCATGTTTCCGAAGGATAAACATTGGTCGGATGCAAACAGTACGTTGCGCATTACCTACGGCCAATTGGAAGGTTCAACACCAACTGATGGCATGACGTATACAGAACATACTACGTTAGACGGTATAGTGGCTAAATACAACACGGGTAATCCAGACTTCGAATTGCTACCGCGTATGCTTGAATTACACGACAAGAAGGAGTACGGCCCTTATGCACAAAATGGTGAGTTATGGGTATGTTTTACGGGTTCTAACCACACTACCGGGGGTAATTCTGGTTCACCTGTAATTGATGGAAATGGCCATTTGATGGGATTAAATTTTGATCGAACTTGGGAAAGTACCATGTCAGATTATATGTTCGATCCATCACGCTGTCGAAATATTGTTGTTGATATACGCTATGTGCTTTGGGTTATGGATACCTATTCAGGTGCTAAGCATCTGGTTGATGAAATGGTATTGATGAAATAAATCAAATCATTTAAAACAAAAAACGCGCTGGTCAAGCGCGTTTTTTGTTTTAAATAGAATCAACTACTTAGATATGTAATGCACGTTTTTCTGTAGCATTTAAAGCGGCTTCTTTTACTGCTTCGGAGTAGGTAGGGTGTGGATGGCAAATGCGTGAAATGTCTTCTGCAGATGCACGGTATTCCATGGCTACCACAGCCTCCATAATTAAATCAGCAACACGAGGACCAATCATATGTACGCCCAACACTTCATCCGTTTGTTCGTCTGCCAATACTTTTATTAATCCTGCAGTGTCCATACTTGCACGTGCACGACCTAAAGCCTTTATTGGAAAAGATCCCACCTTGTATGCTATTCCAGCTTGCTTTAATTCTTCTTCCGTTTTTCCAACCGCAGCAACTTCTGGCCAAGTGTAAACAACACCAGGTATTAAGTCGTAATTGATGTGTGGTTTTTGACCAGCAATATGTTCGGCAACATATACGCCTTCTTCCTCTGCTTTATGAGCAAGCATGGCACCCCTTACAACATCACCAATAGCATATATAGTTGGTGTTGCAGTTTGTAAATGATTATTCACTTCAATCTGTCCACGTTGATTTACCTGAACTCCTGCTGCTGCTAAGTTTAATCCTTCTGTAAAAGGTTTTCTACCTACAGCCACCAAACAGTAATCAGCTTCAAATGTTACTTCTTCACCTTTTTTATTCAAGGCAGTCAGCACAACATGGTCACCTTGGTTCGTTACCGATTGAACACGGTGTTCCATATGGAATTTGAACCCTTCTTTCTTTAACACTTTGGTCAATTCTTTACCAAGCGCTCCATCCATTGTTGGTAAAATCGTTGGTGCAAACTCAATTACTTCAATCTGAGTACCTAACCGTCCAAATACAGATCCAAGTTCAAGACCAATGACTCCACCACCGATAACAAGCATTCTTTTCGGAATTTCATCCATTTTCAAGGCCTCAGTAGAGGTGATGATTCGCTTTTTATCAGGTTGCATTCCTGGGAAGTAATTTGGCTTTGAACCGGTAGCGATTATAATGTTTTTCGCGGTCAATTGTTTTGTAGATCCATCTTCAGCAGTTACCTGTATGGTTTGTTTATCTACAAATGAACCTAATCCGTAATGTACATCGATTTTGTTTTTATCCATCAAAAACTTCACACCGGCACATGTTTGGTTTACAACTTCATTTTTGCGGTTAACCATCTGTTTGATGTCGGCAGTAACAGAAGATACTTGAACGCCATGCTCTGCGAATGTATGCAAGGCATTGTGATAGTGCTCAGATGAATCTAATAAGGCCTTAGATGGAATACAGCCCACATTTAAACAGGTTCCACCCAATGTAGTATATTTCTCAATCAAGGCAGTCTTTAAGCCCAGTTGCGCATTTCTGATAGCAGAAACATATCCTCCAGGTCCTGATCCGATAACGATAACGTCGTAAGCACTCATATGTAAAGTTTTGGATTGCAAATTTAGGATTAATACCTATATGATAGAAATACGGCACAAAAAAAGGGGACTCAAATGAATCCCCTAATCTATTTTTTATTGTGTATTACATTTTGATGAATTTCACGGTTTCATGTTGTGAACCAGCCGCAAATTTGATGATGTATGTACCACGTGGTAAATCTTCGCAATCAATTCGCAACGATTGTGTACCTTCTGAAACGTTCTTTTCAACTACACTTTTAACCATTGCACCTGATAAGTTGTAAACATAAGCAGCTACATTGCTCGTTTCTTTCAGGTTAAATGTAATTGTTGTGTGATCAACTGCAGGGTTCGGGTAGGTTTTCAATTTCGTTTTAAACGATTGACCGCCATCTTGATCATTGTCTCCAATGCCCAAGTATGCTGCAGTACTCCAAATACCTCTACCAAAAGTGCCAATGTAAATTTCACCTGGTCTGTTGTTGCCTTCAGCCCATGTTCTCCACGATTGACGCACTTCATAAACTGGAGTACCGTCAAAACCATTCGTAGACGGTTTAGACCAAGTCATACCTCCATCTTCTGAGATGAATACACCCGTAGATGTACCTACAACAAGAATATCTGAATCTTCTCGATCAATAATTCCATCATAACAAGCTACGTTGGTTGGTGAAGTTATACTCGCCAAAGTTGTAAATGAAGGTGAATTACTAAGAGCATTGTTCGTACGTTTCGTGGCACCACCAAAACCAGAGAACAAGATCAAATCGTTCGGGTTCGAAATATTCAAGGCTATACCTTCGTATGTACCACTCGAAACAATTTTCGTTCTAACTAATGCAGATGGCGGTGTGGTTGCATTTTTATAACCCGCTTTGGTTGCAAAGTCAGGATCAGAGGTATACACGCTACCTAATCCATCGATTCTCCAAATACCACTTCCTGCGCTGACGAAACAATGGTTCAAGTCTTTTGAAAATTCTATATCAATATTGTTCCATGTTCCACCGCCAATTCCGCGAGCAACAGTTACCCAAACAGGATCTTGCGCAGATAAACGCAATGCATTACGTGTACCCCAAAGTTCACCTCCATTAGCATTTACATACATCAAGAACCACGATTGATATGGATCTTGTACTCGCAATGTGTCCCAAGACACGTTGTAAGCTACAGTGTCTTTTCCAAGGTTGATGATTTTGTTAGATGTAGGATGTTGAGCAAAATATTGTTTAAATGTACCTACACTTTTAACTACAACTAAATCTGGTCCTGTTGGGAAGTTTACGGTCAACGAGTCATTTACAACAGGAACCGTTGTTCCAACAGCTGAAGCATAAGGTACCCAAGTGTAATTGCTCAAATAGATAACCTGGTTGTTAATTTTATTTACAACCGTGATACCGTTTGGATTAGTTAATGAAGACTTGTAATATACTGTATCGTTATAATACAATGCTGAAGGAGTGGTGTAAGCAATCGTGTCACCTGTTGCTAAACTTGGAACCTTAACTAAAGCACCTGCGTTATAATTTTTCTTAGGTAGATAGGTCACGCTATCCTTTGAGTTATCGTCATAGTACTCAGCCAGAACGAATTCAGTATGGAAAGGGTGATTGTTTGCGGCTCCTGAAGTTCCTGCAGGATCATATCCAGAAGGGAAAGTAGGAACAAAATCAGTGAATGTTTTTCCACGGTCACCAGAACGAGAAATAGAGTTATAGTAGACAGAAGAAAACATGACACTAGGGTTGTAAAATGAAATTTCACATTCGAAACCATCACCACCACCAACTTCTTGGAATTCCATGAAAGTTGAAAGACTATGGTCATTGTACAATGTACCGTTGTCCTGAGTTCCACCCATCACAGCACCATCACGGTCAAACGCGATCCCGTAAAATTGGGTTACGTTATATCCTCTGTTTGCTGGATACCAACTTGCACCGAAGTTCGTTGTAATACCGATACCACCATCGTTACCAATGTATAACCTGTTGTCTACATCCCACTTCATTTCGTGGTTGTCGGCATGTGCATACTTAGAAGAATTTGGAGGCAAAAACCACTGTGTCAATTGTTCAAAACCTCCTGAAGGTGGGTTGTTAACGGTTTGTTGCCATTGCCAAATATCAATACCACCAATTAAAATTTTCTTAGAATCTGTCGGGTTTACAGTTATAATGGAGTTCCATGTTCCTTGGTCACGGTAGATATTTAAGTTGCTCGGACTACCTGATGCACCTACAAATTGAGACCATGTTACACCATTATCTTGTGAAACACTCATGCCCAACAAGTTATTGTCCGTACGTGAAGCATAAATGGAATATTTCCCTTGGCTATTTTTTGTTTTAGAAATAGCATATTCTATTCTAGCTGAACCTGCAGGGACTAAGTTTGATGAAGTTGAACCTGATTTATCAAACCACGTTTGTCCGCTGTTCTCAGAAATATATGTTTTGTTTGCAGAAACAGCCGCAACCAGCACAGTACCGTCGGTTGATATTTGTAATGAATTACAACTTCCAGAACCTACTGATACAGATGTTATATTGGCGTCTCCAACTTGCCATGTTCTTAAACCATTTGGAGTTGCCATCCAAATCTTGTTCGTGAAATCATCAGATACAACTTCTGTACAAGATGTTACTGTAGGAACTTTGTTCCATGATCCACCAAAGTCAGATGAATACCATACACCATCACCACCAAATTGTTCCTCACCAGAACCAGTAGCAACGAAAATTATTCCATCCGCAGTTTGGGTTAAACTAGAGATAAAAGGGGATGCGCCAGTATTGATGTAAGAATCAACGCGCTCCCAAGAGTTAGCTCTATTCGTAGTCACAAAAAGTCCTCCAGAAACACCTCCAGCCCACAAACGCATTTTGTTTGTTCTATCTATTAATACAGCTCTCGTTCTCCCTCCAATGTTGTCAGGTCCTTGTTCTGTAAATGAAATAGATTTGTTACGAGACATTTTCGAGACTTGAGTACGAATTTGTTCCAAATGCGCTTTCGATACTGGCAAACCTGTCGTTTGATCAATGTATCGTGCTTTCATCCATTGCTGTGCATCTGAAGCAGATGGTCGTTCCAGATGACTCAAACCTTTTACTTTGTATGAACCTTGCTTACCAAAGTTCCATGGGAGTGCAGCAACAACAGCTGTCAATGCTACAATTCCGATGCCGCCAAAGAGTATACTTTTTCGTTTCATAATGTGTGTACTAACAAGTTTGTTTTATTAAAAACGCGACCGCCAAGATACGAATTATTCTGCTTAAGCGAGTTCTTTTTCTCGGTGTCGACTATTTTTACATGTAAAATTAATTCATTCGTCCTCCTTTGTCAAGGGGTGTTCTATTGATTTTATTTATACTTCAACAGGTCTAAAACAAGTGCTTTTCGGCGTGGTATGAAGACCTAACCAAAGGGCCGCTTTCTACATACCTAAAGCCCATTTCTATTCCGAGTAAACGGTATTTTTCAAAGCGCTCTGGTGTAACGAATTCAGCTATTGGTAAATGTTTTGGTGTCGGTTGCAGATACTGTCCTAAAGTTAAAATGTCCACGTCAACACTGCGCAAGTCTTGCATTGTTTCTATGATTTCCTCATCGGTTTCACCAAGGCCCAACATAACTCCAGATTTTGTGCGCATGCCTCCTTTTTTCAATCGAAACAATACCTCAAGACTTCTATCATATTTCGCCTGAATACGTACTTGTTTGGTTAGACGTCTTACGGTTTCTAGGTTGTGTGAAACAATTTCAGGTGCAATATCTACAAGGATTTGTAAATTGTCCCAGTTTCCTGCAAAGTCAGGTATTAATGTTTCTAACGTAGTTTGAGGTGATTGCTGCCGAATAGCACGAACGGTTTGGGCCCAGATATTAGCTCCTCCATCTTTCAGGTCATCCCGATCAACAGATGTAATTACCGCGTGTTTCACCCCCATTGTTTTGACACTGTGAGCTACACGTCCAGGTTCAAATTCATCTGCGGGTTCAGGTTTTCCCGTTTTAACCGCACAAAAACCACAAGAACGGGTGCAGATATTACCAAGTATCATAAAGGTTGCTGTTCCTTCTCCCCAACATTCCCCCATATTTGGGCAGTTACCACTTTCACAAATAGTATGCAATTTGTGTTCGTCAACTAATGACCTTACTTTTTTGTAATTCTCACCAGTCGGAAGTTTAACCCGTAACCATTTTGGTTTTTTTATGCGAACACTGGATTCTACCGATTCTTTAATCGAACTCATACGAATACCTCCTAAAGTTTACAAAGTTTATATCGAAAACACTACTTTTACGCAAATAGTCTGAAACAAAAATACAACATATTAAGGATTTATTATGTTCACTGCAGAAATCGAATATTTAGGAAACTTGCGCACATCGTGTACTCATGTGCAGTCGGGAACTACAATCATTACAGATGCACCTGTAGATAATAAAGGTAAAGGTGAAGCCTTTTCACCAACTGATTTGGTAGCAACGGCCTATGCGTCTTGCATGTTGACCATTATCGGTATTTATTGCCAAGAACGAGAGATAGCATTTCAGCACGCAACATCACGCGTGAGAAAGATAATGGGGTCTGAGCCCCGACGAATAGGGAAGTTGGTCATCGAAATGGACTTTTCTGGAAACAATTGGGATGAAGTTACATTTAACCGTATCGTAAAAGCGGGTATGGCTTGTCCTGTAGCTAAAACCTTGGGCGACCAAGTAGAAGTTGAATTTGATTTTAAACACTGATGCAAAACGGAAAATACGAGCGCAAAAAGAAAAATGATGATGTGATTTATGGCGTTCGCGCTGTTATTGAGGCAGTCAATGCTAATCGCGATATCAATAAGATTTTAATCCAAAAAGGGATGAACAAAGATCTCTTTATGGAATTGAAAGAGGCGCTGAAAGGTAAAGATCATGCACTGCAGTTTGTGCCAGTTCAGAAAATTGATGCGTTGGTGGATGGCAATCACCAAGGTGTGGTTGCCTATGTTGCCCCAATTGCTTACGGTGAGATTGAACCTTTTGTTGAAGAGTTGTTGGAGGCGGGTAAAAAACCAGTTGTTTTAGTGCTAGATAGAATTACAGATGTTCGGAATTTTGGTGCTATTGCGCGAACTGCTGAATGTCAGGGCGTGGATGCGATCCTGATTCCATCTAAAGGGTCGGCGATGGTTACTGCCGATGCCATTAAAACTTCGGCAGGTGCTTTGAATCGTTTGTTGGTTTGTAAAACAAATTCACTGAAAGACAGCTTATTTTACATTCAGCAATGTGGGCTTCGTGTAGTTGCTTGTACAGAGAAATCGGCAGTACCTTTATACGAGGTGAATTTACGCGGAGGTGTTGCTATTGTAATGGGTTCAGAGGAAGATGGAATTACATCTGATTTACTGAACATGGCTGATATCAAAGCGAAGGTTCCCATGAAAGGTGAAATTGCATCAATGAATGTTGGTGTAGCTGCTGGTATCGTGCTTTATGAGCGAACACGTCAAGAACTTCACGGGTAACCTATTCGAACGGAAACATAAAAGGTAGGATAGCAGGGATTTCCTGAAGTGCGTTTACTTTTCTAAAATCGCGTGCATGTCTTTTCCGATTGTCTGGATCAAATAAGATGGCGTTCATGCCTGCGTTTAGCGCTCCAACAATATCTATTTCGTAGTCGTCACCAATCATGATAGCGTCTTTGGATTTGCTTCCAGTTAAATGCAGTGCATAGGAAAAAAGCTGCAAGTGTGGCTTGTTGTAGCCGACATCTTCAGAGCAAATTAATTCACTGATATATGGTGCTATCCCGGAGGTGACAATTTTAGTTTCCTGTACTTCGCGAAAGCCATTGGTGAGTATGTGGATGGTGTAACCTGAATGGTGCAAATCGGATAATACGTCAATGCTGCCTGGAAATAATTTATTCTTCTTTGGGGATCGATTCACATATTCTTCGTTGAAGAAATCAATCAAGTTTTCGTCTATATAGTTGAATTTCTTCAAAACTTTTCGGAAACGCTCGGTACGCAATTCTTCTTTGGTTATTTTCTTTCGACCGTACAATTTCCACAGTTCGTTATTGACGTGGATATAACTGTAATGAAAGCTCTTGAAATTCGGTATGACTTTGTCGAGTTCTTTTTCCAGGAAAAGTTCATGTAAGGTCGCTTTAGAATTTTCTTCAAAATCCCATAAAGTTCGATCTAAATCGAAGAATATGTGCTTTCCCTGCATCTTAGAAAATCCAATCGATGGAATATGCAAGACCTGTGGTAATTAGTCCATTAACCAAAATAGTTACGACCAAAAGCGGATAGGTAAGTTTTAAGTTGCCGAAAAATTTGGCTACAATGATTGTGCCCACCGGTATGGAAAGGAGAAGTGGGGCAAATAAGGTTACGCCCAAAATACCCATCGATTGTTTCATCTTAATCAATGTGCGGTTCGTGCGTGTGAACTTTTTCTTGGGTGCCTTGCCTGCAAGCTTGTCTTTTTTGAGTTGTTCTACTCTTTTTTTGTGGGCACGCTCTAAGAAAAATTCTGCAAGAAAATAAAATACGGTAGCGCTTGCAATGGCGCCAATAACACAGCTTACATAAGTTTCAACAAAATTAAGCTGCGCGGCAGGACCACCGAACGGAGCAAACAAAAACTTTATTGTCGAGAATAAAGCGAAACCTAAATATTTACCAATATCCATGTTGTAATCTAATACTTCTCTCCGTAAGCAAGATCTCCAGCGTCACCAAGACCTGGAACGATGTAGGATTGAGCAGTTAACTCTTCATCAATTGCACCTACATAATATTCTGTGGTATCTGGTAAATGACGTTTAACAAAATCTAATGCATCAGGAGTTGCAATCGTAGAAACAACAAAAATACGTTTTGGTTTACCTTGACGTAACAAAGCTTTATAGACCATGACCATGGAGTTTCCGGTAGCTAGCATGGGATCACTGATAATTAAGGTCTTCCCATCAATATTCGGTGCAGCAAGATACTCTACCATGATGTCATATTCTTCGCTGTTCTTATGCTTTCGGTAGGCAGAAACGAAAGCACTTTCAGCCTTGTCAAAGTAATTCAATAAACCCGAATGCATAGATAATCCAGCGCGTAAGATGGTTGCAAGAACCGGTTGGTTTTCAATTTGTGTAACTTGTGCCTCTCCCAGTGGGGTAATAACTTGTGTTGGACTTGCAGGAAGTTTTTTAGAAACTTCATAAGCCATAATTTCCCCAATACGTTCCATGTTTCTTCTGAATCGCATGGCGTCTTTTTGAATGTTAACATCGCGTATTTCAGCGAGGTAGGTTGTTAAGATTGACGATTGAAGGGATAAATTATGTACCATTTCGAAGAGGATTAGGGGATAAAAGTAAGGTAAAAAAAACTAAAATTGTCTTCAGGTGTTCAATTTATATGTCCAATTCTGTTTTTAAGCGAACCCGAATAACGCAATCTACTTCACGATATTTCATACTTTTGTTCCATGTCCGAAAACTCTGGTTCTCGTTTTCTTGTATTTAAAAAACTTGTTCGCTACATCTTGCCATACAAAGGGCTGTTTGTAGTTTCATTGCTGGCTATAATGTTATTGGCTGTTGCCAGTTCGCTGCGTCCTCACTTGATCGGTGAAATGGTCAATAAATATATCGTCACCTCTAAAAATCCACATCAACTTTTAGTTTGGTCCTTGGTGGTCTTAGGTATACTTATACTGGAACAGGTTTTGCAATTCGTTTCTTCCTATGCTTCCAATTTACTAGCCCAATCGATTATCCGTGACCTACGAAAAAAAGTGTTTAAGCATTTGCTGTATTTCCGCATGCGCTATTTTGATCAAACCCCAGTTGGTTCATTGGTCACCCGAGTAGTTAGTGATATAGAGGCAATTACCGAAGTGTTCTCTTCCGGGTTAATGGATATCCTTGGCGATATGATTGTTTTGGTAGCGGTCTTGTTTTGGATGTTCACAACGAATTGGCAACTGGCTGTGATGACTATCGTACCCATACCGTTATTGATTATCGCAACTCGCATTTTTGCGCGTTCAATGCGTAAATCGTTTCAGTTAGAGCGAACTCAAGTCAATAAGTTGAACACCTTTGTTCAAGAACGTCTTACCGGCATGTCAATTGTGCAATTGTTTAGTCGCGAGCAACGTGAGTTTGATAGTTTCGTAGAAATCAATAAAGGACACAGGCAAGCGCATATCAACGCAGTCTGGGCAACATCCATCTTTTTTCCCGTTGTAGAACTACTCAGTTCACTTTCTATCGCTTTGCTATTGGTTTGGGGAGCTGTGCATGCTATTGGCGCAACTACGGGTCAAGTGAAATTGATGTTCGGAGAAATTATCTCCTTTACCCTTTGGGTGAATATGTTATTTAGGCCAATAAGGCAGTTAGCGGATAAGTTCAATATTTTACAACGCGGAACGGTAAGAGCCGAACGAGTTTTTGAGGTGTTGGATATGGACAAAGACATTCAGCACAGTGGAACAGATGCACAGTCTACCATGAATGCCCCTATCGTATTTAAAGACGTTTGGTTTGCCTATAAAGATGAAGATTGGGTGTTGAAGGGGATTAGTTTAACCATCAACCCAGGGGAAACCGTTGCGTTTGTTGGTGCTACGGGAGCGGGTAAGACGACCATAGTTAATTTGTTGGGGCGTTTCTACGAGTATCAAAAAGGAAATATCACGATTGGTTCGGTTGCCTTAGAAAATTTTGAATTGGATTATCTAAGGAAAAACATCGCCATCGTGTTGCAAGATGTGTTCTTGTTTTCTGATACCATATTTAAAAATATAACATTGGGAGATCCTTCCATAAGCAGAGAACAAGTTATAGAAGCTTCGCGTGCTGTTGGAGCTCATGAATTCATTTCGAACCTACCAGGTGGATACGATTATGAAGTGGGTGAACGTGGAGGAGTACTTTCGGTGGGGCAGCGTCAATTGTTAGCTTTTATACGGGCCTATGTCTATAATCCGAAGTTATTGATTTTAGACGAAGCTACCTCCAGTGTTGATCACCAAGCTGAAGAATTGATTCAACAAGCGACACATCAATTGACCAAAGGAAGAACTTCAATAGTGATAGCCCATCGCCTATCTACGATTCAACAAGCGGACAAAATTGTTGTCATGGATAAAGGTGAACTAGCAGAGGTTGGGAATCATCACGAATTAATCAAGAAAAACGGCTACTACAAACGTTTGTATGATTTACAATTCAAAGAATAATGAAAACGATTGGATTAAAAATTGGTGGAGTACCAGAACATTTTAACTTGCCTTGGCGCTTAGCAATAGAGGAGGGGCGCTTCCGTTCCATTGGCTTGGATTTGCACTGGTCTGATATGACTGGTGGAACAGGGCAGATGATTAAGGGCTTGGACACCGGTACACTCGATATTGCCGTATTATTGACGGAAGGTATAACCAAAGCAATTTTGCAAGGACTAGACGCCAAGATCATTCAAGTTTACGTCGTTACACCCTTGCATTGGGGAATCCATGTGCCTTATCAGTCATCCATTAAAACAGTAGACCAATTAAAAGATCAAACCTTTGCCATATCCCGAGAAGGTTCAGGGTCTCATTTGATGACCTATGTAAAAGCGAACCAAGAAGGATGGGATACCGAACAGTTGAAATTCAATGTGGTTGGTGATATTTTCGGCGGATTGTGGGCGCTTGAAAACAATGAAGCTCAAGGTTTTCTTTGGGAAAAGTATACCACGTTTCCGTTTACAGAGCAAGGCAAATGCAGGTATATTGATGAGGTAGTTACACCATGGCCATGCTTTGTCATTGCTGTTCGAAATGAGGTGTATAATCAACACAAAGACATCTTGCAAGAGATGTGTCGTATTGTCAATACAAAAGCCAAGGAGGTCAAAACAGATGAACACACCGTGGAAGTTATTTCATGGCGCTACAATTTACGAGCTGGTCAAGTACAGAATTGGCTGATTGAAACAGATTGGAATTATGACGCAATCGAATATCCATTAGCTTTTGATAAAACCGTTAAATACCTCCTGAAATTGGATTTATTGGAAGAAACTGAAGCAGAAAATTGGCAAGAAAAATTGTTCTGATGAACTTTTTTAAAACAAACGGGTTTATACTATAGCGATGAAAAAAACAGGAGTATTGTTGATTCAGTTAGGGACGCCAGATAGTCCTTCTGTGTCAGACGTACGTAGATACCTCAGCGAGTTCTTAAACGATCCAAGGGTGATTGATATTCCTTGGTTACCGCGAAAAATATTGGTTAACGGAATCATTGTTCCGTTTAGAGCGCCAAAATCTGCAAAAGTGTACAAAGAATTGTGGCAACACGGTAACAATGAGTCGCCCTTGCTGACTCATACAAGAAAGGTCACAGCTTTAGTGCAAGAAAGATTTGCTGGTCATGATGTAACCGTTGAGATGGCCATGCGGTATCAAAACCCTTCTCTAGACGTGGTCTTGGAGCGTATGCGCTTAGCTAATTATGATCAACTCATAATTATTCCACTTTTCCCTCAATATGCAAGTGCTTCGAGTGGATCTGCGATCGAAAAAGCAATGGATATTATTCGCAAGTGGTGGGTCATACCAGAGGTTAAAGTTGTTTCGCAGTTTTGGAATCATGAAGGCTACATCGATTCAATTGTGGATCGTGCTAAGGCATTCAACTTAGCAGACTATGACCATATTTTGTTCTCGTATCATGGTTTGCC
>Ga0172373_10002208_pt1 | contig 30273 bp, 26 predicted proteins | sample Lak10m_2_FD_114546 | JGI IMG/M metagenome (GOLD analysis project Ga0172373, IMG submission 114546) | Freshwater microbial communities from Kabuno Bay, South-Kivu, Congo - kab_092012_10m | ecosystem: Environmental > Aquatic > Freshwater > Lake | place: Democratic Republic of the Congo...
CCATATCGGTTATATCCACTTCAGAAATGTGGCCGGGAAAGTACCCCGTTACCGCGAGGCGTTTGTTGACGAGGGAGATATTGACATGGTACGCGCCATGCAAATCCTGAAAAAGAATAACTATGAGGGAGTGATTATTCCCGATCATACTCCGGAGATGACTTGCGGGGCACCCTGGCACGCAGGGAAAGCTTTCGCGCTCGGGTACATGCGCGGGATACTACAAACACTGGAAAGAACACAATTATGACAAATCAGGCAGCCTTTCCGACCGGAAAATGTGTAATATCGGACGACTGGACTTACAAGGGTATGCAGGTTATCCGTATGGAAAATGATTTCCTGAGCATCGGCATACTGGCCGGGCGCGGCAGCGATATTTTTGAATTCCGGTACAAACCCCTTGACCTGGACTACATGCTGCGCCTGAACAAGGGAATTGTGAATCCAAACGTGGATTTTTCCCAGCAACGGGGTACCCACAACCAGTTTGAAGACTACTACTATGGTGGCTGGCAGGAAATCCTGCCCAACAGTCCGGCACTGAACTACCGGGGCGCCCACCTGGGTCAGCACGGCGAGGTGTCACTCACTCCCTGGAAATATGCTATTCTGGAGACCGGACCGGAAAAGATATCCGTAAAACTGTGGACACGTCCGCTCCGGATGCCGCTGCTGATTGAGAAAACCCTTACACTGGAAGCAGACAAATCCATACTCTTTATAGATGAGCGGCTGACGAATGAATCAGCCACCCATCTGGACGTGGTGTGGGGGCATCATATAGCATTTGGATTGCCCTTCCTGCGCGAGGGCGCGCGCATACACACGAGCGCGACGGGGTTTTATGCAGAGCCGCTCATGCCGGATAACCGGCGTTTCATGCCCGGCGTCGAGACAACTTTCCCGGGGGCGATGAACATTTCAGGGTCACCCGATGATGCCGGACGGATTGATCCGGAGAGTGCCCCGCCGTACAGCGACCTGGCCTACTTGTCGGGATTTGGCGAAAAGGCATGGTATTCCATCGTGAACGAAGAGAAAAAGGCCGGGTTCACCGTCAGGTGGGATGGAAACATATTCAAACACGTGTGGTACTGGATGGAGCGGTACGGTACAAAGGATGCTCCCTGGTGGGGCAATACCTATGCGATTGCGCTGGAACCCTGGACGAACAGGTGGCGCTCCAATCCGCACGAAGGGATAGAAGCCGGAGAATGGCTCAGGCTGGAAAAAGGTGAGTCCGTTGAGACAAAACTGGAGGCGGAGGGGTTCCAGTACTAAAGGTCTTTTCTGTTGAACAATCTGACAGCTACCACCACGGGCAACACAGACCAGAGTGTAAGAATACAAGAGGCAAAGACAATTCCTTTCACTGTTCCCAGAAATTCGCGGAAAAGAGCACCTGTGTAACCCATCAGGGCCGCGATATCAAGCTGGAGCAATACAGTAACACGGGCCAGATCAATCGGGTTCAGGGCCACGAGTGCCAGTACCGCCTTTTCGAGCGGATAGTCGGAAAACATAAACATAAAGAGGAGTACCAGTGCGTCGTACAGCAGAGCGAATAAAAACCAGAGCAATAGTACGCCGCCGATTCCCTTGGCCTTGTCGCGTGTGCGCACAGACACATACATTGCGAGCGAAACAAAAATGACAGTCAGCGCCATAGTAGCGAGTATCAGCGCCAGTCCGGTAGCAGCCGGTACATAGACGAGCACCGGTATTCCCATTCCGATGCCCACAGCCGTTACGAGTGCAAGCGACAGGCTCCAGAATTCGGCCCACATAATCAGGCTGCGCCTGACGGGCTGGGCGGCCATCAACTCGATGAATTCACCTGAATTGTAGAAATGAATAGTTGAGAATACGATACTCGCCAGAGGCGTCACAATAAGGGCGATGTTCAGCAGACCAACGAGTCCCTTGACAGGATCATCATTCAGACTGAACAGTCCGAGTGAAACGGCCAGCAGAAAAAGTGCATAACCGATAACCATTCGGTTCTGGATAATATCGAGCAGTATATATTTGACGAGACGCAGCATGGGCTCAGTTATTTTGGTCGCGCATCACGCGGGCGAGCGCGCGATTCAGCTTTTGTTCACCGGTTCTTTCCTTCAGTACATCAATCGACTCATAAAACCGGATTTTACCATCAATAATATACAGAATATCGGAAGTTAGTTCTTCCAGATCACTAAAAATGTGGGAGGTGAGAATAATCAGTTTATCTTTACTTTTCTCGGAAAGTACCTTTTCCTTCAGTATTTCAGAAGACAACGGGTCGAGCCCTGCAGTAGGCTCATCGAGAATCAGTACCCCGGGGTTAAAAAGAAATGCAAGGCATGCACTTACCTTCTGCCGCATTCCTCCCGACAGCGTTCTCATGGCTTTATGGGCAAATTTGTCGATCTGAAATGCATAAATCAGCTCCTCATCCACTTGAGCGTTTTCATTTTGCCTGATTTCCTTTACCATTTCCAGTAGTTGTCCTACCCTGATATTATCTGGATATCTCCCAATTTGCGGCATATAGCCAATGTCTTTTCTGTATTCCCAGGCTCCGAGTACCGACTGTCCATTGAAGAGAATATCTCCCTGATCGGGAGTAGCCAGGCCCAGCAGGCATTTGATAAAAGTAGTTTTTCCGGAGCCATTGGGGCCAACCAGAGAAACAGACTGTCCGGCCTCCATGAAGGCGCTGAAGTTATCCAGCGCCTTCATTTTGCCGAAAGATTTGGTCAGATTTCTGACGTCAAGCATTTACTTTCCTTTTTCCAATTGAACTTATTGAGGCAACAGCACGCCATCAATGACGTAAACCAGTCCGTTTGTGGCTGGCACAGCGGCTAGTACACTGGCACCGTTCACCGTAATTTTTCCATCTTTTTTGCCAATTTTCACGCTGCCGCCGTTAGCCATAGAGAGTGACTGGCCGTCCTGCAGCATTTCCTCTCTGTAAACCGCCACAGCGACGTGGTACTGGAGAATGTCCTGCAGCGCTTCCTTTTTATCGGGTTTGAGTAATCCCTCCACTGTTCCAGCGGGCAATTTGTCAAATGCGGCGTTGGTGGGAGCAAACACCGTGAAAGGACCGGCATTGGAGAGCGCGTCCACGAGTTCGGCCGCCTTGAGCGCAGTAACAAGCGTTGTATGATCCGGGCTTCCGACCGCCACTTTCACCACATCTTTTCCCGAAACATTATCCTGAACACCCGACTGACCGGCTCCGGCCGGGGTAACTTCCGGGGTAACCGCGGTAGAAGTACCATCACCGGTACAGGAGTAAACAGCGAAAAGCAGGAAGCATCCTGCAATCATCGAAGTAACATAATTGAATTTCATAACTTACTGAAATTGAGTGGGAGCCACCATATTGGCCGGATGTGTTGAATCCACAGCCATCTGCGGTTCCCGGTTAAGATCCAAGCCGTTTTCTACAGGTGACATGGCCGGCTTTTCATCCATGAGTTGTTCGGGAGTGAGCGAGGGAATCAGTTTTTCGGCTTTGTCGAGAAGATACACCATAAAACTGCGCATAAGCATAATTCCGTAAGGCATGCGTTCGACCACAACAGCGAAGAGGCTTACAGGACGGAAAGGCACATCCCCGATGCTATCCCTGTTCAGGTCGTAACCCTCATAACGGTCCCAGTAATTCTGACTGAATGCGTTCAGTACAAGATGACCATTGGTGGACACATCGAAAGAGTTTCCCCTGAAATTGTTCAGGCGTACCGTATTGGCATCACAGCTCGCCTGAATACGCAAGGCCCAGCCATTTTCCAGAAACTCGTTCTGTTCCAGTATGATACGGCTGGCACCTTCCATATATACTCCGGCAGAGTTGCCGTCAAAAACATTTTTCCAGATGTGGCTGTCGGTAATATCTTTTAGCAAAATACCGTAAGCCGAACTGCCCCAGTTATGACTGAACCTGTTTTCGGTCATTTTCACCTGACGAGAGTACATGACTGCCACCCCTGCCCCGTTATTAAAGAACCGGTTATGGTGATAGTGATCGTTATGAGAGAACATAAAATGCAGTCCGTAGCGCATATTTCCCTCACTGTTGTTATGTCTGATTTCAGAGTCGGTAACAAATTCGAAGTAAATGCCATCGCGGTGACCTGTCAGGTAATTATCGGCCACCAGCTCGCGTTCACCCTTCCAGATATGAACTCCGTTTCCGCAGTTCTGTTCCTCTTTGAGTACTCCCCTGACGTCATTGTTCCGGACGATACAGTCGGTAGTGTTGGAAAGATAAATTCCGAAGTTACAATCGCGTATCAGGTTATTTTCAACCACCACCCAGGAGGATGACAAGACTTTGATACCGGCCAGATCAATCGTACTCATCTGTCCAGAATTTCTGATGTCAAAACCGTTGATGGTGACATGCGGAGCATTGACCGTCAGAATTTCGAATTGCTTTTGTCCGTCGAGTACAGGGTACCCCATACCCGTGAGTACGACAGATTTATTGACCTGTAGATTTCCCTCGGTATAATAACCTGAATAAACATAGATGGTATCACCATTTTCTGCTTTATCAAGCGCTTCACGGACAGAGGAAAGCGGCTTGTCTGGACCCACCGACCATATTTTAGCCGGTAGAGTTTCTGGCAGGAAGATCTGTACTGCCAACAACAGAATCAGATTCAACTGTTTCATCATCAGAATAGTTTGGCAATTTCCTCCCAGACAAGCTCCTTGCCTCCTCCCAGATCAACTTTTGCCTTTTTCAAAGCATCAGTTGAAGAGAATGCGGCAACATCGCCCCTCATAGGACTTCTCACCTGTTCACCGTTCAGATAAAATGCCTCTTCGGCCTTGAGGAAAGTACCCGGCTTGTCAAAACAGACCACATACTCGGCAGCAATTTCAGCCTCAGGTACAGCGCCTGTTTTTTTAAAGTGTGCCAGACAGTTCAGGTCATCAAACTTGCAGGATTTACCCTTCTTCGTCATAATCTCGGCACCGAAACGCTTGTCGGTCAGCGTCATTCTGCAGTCAGCACATTCATCCCTGCCGAACTGAATTGGATCAGGCTCGGTATTGCAGGACCAAAGTATCATCAATGGCAACAAGGCAGCAACAGTTGATTTTCTGAATGGCAGACCGCGCTTTTTTCCGGACTTGAAAAATTCCCGCCACCAAAGAAAAGTGGCCAACAGGCATACGGCAATGATAATCCAGGCTCCCGTATCGGGACCGGAATAAGAAGTAAAATTGAGCAGGTTCTTGTAGCCCAGCAGAGGAGGCTGATAAGACATGTCGGGCACCTTGATCGCTGCATCAGGATCCAGGTTGTGTCCATAATCATACCCCCAGCGATAAAAATCCCATAGGGCGGCTATACCGTAAACATAGGACATCAGCGTAAAGAGGAAAAGCAATCTGGCGCTTTTGAACAGGGCCGATGCCAGTCCCACGACCATCAGCAGCCCGATCAGTATCCCGATATAGCCAAACTCGGGGAACATCTCCACGCTGATGTGTTTCATTCCAATGTAGTGGTTCAATCCGTTGATAATCTCGATTTCACCTGACAGATTGTTGTACCAGATTTTCATGGTAAGTCCTTCCGGGTATTGTGGTGCCCAGAGCAATATTTGCCACAGTGGCACGAAAAAAGATACACCAATCAGCAGTGAACCGACAGCCACCAACACGCGGGTTGTATTTGAAAGTGTCATGATTATTTGTTTTTACAATTTTTCAGGGTAAAGGGGTCAAAGTATGGGGTACCGGATCTTTTCAGTGCAATCACTCAGGTATCCGGTACTAACCGGACTGATTATTTTCGTTCATCATGGCTGCACCGTAACCCAAATACCCCATACCCCCTACCCTGTTATTCCCTCCCTAAAACCTACTTGCCTTCTTCAGCTTTTTTGCCGGTGCTGAATGTCAGAGGCACGTTCGCACCTGGTTTGGAGACGCGGACATAGCCCTGCATTTCCTGATGGAGCGCCGAACAGAAGTCGGTGCAGTAAATCGGGAAAACACCCACGCGATCTGGCACCCATTTAAGTGTGCAGGTTTCACCGGGCATGATTAGAATTTCGGCATTATTGGCGCCCTTCACCGCGAAACCGTGGGGTACATCCCAGTCCTGCTCAAGATTGGTTACATGGAAATAAACCTCATCGCCCAGTTTTACTCCTTCAATATTGTCAGGAGTAAAGTGTGAGCGAATGGAAGTCATCAGCACGTGCACTTTGTTTCCTTCTCTGAAGACTTTGGCCTCTTTCTCCCCTTTTGCAGCATAAGGATGGTTATTTTCCTCAATCTTGTAAATCTTCGTTTGTTTGGGTGTCACCAAAGAAGCGGGAATAGCCTCGGCATAGTGCGGTTCACCCGTTGTGGGGAAGTCGAGCAGCAGCTTCATTTTGTCGCCGCTGATATCGTATAATTGAGCAGACTGCGTAAGCTCGGGACCAGTGGGCAAGTAACGATCCTTGGTAATCTTGTTGTAGGCAACCACATACTTGCCGTGCGGCTTGCGGGTTGGGCCGCCGGGAACACACAGGTGACCAATGGAATAATAAGTAGGAACCCGGTCCACCACTTCCAGTTTCTCGATATTCCACTTCACGATTTCTGAAGATACGAAGAATGAAGTATAGGCAAAACCTTTTCCGTCGAACTCGGTGTGTAACGGACCAAGACCCGGTTTTTTGACTTCACCGTACAGTACCGCATCATACTTGAGCACCGGAATTCCGTCGAATTCTCCTTCAAAGTTGGCATCTGTGATGGCTTTCTGAATTTTACTGAACGAGAATACAGGAATAACCGCGGCCAGTTTGCCGGAACCGCAAATATATTCGCCGGTCGGATCCACATCACATCCGTGCGGTGATTTCGGGCACGGCATGAAATACACAACATCCTTGAACGTCTTCGGGTCGAGAACGATTGTTTCAGTTTCAATCGTGGAAGTTGCTGCGTGCTTTGTTTCGTCGTACACGTTGTGTGCATAGCGAACCCTGGTCACTTTTCCTTTGCCTGCTTTTGCGTATTCCTCACATTTTTTCCAGTTCACCGCCATGATGAAGTCCTTGTCTTTCTGCGAAGCATTTACCTCCAGCAGCGTATTGGCCTGTTCGGTATTGTAGCAGGAAAAGAAGAACCAGTCGTGAGAGGGACCGCGACCGCAGCGGCTCAGGTCAAAATTGACCCCGGGCAGAAGCAACTGAAAAGCCACATTCAATCGTCCGCTTTCCGGATTAATACCGATAAAAGAGACCGTACCTTTAAAATTCTGTTTGTAGGTACTGATCGGCACGTCGGGATTGGAGGCATCATCATCCATTGGATAGGAAAAACGAGTTCCGGCAACTGCATACTCGGAGTTTTCAGTGATGAAAGGCGACGAGTGGTTACCCGAACTGTTTGGAATTTCGATGATTTCTTCGGTACGAAAAGTGCTGAGGTTGATCCGAGCTATACGGGGTGTATTATTGGCATTAACAAAAGCCCAGCGGCCGTCATGTTCGCCGTTTGTGGTGGAAAGGGCGATGTGGTGACTGTCGTCCCACGGGACAAATCCGTGAGATGTATTGAGCATGGGCTTTGTTTCCTCGCTGTAGCCCCATCCATTTTCAGGCATTTGTGAAAATACCGGAATGATGCGAAAAAGGCGACCCGAGGGCAAACCATATATACTGACCTGTCCGTTAAAGCCACCGGAAACAATATTGTAAAATTCGTCATATTTGCCAGGGGCAACGTACACTTTGGATGCCGCATCACCTTCAACCGCAGAGGTAGGATTGTGAGGCTTGCATGCCGGAAGCAACACAGCTGACCCGGTAATCAGGATAGCTATGAGCAGATGAAAAGAATGAAATTTCATGACTTTACTTGATTTTAGTTGACAATTATTTTTCACCGTCGTTTGAGCGCATGAATTCGAGGATTTTGCGGGCATCATCCTTCGTGACATTCTGATTGGGCATCCGCACCAGACACTGCTCCAGCAGCTTTTGAGCCTCTTCGTCCTTCTCCAGCATCATTTCAACATTCGTAATCATATTCATAATCCAGACGGGGTCGCGTTTTTTTGTGACGCCGGCCCATCCCGGACCCACGAGTTTCTCGTCGGTGAGTTTGTGGCATGCAAGGCATTTGGTGTCATAGATACCCTTGCCGGCACTCACCCACTCCTTGTTGAGCGGGTTTGTCAGTTCGACTGATTTCATTTCGGCTCCATGAACTTCCGGCTGAGGTGCAGCCGCTTCAGATGGTGTCGGAGAGTTTTTGGCCGCTTCTTCAGCTTCCTTTTTTGACGTACAGGAGGCTATACTCAGGCCGAGCAGCACAGTTAGTAATGTGGTTTTGCTGAACATGATCTGCAGTGTTTTTAATTGAAGAATAAGAGAGTTTTATCTCTTTTTTTATGCAAAAGTATCCGCAGTTGGCCTGGAAGAGTTATGAGTGCCGTCATTGGCGAAACTGATTCAGGTCATGTTGGGTCTGATTCGATTAATCCTCTACCTTTGCACCATGTTTTTCTCGAAAACATTTGGTTATGCCGTCAGGGCAACGGCTTTCGTGGCACTTCAAAGTGAAAGCGGGGCAAGAGTTGGTCTCAGGGAAATATCCGAAGCGCTGGATATTCCACATCATTTTCTTGGAAAGATCATGCAGGATCTTGTCAGGCACGGGGTACTTGAATCTACCAAGGGTCCGCACGGCGGGTTCTACATGAACGAGCGCACGCCAGAAATTAAACTAACAGAAATACTGCAGATAACAGACGGTACCCTGGCGCTGGAGACCTGCGCCATCGGTGAGAAGAAGTGTAATCCAGACAGACCTTGTCTGGTACACAACGATCTGGCTGCCTTCAAGGCAGTGATGGTGCGTTCCCTCTCAACCCGCACCATTCATGAACTGACCGTTCAGCTAAAGGAGGGATAGTCTTTTCTATTTTAATGGATGCAGTTTACAGGAGATAACGTTTGGTTATATCATTATAGGCGTCTATTCGCCTGTCGCGGAAAAACGGCCAGATTCTTCTGACAGCTTCCGTGCGTGACCTGTCAATTTCCACCACCGTGGTTTCTTCCTTGTCGGAAGAGGCCAGATACAATACCTCCCCCTGCGGACCGGCTACAAAACTCTGTCCCCAGAACTGAATACCGTTGGTAACGCCAGTCCAGTCGGGCTCGTGCCCGACCCTGTTGACGGCAATTACCGGGAGTCCGTTCGCGACAGCGTGCGCGCGCTGTACAGTAAACCAGGCGTCATGCTGACGGCCCTTTTCTTCGGCAGGATCAGTACTCTCCCACCCTATGGCAGTTGGATAGATGAGCAGTTCGGCGCCTGCCAGCGCCATCAAACGGGCTGCTTCCGGATACCACTGGTCCCAGCAGACAAGTACCCCGAGTTTACCGACTGAAGTCTGAATGGGCTGAAACCCGAGATCCCCGGGTGTGAAATAGAACTTTTCATAGTAGGCGGGATCGTCGGGAATATGCATCTTCCGGTACATGCCGGCAACCGATCCGTCTTTTTCAAAAATAACAGACGTATTATGGTACAAACCGGGTGCCCTTTTTTCAAAGAGTGAAGAAACCAGTACAACGCCGTATTTTCGGGCAGCTTCGGAAAAAACATCCGTATCAGGCCCCGGAATCGGATTTGCCCAGTCGAACATGGAGGTGTCTTCCGCCTGACAAAAGTAAGGGCCGCAGTGAAGTTCCTGAAGAACGACCAGATTTGCGCCACGTTGTGCGCACATTTCGATACCCTTCAGCGACTTGCCGATATTGTCGTTTCGGTTGTCGGAACAGGATTGCTGAACCAGACCGACCTTGATAATTGAGTTATGATTCACTTTTTGAAACAGGTTTTGTTGATTCGAGTTCAACCAGTACTGCATTGACCATCCGGTGCTCCGGAATCACTACAGAAGTGTCAGATTCAATCAGACTGATCAGGCGTAATGCTGCCTCCCTGCCAATACCGGCGCCATCGTGATGCAGGTAAGAAATACCGGGGTAGTAGCATCCGGGAATAAAGCCATCGCTGATGCAAATAACGGAACAATCTTCAGGAATATGCACACCCGTGCGCAGAATTGACGGATAGGCGCCCATTACAATTTCATCAGACATCATAAACAGGGCATCCGGCCTGACGCCCGGCGCCATCATTTCACAGGCACAAATATCTGCCTCCGCAGCATTCCCGGCGAACCGGACCATAGATTCAATAAATGGCAGGCCTGAGGAGGAAAGCGCCATCCTGAAGCCATGAAGTCGCTTTTGTGTAATCAGCAGATTGGGGCTGCCGAACAATCCTCCGATACGTTTACAACCTGTATCAATCAAGTGTCGGGTAGCACGTCGGGCAGCCTCCTCGTCCTCCAGAATAACCGAGTCGAAAGGCAGATCAGGCAGTGATTTGTCAAAAACCACCAACGGCATATCCAGATTTGACAGGAGTGAAAGTCCGTCGGCAGGCAATGTGTGGCGGGTGAAAGAAATAAGCACCCCTGCCAGTTGATTATCGCTGCAGAACCTGAGGTTCCGAGCCTCCCTGATCGGTGATTCGTTGGATGGAAGCATTACTAGCTGGTATCCGCGCGGCTCCAGCACCTCTTCGATACCCCTGATTACCGAGGGATAAAAAAACATGGTGATTTCAGGAATAACAAGACCAACGAGATGACTTTGACGCTGGCGTAGCTGTACGGCCATCTGATTCGGGGTATAACGCATTTCGGCAGCTACCCGCTTTATTTCTTCCCTGAGCGCCAGTCCGATATCCGGATGATCCTTCAGGGCTCGGGAAACCGTTGAGGGATTCACCCCGAGTCGGCTTGCTACATCTTTAATCGTACTGCGCTTCATGCCCTGATTCAGATTTTTTGTAAATGTCAGCTTGTCAACTCAAAACAAACCACGCTTGAAAAGATGGCTGGCACATTGATATTTCAAAATTGAAAACACGAAGTTATCAACAAAAAACAGAAGTTATCAACCGCAAACGATTGCGCAATGGATTGCGAAAAAAGCGGAGATTTGGCTTGTATCATTGATTAAAAAGGCTGAATAACTTTGACCCGCGGAGTTAGCGTGTTCATTGACAGATCAGGATTCAAGACAAAGCTCCGGCAGGGTATTGCATCGTAACACAGTGCAGGGATCCATGCTGTTCGATCAGCGACCGGCAGTTGATACCGTGTATTGTGCGACCGGGAAACAACGCTTTAAACAGCCCCAGGGCTGCCTCATCCTGTTTTACGCCATAAACAGGAACCAGTACCGCGCCATTGACAATCAGGAAATTGGCGTATGTGGCGGGCAGCCTGTTTCCATCGGTGTCGAAGCAGGAATCCGGCCAGGGGAGCGCCACCAGGTTATAAGGCTTTCCACCGGCAGTATTAAACGACTGCAACTCCTTCTCCATCATTGAAAGTGATTCGTAATGCTCATCATCCGGATTATCACATTTCACATAGGCAATCGTTTCAGCATCACAGAACCGGGTAAGCGTGTCGATATGCGAGTCTGTATCGTCGCCTGCCAGATAACCATGGTTAAGCCATAGAATCCGGTTCAGACCAAACAACTCCTTCAGTTTTTCCTCTATCTCTTTTTTTGACAGATGCGGGTTTCTGTTTGGCGAGAGCAGGCACTCCGACGTAGTGAGGAGCGTACCCAAACCGTCGGACTCGATCCCGCCCCCTTCGAGTACCAGTCCGCCGTGGCGATAACCGGTATTAAAGACGCCCCGTACCACCAGTTTCCCCGTTATCAGGTTATCCTTGTCGGCCGCGAATTTCAGTCCCCAACCGTTGAAAACGAAATCGAGCATCACGAGCCGGTTGTCCTCCTCAATGACAATTCCCCCGTGATCGCGCGACCAGGTATCGTTGGAGTCGCACTCGACAAACCGGAGATTGCCGGTTGACGATCCGGTGAAAAGCGCGCGGGTTTCGGCGGCGTTCCGGCAAACAATAATAACTTCCTCATAGCGTGCTATGGTGGTGGCAATGTCCACAAAACAGGGCAACACATCATCGAGCACATCAGCCCAGTCAGTATCGCTGTGAGGAAAAGTAAGCTGCACCCCGCTTTGGGGTTCCCATTCTGCAGGAAGTCTTTTCATAATAATTATGGTGTAGCTATCCGGGATACCCGCCGGACAGCAGCGCAAATGTAAACAGTGTTTTCACAAATTTTTCAGAGATTGCAGTTTTGAGAAATTCGATTTGGGAGCCTCCGGATAATAATATTCTGAATTTCACACCTGATTGAATGTTGAAAGAAATAAAAGAAAAGCAAATAGCATTTGTCAAATCGGAAGATAATTTGGATTGATAGTACTGACTGAAATAAAGAAAAAGATTTTGTTTGATATTTGAATAAATCAGTACCTTTGCGCTGTAAAACCCTGTTCAGATTATTGAGCTTATCAAGCTGACTAACCCGCCCTGCCATAATAATGCCATTCGCCTCTCACCACGAGGCACTATCCGATTATTTCTTTTGACCGAAAAACCCGTGTTTCAGGCATTCACCCTTGTGAATACATAATTTTTCACTAAATTAAACCCATTTTCGTATGAAGTTATTAAACACCTTTTCCAAATGCGGATTGCTGGTGGCATTTCTGATGCTGTTGGGCAATGCTGCTTTGGCACAACGCGCTGTGAAAGGGAAGGTTACCGACGCTGAGTCGGGTGAACCCCTCATTGGCGCTACCGTATCGGTGGTGGGCACTACGCGTGGTACCTCTACGGACGTTGACGGAAACTATTCCATCGAGGTTCCTGCAGGTTCCACACAGCTGCGTTGCGCCTACACTGGTTACGCCGAGCAGGTTTTAGCGTTGGGCTCTGCCAACGTACAGAACTTTGCTTTGAAAGCCGGATCGGTTCTCGACGAAGTTGTCGTTATCGGTTACGGTGTTGCCAGGAAATCTGACCTGACCGGTTCAGTAGCATCCGTAAACGAGAAAAACTTCAACAAAGGTCTTGTGACTGCTCCTGACCAGCTGATCCAGGGTAAAATCCCGGGTGTTCAGGTGATCAACAACAGTGGTCAGCCTGGTGGCGCTACTACGGTTCGTATCCGTGGCAACTCCTCTATCCGTACGGGTAACCAGCCGCTGTTCGTTGTTGACGGTATCCAGCAGCTCGGCGCTTCCACGCAGCCCGGCACAAACGCCGGTGGTCTTGGAAGTACTGCTCCGTCCAACCCGCTGAACTACATCAACCCTGCAGACATCGAGTCTATTGAAGTACTCAAAGATGCCTCTGCAACGGCGATTTACGGTTCCCGCGGTGCAAACGGTGTAATCCTGATCACTACCAAGCGTGCCAAAACAGGTGCTCCTTCCATTGACTTCACCACTTATGTTGGTGGTAGCAGCCTGCTGAAGAGCTACGACGTTCTGGACGGAGATGAGTACCGCAGTGCACTGTCTCAGTATGGTATCAACACAGGCGACTACGGCGACAACGTTGATGCGTTGGGCGAAGTACTTCGCACCGGTATGGTACAGAACCACAGCATGACTATCAGCGGTGGTAACGCAGATGGCAACTACCGTTTCTCCATGGGCTACCTGGATCAGGATGGTATCATCAAGAACAACAACTTCAACCGTCTGTCTTCCAACCTGCGCGCCAACTACCGCTTCCTCGACAGCAAGAAACTGGGCGTTGAAGTAGGTTTGATGGCTACACGTGCGACCAACAACGGTGCTGCTGTAACAACAGACGCTGGTTTCCAGGGTAACATCATCGGTGCTGCTCTCCAGTGGAACCCGACTGCTGCTCTGTACAATTCGGACGGTTCTCCGGTGGTTATTCCTCCGTTTGGTAACACATCCATTAACCCTGTTGCACTGCTCGACGGTTACAAAGACCGCGCAAACACAGTTGACGTACTGGCCAGCATCGCTCCGTACTACAAGCTGACCGACAACCTCACATACCGTATGGAATACAGTATCTATAATGGTATCGGTGAGCGTCGTTCACAACTGGCTACATGGATGAACATCACAGGCTTTGAAAACCGTGGTCTGGCTTCTGTTAACCAGTTCAAGTCAACCAACCAGATCCTGACGCACAGCCTGAACTACCTGACTACCATCGGTTCCAGCATCAGCCTGAACGCTACTGCCGGTTACGAGTATCAGAAGCGTACCATCAACGGTTTCGGCATCAATGCACAGGACTTCCTGATTGCTGATTTCGACTACACCAACATTCTGCAGAACTCTACTCAGGGCAGCCGCAGCATCTACTCTTTTGCTGATCCGGATGCATTCCTGCAGTCTTACTTCGTTCGTGCACTGTTCAACATCAAAGACAAGTACCTCATCAACGCTACCATGCGTGCTGACGGTTCCAGCAAATTTGGTGAGAACAACAAGTATGGTTACTTCCCGGCTATCGGTGCTGCCTGGAATCTGCACAAAGAGAGCTTCCTCGAAGACGGTCCGTTCGAAACCCTCAAACTCCGCGCAAGCTGGGGTCAGACGGGTAACTCCGAATTCCCTGCCGGCGCTGCCCAGTTCCGCTACGGCTTCGGTCAGCAGACTATCGGTCTGGAAAACGTTGCCAACCCTGATCTGAAGTGGGAAACCAGCACTACCCTCAACGTGGGTATTGACTTCGGTATCCTGAACAACCGCGTTTACGGTTCTCTTGACTACTTCAACAAGTCAACTACCGATCTGCTGTTCCAGTTCCCGACTATCCAGCCTGCTCCTGCAGGTTTCTACTGGGTTAACCTCGACGGTGAACTCGTGAACAAAGGTATCGAACTCAGCCTGAACACACTGCTGGTTGACAACGATAACCTGACATGGAACCTCGGTGTTGCAGTAACTTCTATCCAGAACGAACTGAGCAACTACACCGGACCAGCTATTGACTACGGTGGACTGTTTGGTCAGGGCTCAACAGGTGCTGTGAGCCAGCGCCTCGCCAACGGCCAGCCGCTAAACGCATGGTACCTCCGCCAGTACGAAGGTCTCGGCGCCAACGGTGTAAGTAACTACACTGACAACGAAGCACTTGCTTTCGTAGGTGATCCAAACTCCGACCTGCAACTCGGTCTGACTACCAGCCTGACTGCCGGCAAACTGACGCTCGACCTGAGCGCCAACGGTGAGTTCGGTCACACCATTTTCAACAACACCCGCATGTCTGTGCTGCCGATCACCAACCTCGGTACCCGTAACATTGACGCAAGCCTCCTCGGGGGTGACATTCAGGAGTCAACTGCCAACGCGATCAAGGGTTCTTCCCGCTACCTCGAGTCAGGCGACTACATGAAACTGACCAACGCGCGTCTGTCTTACAACCTGGGTAACCTCGGTAAAAATCTGCGCAACGCTGTACTGTATGTACAAGGCACCAACCTGCTCGTATTCACTAACTACACCGGTTTCGACCCCGAGGTAAACACAGTGAACACTGCCAACGGTCTGCCTTCATTCGGTATCGAGTACATCCCGTACCCGTCTGCCCGTACGATCATCGTAGGTGCAAACTTCTCGTTCTAAATACAAAAACAACCACTCAACATGAAAATTAAAGCATTTTTCCTCATATCCGTGGCGTTGGGCGCATTCGCTTGCACCGACCTCAAAGAGACGCTGAATGAGGATCTCACAAAAGACGTGGCTGAAGAGTATCTCAACTCCAAAGCAGACGTTTCTTCTCTGCTGCGTGGATGCTACGAAGGTCTGCGCGTGTTCGACACGCAGGATCTGATCTGGGCTGCCCAACAGCACACCACTGATGAAACACTCGGACCAACCCGCGGTGGCGACTGGGACGATAACGGTATCTGGCGCGTTCTGCACGACCACACCTGGACACCTGACCACGCGTTCCTCGCAAACACTTTCAACAACCTGCTGCAAACGGTATTCGCTACTACCAACCTGCTCACATTCGACGCATCTGCCCAGCAGAAGGCTGAAGCCCGCTTCATTCGCGCGTATGTAATGTACACTATCGCTGACGGTTGGGGACAGGTTCCGTTCCGCCAGCCAGGCGACAACCTGCTGAACCCGCCAACGGTTCTGAAAGGCGGTGAAGCTGTTGATTTTGTTATCTCTGAACTGACTTCCATCATCAACGACCTGCCCGACGGACCAGCTCGTGTTGCCAACAAGAACGCTGCCCGCGGTCTGCTGGTACGCTGCTACCTGAACAAAGGTACTTTCGCCAGCCGCGAAAACCCGCAGTTCCCTGCAGGTGACATGGACAAGGCGATCGAGTACGCCGACCAGATCATCAACTCCGGTCAGTACAGCCTCGCCAACAACTACTTCGACAACTTCGCACCGAAGAACGACCAGATTTCTACCGAGAACATCTTCACTGGTTTCAACCGTGGTGGCGAATCAAGCGGTAACATCCGTTCACGCTGGTTCTGCACGCTGCACTACAACCAGAACCCTTCCGGCTGGAACGGTTTCACTACGCTCAGCGATTTCTATGATTCCTTCGAGGCAGGTGACTCACGCCGCGGTGGCGACTACGCAGGTCAGACGAACGTTTCCGGTATCAAATCCGGTCTGCTCGTAGGCCAGCAGTTCGACCAGAACGGTACTGCACTGCTCGATCGCAAAGGAAACCCGCTGTCTTACACCCGCGAGGTGAAAGCTGTTGAAACTGGCAACAATCTGGAGGTTACCGGTATCCGTGTAATCAAGTACCCGATTGACTACGCCAGCGGCGACAACGCTGACAATGACATGGTGCTGATCCGCTATGCTGACATTCTCCTGATGAAAGCTGAGGCTCACCTCCGCAAGGGTGACGTAGCAGGTGCTACTGCATTCGTGAACCAGGTGCGCACCAAGCGCGGTGCATCTGCACTGTCTTCTGTAAACCTCGACCAGATGCTCGCAGAGCGCGGTCGCGAGTTCTACTGGGAAGCAATGCGTCGTACAGACCTGATCCGTTTCGGCAAGTTCCTCAACGCATGGCAGGAAAAACCGGCTTCCGGTTCTGAGCGCCTCCTGTTCCCGATTCCGGCTGCTGCTCTGGCGGTTAACCCGAATCTCGAGCAGAACCCGGGCTACCGGTAATTTGTCGCTTCTCTGAAGTAACATAAACTGTTCTGAGCCGCTCCGGAAACCCGGGGCGGCTCTTTTTTATTCATTTGTCGAAAAATAAGGACTACAACCACAATTTTAACCGGCTTATACGTTGTCGGAAAAAGCCGCTCATTTCAACATACCGGCATAATCCGTATTTTGCGGGCTGATTGACGACAATGATTCAAGCCATACAACTCAAAAACAAAAATCATCTCCAATATGCACAAACTGCTCTTACTCACGCTCGGCATCTTCCTCTTCGTCTCTTGCAAAAAAGAACTGAGTCCGGAAGAACAACTACAATATGATCTCGATCAGATCAAGCAATATCTGACCGACAAAAATCTCACAGCCAGCTCCACCAACAGTGGTCTTCATTACATTATTACTACTGAAGGTACGGGAGGAAACCCGTCTGCCAACTCTACAGTGACTGTCAAATACAAAGGATATCTGCTCGACGGCACCGTTTTTGACCAAACGAGCGGCACATCAACGGCCACCTTCCCGCTTTCCAATCTGATTCAGGGCTGGCAGAAAGGTATTCCACTGCTGAAAACCGGCGGGAAAGGCACCTTTCTTATTCCTTCCTATCTGGGCTACGGTTCCTCTCAGATTGGTACGATCCCTGCCAATTCGGTGCTGATTTTTGAAATTGAACTCGTCAAATACCAGTAATTCCTGTTTCAATGAAACAATTGCCCTCTTTCCGATTTCTGGCAGATGCCTTTTTTCAGGCAAGTTCCCGGTTCCCGTTCACTGTCTTCTATGCGGTCAGTACAGTCGCAGCCTTTTACGTACTTATCAACGAAGTGCCCGATAATGACCTCTGGGGCAAGCTGGCGCTGGCCGGTACGCTCGGAATACCACTTTCGCTCTGTCTGAAAATTCTCTCGGAAACCGGAAATATGGGCCGCAGCGGCGCCCTCGGACTACAGATTGCAGGTCTGGCCGCACTGGCAGGTTACTGGTACTGGTTCCCGGATTTGAACGGCCCCGATATCGAATACAGAGGAATGCCACGTCACCTGGCCGCATTTGTCACGCTGCACCTGGTGTGCACTGTACTTCCTTATGCCGGAAAAGGAAATGTGCGCGATTTCTGGATCTACAACCGGACGCTGCTTACCAATCTGGTGCTGGGTGCTGTTTTTTCAGCGGTGCTGTTTATCGGCCTGAGTCTGGCACTGGCCTCCATCAGCGCGCTGTTCGATCTGCATCTCGATCCGAAGAACTTCGTGCGCCTTTTTGTTTTCATTGTTTGTGTTTTCAATACCTCCTATTTCCTGTTTCATTTTCCGAAGGAGTATGCTTTTGATCAGGAGGAAACCTCGTACCATGCCGTTTTCAGGAATCTTGGAAAGTACATTCTGATACCGGTAGTTGGTCTGTATTTCGTTATCCTGTATGCCTATGCCGTGAAAATCGGACTGAACCAGGAGCTGCCCAGAGGATGGGTCAGCTCCCTGATTCTCGGATTTTCAGTAGCTGGCATCTTCACTTATCTGCTCAATTACTATCTCCGGGGCACTAATACATCTGCACCATCTGCGCTGTTTCACCGGTGGCTATGGCCGGTGATGCTGCCCATGACACTGCTTCTGTTCATTGCTATTTATCGCCGGATTGATGATTATGGCTTCACAGAGGCGCGTTTTCTGGTGGTTCTCCTGGGTATATGGATGCTCATTAATTGTCTGTATTTCATCATTTCCCGCAAGGACGATATCCGCCTGATTCCGGCAAGTCTCGCCCTGTTCGGTCTGATCTGGATTATCGGCAATGGTACTGTCTCAGATATTAACCAGAAAAATCGCCTGATATCGGCCCTGCAGAAAGCTGGCAGGATGGAAAATGGTCTTATTCACCCCGACAGCACGGCAGTTGACAGTGTCACGCTGGGCCAGTTGAAAAGTGCCGCAGCGTATTTCAGCGAAAGGGGAAATTTGCGCATCCTGGATGCTTGCCTTCCGTTACCGGCCGACAGTATCACTGTCGGTGATGACCGCTACTCAGGCAGTGATGTTTTTATCAACTGGCTCGGAATACCTGACAGCAACGGATTTACCGACAACCTGATGTCACTTTCCATGCGCGTTGCTCCGCTGAACGCTGATATCAGCGGATATAATCGCATGACAATCCTGAGTTTTGACGACTTTGATGAACCGTGCAGCGACACGACGTCGGGTCACAATTGCTTTGCTCTAAACAAGGCAGAAAACCATATTGTATGGAGTAAACTGCAGGAAAGCGGACATATAACAGTGGATTCATTCAATATGGCACCACTACTGAAACAGTGGGACCACTTATGCAGTCAGAAAGACCAGAGTGATTTCGCGCTGGAAGGGCGAACTGATCTCACCAGCGCTAAAAGACAAGTCGGAATTATCGCCGCAAATGTCACTGTCCTAAAAAACGATTCAATGTCACTCGAAAGCGGTCAACTTTACATTCTGTACAACAACCGTTGACAATTCAGAAAAAACACCTAACTTCGGGGGAAAAATCAGGTGATGACTCCCTTGCGACAGAAAGGCGATACGGGTGAAGAAGCGGCTGTACAACTCCTCGAACAGAAAGGATGGAGAATTGCAGACCGCAACTGGCGATGCAAATACGGCGAACTTGATATCGTTGCATGGGATACCGACGACACCCTCGTCTTTATCGAGGTTAAAACAAGAAGCAGCGAGCAGTTCGGCGGTCCGGAAGCAGCGCTGAACTTCCGGAAAAGAACCCGGATAATCCGTTCGGCGGTAACCTATATGGAATCAACAGGTTACGAGTGGAAAGTCCGGTTCGACGTGATGGCTGTCATTCACCGGGAAGGCGCAGTAAGGCAAATACGACATATCGAGGACGCCTTTTTTTACTGATCTGAAACAAACTGAACATGAAATACTTTGCAACCCTGTTCGTCATACTTCTGTCGCAGGCAATTATTGCACAGAATCTGAACACCACACTCAGATCAAAAATGACCTTTCCGGGTCAGACGCTGGCCAATGTATGGGGCTATACTTCCCGCTCGGGCCACGAGTACGCTTTGCTGGGTGGCGCCAAAGGTCTTATCATCGTTGATATTACAGATCCCGACAATCCGGTTCAGATTGTACAGATACCCGGCCCCAATAACCTGTGGAGAGAAATCAAGACCTATTCCCATTACGCCTATATTACCAGTGAGGGCGGATCTGGCATTCAGGTTGTCAATTTGAAAAACCTTCCATCCGCCAATCTGCAGTATCATTACTATCGCGGTGACGGACCGATTTTAAACCAGCTGAACAGAATCCATGCCCTGCATATTGATACCGAAAAGGGATTTCTTTATGCCTGGGGTGGTGATCTTTTCGGTGGGGGTGCCAAGATTTTTGACCTGAAACAGGATCCGTACAATCCGGTCTATGTGGGTAAATATGACCAGCTCGGCTATATTCACGACGGGTATGTGGATAATGATACCATGTACTCCGGGCATATTTACGCCGGACAGTTCGCTGTGGTGAACATGGCCAATAAAAGTGCTCCCGAGCTGATAGCCACCCAGGGAACACCCAATGCCTTCACACACAATACCTGGCTTGCCGACGACCGGAAAACACTCCTGACTACCGACGAAGTATCCAACTCTTTTCTTGCAGCATTTGATGTGAGCGACCCGACAGATATTGTTCTGCTGGACAAAATTCAAAGTAATCCGGGGTCAAACAGTATTGTACACAACACTTATACCTGGAAAAACTGGGCGATCACGTCGTGGTACAAGGACGGATTCACCATGGTGGATATAACGCGGCCCGACAACTTGGTGCAGGTGGGCGATTTCGATACGTACCCCACAACAGGAAGCGGATTTGATGGCTGCTGGGGAGTTTATCCCTATTTCCCCTCGGGGACTATCGTTGCCTCCAATATCAATGCGCTGAATACCGGCGACGGAGAGGTATTTTTCGTCACGCCCGCGTACAAGCGCGCGTGCTATCTCGAAGGCAAGATAACTGACGGCCTGACCGGCTTGCCCCTGAGCAATGCGCGAATTCTAATCGGAGGACCCGGTTCGTTGGTGTCAGAATTCAGCGGCACAAATGGCGTATTCAAAATGGGACAGGAGGCCTCCGGCTACTTCCTGATAAAGGTGAGCAAGCCGGGTTACCAGCCCTTCGAATCTCAGGTGCTCATGGCCGAAGGTGAGGTAATTACCCTCAATATTTCCCTGTTCCCTGTCGGAAGCCTCACTGTTTCCGGAAAAGTTATCAGTGCGACAGACAATCTGCCCGTGGCGGGTGCTACCGTGCGGCTTTTCGGTCAGCAGACAGAAACGTCCACCCTGACCGATCTGGACGGGTATTTTGCCTTTAACGGCGTTGATCCGGGAGTCTATTCAGTCTTTGCCAGTGCTGACGATCAGGGGGTAGCATCGCTGGAGTCGCAATTGTTCACCGACAACCAGGATCTGACCCTGACGATGTTTCAGCAGTATCACAAATCGCCGGAAAAGAGCGTCTGTGGTATAGCCTGTGACATCAACTTTGCCAAAAATCCGTTCACAGACTTCACTGAAATCAGTTACACCGGAGTAGCACCGGGAACTCGCCTGTCGGTGACAGATATGAATGGCAAAGAAGTCGCCCGGTACGAACTGTCGGAATCGGACGGTTCGGTCAGAATTGGAGATCAGCTTCCCGCCGGATTATATTTTGTGCGCATTCCGGGCCCCGATTCGGCGTCTTCAACCATTACAAAACTTGTCAAGACCCGTTAATGCTCAAAATCGGATTACTTGGTTACGGCAAAATGGGAAAAGCCATTGAGTCGTTGGCGTCGCAGTATGGTACCGAAATTGTATGGCGTATCAGCCGGGAAAATCTCGCGGACCGCGAGCCCGCATTATTGCGCCGGGCGGATGTGGTCATTGAGTTCAGCAGGCCCGGGGCAGCTTTTGACAATGTGATGGCATGTCTGAACGCGGGCGTTCCGGTTGTGTCCGGCACAACAGGCTGGAGTAGCGATTTGCCGGAAGCCGGCAGGGCCTGTACGGCGCTGAACGGAGCCATGATATGGGCGTCCAACTTCAGTATCGGGGTCAATCTGTTTTTCGCGGTGAACAGAAGGCTTTCCGAATTGATGTCACAGCGTACAGAATATTCCCCCTCGATCACAGAAATACATCATATACACAAGCTTGATGCGCCCAGCGGGACAGCCATTACACTGGCTCAGGATATGGAATACTGCAGTGGCCGCTTCGAGGGCCATTATCTGGATACCAACCCACCCCTTTCGGCAGAAAATCTGATTCCGATAACAGCCATCAGGGAGGGAGAAGTTCCCGGGACACATATTATACAGTGGCAGAGTGCCGTTGATGAGATAGTCATTGAGCACAGGGCACACGCCAGAACAGGCTTTGCCAGTGGAGCGCTCACCGCAGCAAAATGGCTGCACGGCAAGCACGGCGTATTCACCATGGCCGATGTGCTGGGTATATAAAAGTTACAAAAAATAAGTACCTTTGCGGCCGTTTTTAGGTAAACAACTGTTGAATACCTGCAAGCGACACTTTTAATTCATTAAAGCGAGGGTATTTCATGCCTAATAAAATCAAAGCTGCCATCACCGGAGTGAATGGCTGGGTTCCTGAAACAAAACTGACCAATGCCGACCTTGAAAAAATGGTGGAAACGAGCGATGAGTGGATCGTCTCCAGAACCGGCATCAAGGAAAGAAGAATACTGAGAACCCCCAATTGGGCCACCTCCGATATGGCTGCCGAAGCCGTCAAGGGATTACTTGAAAAAACGGGTGTCAAACCCGGAGAAATTGACCTGCTCATCGTAGCTACGGTGACGGGCGACATGGTTTTCCCCGATACTGCCAATACGGTATGCGATAAAATTGGCGCCAAAAACGCTTTCGGTTACGATATCAATGCCGCCTGCTCGGGATTTCTGTACGCACTTTCCACCGGAGCCCAGTTTATTCAGAACGGTACTTACCAGAAAGTGGTGGTAGTGGGCGCCGATATGATGTCGTCTATTATTGACTATACAGACCGGAACACCTGCGTTATTTTCGGCGACGGAGCCGGGGCTGTCCTGCTGGAAGCCAACAAGGACGGAAACGGGATTCAGGATTTCATTCTTCGTGGCGATGGCTCAGGTCGCGAGCTGCTCAACATGAAAGGCGGTGGCTCACTCAATCCGGCTACCATTGAAACAGTCACCAACCGGTTGCATTACGCCTGGCAGGACGGGAAAAAAGTGTTCGTTCATGCTGTCAAAGGTATGACAGGCACCTGTGAAGAAGTCATGCGCAGAAACCATCTTACCATTGACGATGTGAACTGGGTGGTTCCGCACCAGGCCAATATGCGCATCATCACATCCGTAGCCGAACACCTCCATTGTCCGATGGAAAAAGTGATGATCAATATTGAAAAATACGGCAACACCACTGCCGGAACGCTCCCGCTCTGTCTGTGGGACTACGAAAAAAAGCTGAAAAAAGGCGATAACCTGATACTCACTGCCTTCGGAGGAGGATTCACCTGGGGTGCGGTGTATATCAAGTGGGCTTACGATACAAAATAGACTTTTTTGTGCACTTTTTCCGATATTAAAAATAAAGGGCTACCTTTGCGCGCTTTTTGGCGGGTCCTCTGGAAGTTTCAGTCGGTTTTTTATTAAAAAACTGAACACCTGCAGGCAACAAACAGATCAGTCCGGCAGGGCTGGTTGATTCTTTAAACAACAAGATACACAAACAAACATGGCTACAACGGCAGATATCCGCAACGGCCTTTGCATCGAACTGAACAATGACATTTTCCGCGTCATTGACTTCTCCAAGTTTCAGGTGGGTCGCGGAAGCGGCAAGGTCTGGACCAAGCTGAAGAGCAGTACCAGCGGCAAAGTTATTGAACACACTTTCCAAAGTGGTCACACTATCAACGAAGTGCGTGTGGAGCGCCGCAAATTCCAGTACCTCTACAAGGAAGATGGTGGTTACGCGCTTATGAATCAGGAGACATTCGACCAGATTTCCATCTCCGACGATATGATTGACAATGGTCAGTTTCTTAAGGAAGGAGACATGGTTGACGTACTCTACCACTCAGCCAATGATTCCATTCTTTCTGTAGAGATTCCGCAGACCGTTGTGCTGGAAATAACCTATACGGAGCCGGGCCTGCGTGGCGACACAGCCACCAACACCCTCAAACCGGCTACGGTAGAAACAGGTGCCGAGGTGCGTGTGCCCCTTTTCTGCGACCAGGGCGATCTGATCAAAATTGACACCAGTACCGGTGAGTACATGGAGCGCGTGAAAAAGTAATCTTTCGCGTGTACATACCCAATCCCGAATTTTCCTTTCACAGCGGAGATTCGGGATTTTTTATACTGGCAGGGATGTGTTTTTTCAGAGCTTGTTCAGGATTCTCTGATATTGGCAAAAACAGGCTGATTTTTTGTCAGTTTTTGCGTTTTTGAAGGAGCATAGCCGAAGCTACGCAACTGAAAAAAGGTGAAAAATGGCGAAAAATGAGCCGTTTTTGACTCTGCGAGAGATTCCTGAACAAGCTCTTTAAAAAAATCACCCTTGATTGTCCTGAAAATCGTTCCTTTACATCCCGAACCGCATCCACCCTTTTCTTGTTAAACATTCTTTGTTTATGAATCTGGATTTCAACCAAATACAGGAAATTATACGCCTGGTCAGCAAACACAAACTCTCCGAGTTCATCCTGAAAGAGGGTGAGTTCAAACTGGTTGTTCGCAACCAGGGTAACGGCGCCGAGAATCAGGTTATTTCTCCTGTCGTTGTACAGGCCCCTGCACAACCTGCCGTTATCGCTGCCCCGGCACCTGTAGCTGCCCCGCCAGCCCCGGCAGTTGCTCCAAAAGCAGAAGCTGCTCCGGCCGCTGCTCCTGCATCCGAAAATGCCAATTACCTGACTATCAAGTCGCCTATGGTAGGTACCTTCTACCGCTCTTCCACGCCCGACAAACCGCCGTTTGTCAAGATAGGAGATGCGGTAAATAACGGACAAACTGTCTGTATCATCGAGGCGATGAAACTCTTCAACGAGATTGAATCTGATGTCAAAGGTAAAATTGTCAAGGTTTTGGTAGAAGACGCATCGCCGGTTGAATACGACCAGCCGCTCTTCCTCGTTGATCCTTCCTAAACGGTTTCGATTCTGTCAAACAGCCTGTCAGCATGTTTAAAAAAATACTCATAGCTAACCGGGGTGAGATTGCTCTGCGGGTCATACGTACCTGCAAGGAAATGGGCATCAAAACGGTAGCAATATATTCTACTGCCGACCGCGACAGTCTGCACGTGCGCTTCGCAGATGAAGCTGTATGTGTGGGCCCGGCATCCTCCACCGAAAGTTATCTCAACGTGCCACGCATCATGGCGGCCGTTGAAATCACCAATGCCGACGCTATTCATCCCGGATACGGCTTCCTTTCAGAAAATGCGGCCTTCGCCGAGGTTTGCAGGGAATATGGCATCAAATTCATCGGTCCTACTCCCGAACAGATTCGCTCCATGGGCGACAAGATTACGGCCAAGGAAACCATGATCAAAGCCGGCGTACCATGTATCCCGGGTACTGAAGGCCTTCTTACTGATGTAAAAGCTGGTGTGAAGCTTGCCAAGGAAATCGGTTATCCGGTCATTCTCAAGGCGACAGCCGGCGGTGGTGGCAAGGGTATGCGTATTGTCTGGAAAGACGAGGACTTCGAGTCGCAATGGGACACAGCCCGTCGCGAAGCCAAGGCTTCTTTCTCCAACGACGGTATTTACATGGAGAAGTATATTGAGGAACCACGCCACATCGAAGTGCAGGTTGCCGGCGACCAGTTCGGCAAGGCTTGTCACCTCTCCGAGCGCGATTGCTCCATTCAGCGTCGCCACCAGAAACTCGTGGAGGAAAGTCCGTCGCCATTCATGACGCCCGAACTGCGGGAAAAAATGGGTGAAGCAGCCGTGAAAGCCTGTAATGCCATCAACTATGAAGGCGTGGGTACTATTGAGTTTCTGGTTGACAAACACCGGAATTTCTACTTCATGGAAATGAATACCCGTATTCAGGTGGAACATACGGTAACGGAAGAGGTAATTGATTTCGACCTGATCAAGGAACAGATAAAAATTGCCTCGGGCCACCCGATTTCCGGCAAGAACTACTTTCCGGAAATGCACGCCATTGAATGCCGTATCAACGCCGAGGATCCATTCAATGACTTCAGACCAAGTCCGGGCAAAATCACGTCGTTCCACTCCCCGAAAGGTCACGGTGTTCGCGTGGATACCCACGTTTACGCCGGTTATACCATTCCTCCCTATTACGATTCCATGATTGCCAAACTCATCGTGCGCGCCCGCACACGCGACGAGGCAATTCTGAAAATGGAGCGCGCGCTGGATGAATTTGTGGTGGAAGGCGTTAAAACCACGGTGCCCTTCCATCAGCGTCTGATGCGAAACAAGGATTTCCGGGAAGGCAATTTCAATACCGGTTTCCTGAATACGTGGGATTTCAAAAACGAAAAACTCTAAATTCAATACGATGAAATGGATTGCCTCTGTACTGTTGTTCCTTTCCCTGACGACTGTCGGGGCACAGGATACATTCTCTATCGTAGCCGTTGATACTATCACCGGTGAAATTGGAAGTGCGGGTGCCAGTTGCCTCGACAATGTGTCGTTCCCGGGCAGCGGCGGTGCCATTATCATCAGCGATATTCTGCCGGGAAGAGGCGCCATTCATACCCAGTCGTTCTGGGTGGCCGGTAATCAGGCCAATGCACGACTGAAAATGGAACAGGGCCTCTCCCCGTCGGAAGTACTCACCTGGGTGCGCCAGAACGATGTTGAAGGCATTCTCAGCCAGGTGAAAAGGCAGTACGGCGTAGTGGACTTTGATCCGCAGGGACACCCCAGATCAGCCGCCTACACAGGCACATCCTGCTTCGCATACCGGGGCCATAAAACAGGTGCCAACTACGCTATTCAGGGCAATATCCTTTTGGGTCAGCAAATTCTGGACAGTATGGAAGCACGCTTCCTGTCCACTACCGGCACTTTGGCCGACAAACTGATGGCAGCCATGCAGGGAGCCAATGTGCCCGGCGCCGATACCCGCTGTCTCAATAATGGCACTTCATCACTGTCTGCTTTTCTGCGTGTAGCCAAACCCGACGACGATGAGAATAACCTCTGGCTCGACCTGAATGTACCCTCGCTCCCGACCGGCCGCGAACCCATTGATTCGCTCCAGACACTCTACAACAACTGGAAAGCCTCCTCGGCCATAAATACCCCAGAACAATACACCGCCACAATCTCTCCGAATCCTTCATCAGGACAAATTTCTGTGGTTTGGATGGGCCCGGATGCGCTGTTCCGCATTCATCAGATACACGGAAAAATTATGTTCGAGTCGCGTATCCAGCCGGGCGAAAACCGGCTCTACCCTGCCCTGCCCGCAGGTTTCTATCTGGCCGAGTTTAGTGTAAACGGAAGCACCAGAAAGGTAATGAAGATGGTGGTGACAGAGTAGAAAGGCAGTTCAACAACGACAGAATGGTATTGCCAAACTGTCGGGAACTGTCCGGAAAAATCGGCCGATACTTCAAAATAACGACCAGATCGCCATCCCGGCCATTAATGTGGTTACCAACCAGCCCGCGACAGTCAGCCAGTTCGGGTGGCGATATCCACCGGGCAGTATCTGACGGTGAACGCCTGTCAGAAACAGCCCAAGCGCCAATGGAAGTATAAAGCCATTGATGGTTCCAGCCAGTACCAGCAGCTGCACGGGTTTGCCGATTGCAACGAATATGGTAGCCGAAACAAGTATGAAACCTGCTGTAATACCCCTGTGGTTCTTTTCAAACAAGGGGTGCCAGCTGCGCATGAAACTCACCGACGTGTAGGCTGCCCCAATGACAGAAGTTATCGCCGCACTCCACATCACAAATCCGAAAATCACTGTCCCGGCATTACCCGCCGAATGCCTGAACACACCCGCTGCCGGATTCACGGCATCTATCACCGCACCGCTGTTCACCACGCCCAGCGCAGCGAGAAACAGTATGTACCGCATCAAAGCGGTGATCCCGATTCCGCGAACGGCTGATCTGTTCACTGCCGCTGTTGACTCAACACCCTTTACTCCGGCTTCCAGCAGTCGGTGAGCACCGGCAAAACTGATGTAGCCTCCCACAGTTCCGCCTACCAGTGTGACAATCGCTCCCGGATCAACGCGCTCAGGCACCAAACTTCTGTAAAGCGCCTCTCCAACCGGTGGAGCTGCCATATATGCTGCTACAACCGTAAACAGAATCATTCCAGTACCCATTACTTTGACGAAAGTATCCATGATGCCTGTAGCACCCGGCATCAGAAAGACCGCCAGAACAATAACAGTGGTAATAACGGCCGACCACTCTACTCCGATTCCGGTCATCAGGTTCATTCCCAGCGAACACCCCCCTACATTACCAATATTGAACGCCAGTCCGCCAAAAACTATGAGTCCACCCAGCAGATACCCCAGTCCGGGAAAGACTTTATCGGAAAATTCGTGCGCACGCATACCGCTAACGGTCAGCAACCGCCAGATATTCAGTTGTGCACCGATGTCAAGCAGTACCGAAACAAGTATTACGAATCCAAAGGACGCAGCAAGTTGCCAGGTGTAATAAGCCGTTTGTGTCAGAAAGCCCGGTCCGATGGCCGATGTGGCCATCAAAAAGGCAGCTCCGGTGAGGGCAGAACGGTTCAGTTTCAGACTCATGGGTTCAGGTATTGACGACGTTGTGAATAAGCCGGGCAAAAGCAACTGCATTTTCGCCATCCCCGTGCAGACAAATTGTTTGTGCCAGCATGGGTATATAACTCCCCGCTGTGGACATCACCCGACTATTCCTGATCATTTCCTGTACCTGTAGAACACAGGCCTGCTCGTCTTCAATGAGTGCCCCGGGACTTGAACGGGGTGTCAGGGAGCCGTCGAACTGGTATGTACGGTCGGCAAACACCTCCGAGCGGGTCGCGAGTCCGAGTTTTTCAGCCTCCCGGATGGAAGCACTGCCGCTCAGTCCGAACAAAATCAGCTCCGGATTAAAGTCCATAACCGCATGTGCTGTTACATACGCCAGCTGAGGATCCCGGGCCGACATATTATACAGGGCGCCGTGTGGCTTGACGTGTCTCATCACGGCTCCGGCCTCACGAGCCAGCTTGTCCATCAGATGCAGCTGTGCTGAAACCAGATCATAAATTTCCTGATCTTTGAGCACCAACTCGCGGCGTCCGAAATTTTCACGGTCTTTAAATGACGGATGAGCACCGATATGTACTCCCTTTTCAATAGCCATGGCGATGGTTCGGCGCATGGTATCTTCATCTCCGGCATGGTATCCGCAGGCAATATTGGCGGAGGTGATGAAAGGCATTATCTCCGCATCGTTCGGATAACCCTCGCCCAGATCGCAGTTGATATCTGTTTTCATGTTCATGTATGATTACTGTTGTGCCATAAAACGCCCTGAGCCAGGCGGCGCAGGTAAAGCCGGTGCATATACCCTGCTTGCAATGCCTCCTCCCGGGTCACGCTGACCAGTCTGAAGGTGTCGCCGGGAGACATCTGTGCCACAGCAGGCAGGTCGGCCCCGATTATCTGTGCAACCCGCGGATAGCCTCCGGTAGTCTGGCAGTCCGGCAGCAGGATGAACGGCTTTCCGCCTGACGGCAACTGCACGGTTCCCGGTACGACGGCGGAAGATACCATTTCTTCTCTGTTTGCCCGTGAAAGTAACGGCCCGGTCAGTTCACAACCCATCCTGTTGCTGTTTACACCCACCGTCCAGTCTGCCCGCTCCAGGTCAATCCGGGCATTTTCACTGAGCCAGTTATATTCAGGACCTGGCATAAATCTGATGGTATTGTCGCCCGGATACAAGCCATGTACCGATGCCATCGGGAAATTTCCGGGCAATTGAAGTAACTCGTCGAACAGGAGCCTGTCTCCTGCAACCAGTTTTCTACCCAATAAACCTCCTGATGTCGGGATTTCATGTGTATCCGTTCCCTGCAGGCCCCGAAAGCCCCCGCGTACGCACAGGTACGCACGCGCACCCGAGATGCGCC